>Ga0075423_10005540_pt1 | contig 11805 bp, 9 predicted proteins | sample SoiMethybrSBSTD2_FD_80114 | JGI IMG/M metagenome (GOLD analysis project Ga0075423, IMG submission 80114) | Bulk soil microbial communities from a Populus tree surrounding site in Tennessee, USA - Soil MetaG P. TD hybrid SBSTD2 | ecosystem: Environmental > Terrestrial > Soil > Tree plantation...
GGTCCAACCTGCGGCTCGAGCAACACTTGCAAGCGAACGCCCTTCGCCTCGGCGGTGGGACGAATACTCTCCGCCGCGGCTTCGATCACTGAATGAAGTTCGCACGCGACGAATTCAAGCCGCAGCTTGCCGGTGATAATGCGTGAGACTTCGAGCAGGTCGTTGATCAACTGGCATTGAGAGTTGGCATTGCGAAAGATTGTCTCGATCGCCTGTTGTCGTTTTTCCGGTTCCACTTCATCGTGAAGCAGAAGATCTGCCCAACCCATGATTGCCGTCAGCGGCGTGCGCAGCTCGTGCGAGAGCGTCGACAGAAACTCATCTTTGACGCGGTTCGCGGCTTCCGCTTCCAGGCGCGCTTCCTTTTCGCGCTTCAACGCCTGGCGCCGCTCGGTAGCATCGTGCGCCATGCCGCGCACGATTGGTTTCTCGACGCCTTCCGTGCGCAGCGTGTTGTAATACTCCCACAGCCGTGTTTCGCCAGTGGCGGTGCGGACCTTCATCACTCCGCGCGCCGAGCCTTCAGTTATGACTGTGCGCAGGTACTCGTCAAACTGCTTGCGGTATTCAGGCAAAAGACCGTCGCGAATGTTTATGCCGACGAGAGAATCTTGTGGGTAACCCAAAACTCGCGCCGCCCACGGATTCACTGACAACACGCGGCCTTCGAGATCGTGAGTGCAGATCAATTCGTGACTGTTATCGACCAGATCGCGATACCGATCTTCACTGATGCGCAGCGCTGTTTCTGCTTTCTTACGCTCGGTAACATCGTGGACCAGCACAAACTCCGCCGCCCGGCCACCGAAGGTCAACCGGCTGGAAGTGATATCGACGTTGATAATGGTGCCGTCTTTTTTGCGGTGTCGCCATTCGCCTGCGTCCGCCATCTCGGCGTCATCGGAAGCGAGAAACTGCTCCAATAACGTCACGTCTTCAGTTGGGCGAATATCTTTGATGGTCATGTCGAGGAACTCTGCGCGCGAGTAGCCGTAATGGCGCACCGCCGCATCGTTCACTGCCAGGAAACGAAGTGTCGTCAAGTCGTAGACCCACATCGCCTGCGGGTTGGATTCAAACAGCAAGCGATACTGCGCTTCCGACTTTCGCAGTGCTTCTTCAATGCGCGTGGCGACCGTCACGTCGAGCACGAGTGAGAGCACTGAGACCAGCTTGCCCTGTTCGTTGTAGAGCGCAGAGTTGTACCACTCGCAATGGAGTATCGAACCGAGTTTGGTGTAGTTGCGATTACGCGAGACATTGTGACGTTCCTGTCCCTGGTTCTGCCGGTGGCCCACCTGGTTGACGACGTCGTAATCCTCCGGCACGACAAACTCCCAATCGCTGAAGTGCTTGCTCATCACCTCGTCAGCTTTCCAGCCGAAGAGTTTCTGTGCCGCAGGCGACCAGCGCCGAACCTTGAATTCGTGATCCCATTCGATGACTGCGAGTGGAGTGTTCTCGACGTGAAAAGCGAGTCGTCTGTGTTCGTCGAGCGCTGATGCTTCTGCGATCTTGCGATCCGTGACGTCGCGGATGATGGCGACGCCGCCGACAACCTCGCCTTTTTCGTCGTGACGCGGCGAGTAGTAACCGTCGAAGAAACCCTTGCAGCCGGATTGCGGAATGACGTAAGGACGATTTGCGGCGACTACGCTTCTGCCTGCGAGCGCTTCAAGGTAGTATTTGTCTTCTCCGGTTTCTTTCAGGCAGGAAAACAGGTCGAACGCGCGCCTTCCGAGCACGTCTTCGCGCTTCACACCTGAGATGCGCTCCATGGCGCGGTTCCAGGTGGTATACCGGAAGTCGCGGTCGAAGGCGATGATGCCATCGACGTTCGCTTCGAGCAGGCACTTGAGAAAGAGATCTTGTTCTTCGGGCTCGTATGACATCAGTTTTAAAGGAAGACTCTCTGCTTGGATAGAGGAAAAAGTTAGCACATTTAACCATCGCCGGGGATTATTGGCAATCTTTCTCTGTGCACCCTCTGTGTCCTCTGTGCCTCTGTCGTGATCTGGCGGTAGGTTAACCACAGAGACACAGAGGACATAGAGGTTGCACAGAGAAGACACTCAGTTATGAACCAAGCGCCTCCAACGTTGGGCAATCAATACGATGACGACCGCGTGTTGCGTTCGCACCTGGCGCGTGTTCTTCCCGCTGGTGTGTTGCGCGACATTGAGGAATCGCTCGCGGAAATGGGGCGCCTGGCGGGAGGCGAACTCTATGAGCTGCAACTGGCTGACAGGCTGAACGAACCGAAGCTGACGCAGTGGGACGCCTGGGGAAATCGGATCGATAAGATCGAAGTGACGCCGCTGTGGCGTTTGGCTGAGCGTATCGCTGCCGAGCACGGCGTGGTTGCGACGGCGTACGAGCAGAAGCATGGCAGTCTCTCGCGAGTGCATCAGTGTGCGCTCGCTTATCTCTTCACGCCGTCAACCGACATTTACAGTTGTCCGCTCGCGATGACAGACGGCGCGGCACGAACTCTCCTCAACTCCGGCAATCAGGTGCTAATCGACCGCGCAGTGCCGCACTTGATCACGCGCGATCCAAACGAGTTTTGGACTGCCGGTCAGTGGATGACTGAACTGACGGGAGGCTCCGATGTTGGTCTTTCGGAAACGATCGCAAAGGCAGAACGCGACTCGACGACGTTTCGTCTTTACGGCCGCAAGTGGTTCACCTCCGCGATCGCTTCTCAGATCGCGTTGACGCTCGCGCGTCCGGAAGGTAATCCTTCCGGCGGTCGCGGTCTTGCGCTTTTCTATCTCGAAACGCGAGACGAACACGGCCGCCCGCGCAACATTCAGATCAACCGGCTCAAAGACAAACTCGGAACGCGCAAAGTTCCGACTGCCGAGTTGACGTTGGACGGAACGCCGGCGCAGCTCGTGAAAGGACCGACAGACGGTGTGCGCAATATCGCGCCGCTGCTGAACATCACTCGTCTGTGGAACGGCATCAGTGCGGTGTCGTTGATGCGTCGCGGTGTTGCGCTGAGTTCCGACTACGCGAGCAAACGAGTCGCCTTTGGCGCGCCATTGTCAGAAAAGCCTCTGCATCGTGACACGCTCGCGACTCTCGAAGCGGAAGCAGAAGCGGCATTCCATCTCGCCTTTTATGTTGCCGAACTAACCGGGCAGAGCGAGACATCCGAAATACCGGAAAACGACGCGCGATTGCTACGAATCCTTACTCCCGTGATGAAATTAACCACCGGAAAGCAAGCAGTGATGGTTGCGAGTGAAGTTCTGGAAACATTCGGCGGTGCTGGTTACGTAGAAGACACTGGCCTTCCAGTTCTTCTGCGTGACAGTCAGGTGCTTCCGATTTGGGAAGGAACGACGAACGTGCTGGCGCTCGACACGCTGCGCGCTCTGCACGGCACTGAGACCGGGTTAGTGACGATTGAATCCGCGGTAACACGTTGTCTCGAGAACGTTCGCGATCCGCGTCTTGCTGACGCCGCTCGCATCGCGCGCACGGCGTTGGACCACGCAGCGAGTTGGTTGAAGGAAGCCGAGCGACGAGGATCGCCCGCGTTGGAAGCGGGAGCACGGCGCTTCAGTCTCACGCTCGGACGCACGATGGAATTGGTACTGCTGATCAAACATGCACAGTGGTCGCAAGATCACGAAGACGACGCCCGCGCCACAGCCGCCGCTCGGCGCTTTTCTCGTTCGGGCGTCGATTTAATTGTCGATGACGATTTTTAACCACGGATTACACGGATGAAAGGAAGGATTGTACATGAACCGCGATAAACGAATTTCACTACTGATTCTGACGTTGCTGATCGCTACTTCCACTGCGTTCGCCCAGAAAAAGCAGACGCCGGCCGTCAAGGAGTACACCATCGAGCAGTTCATGAACACTGTTCGCATCGGCGGCGCCTCCTTCTCGTCAGATGAAAAATCGATCCTGTTTCACAACAACAAGTCAGGCATCTTCAACGTCTACTCCGTGCCGGTAACGGGCGGCGCGGCGACTCAGTTGACCAGCTCAGCCAAAGAAAGCACCTTCTCCGTTTCTTATTTTCCAAACGACGCGCGTTTCATTTACACGTACGATCGCGGCGGCAACGAGAACAGCCATCTCTACCTCCGCGAGCTCGACGGCTCGGAGCGCGATCTCACGCCGGGCGAGAAAGTGAAGGCAAACTTTCTCGGCTGGAGTCACGATCGTAAATCTTTCTTCTTCGAGACGAACGAACGCGACGCGCGCTTCTTCGATATCTACGAGATGCCGATCGACAGTTTCAAACCGTCGTTGGTCTACAAAGACGAAACAGGATATGAATTCGGAACCATTTCCGACGACAAAAAATACATCGCATTCCAGAAGAATGGCGGTTCGACGGCCGACTCCGACGTTTATCTCTACAACACTGCTACGAAAGAGTTGAAGAACATCACGGGGCACACCGGCGACATGGGGAATGCTCCGCAGGTGTTCGATGTCAACTCCAAGTATCTATATTACCTCACCGATTCAGGCAGCGAGTTCAGGTACGTCGCTCGTTACGATCTGGCCAGCGGCAAAAGTGAAGTGGTAGAGAAGGCGCCCTGGGACGTTGCTTACACCTACTTTTCTGAAAACGGAAAGTATCGTGTGACGGCAATCAACCAGGATGCGCGCACGAAAATCAAGATCATCGACACTGCCAGCGGCAAGCCGGTCGCGTTGCCGCAACTTCCCAATGCCGATATCACCGGCGTAAACATCTCGCAGAGCGAAAAGCTGATGGCGTTTTATCTCAACGGCGATCGCAGTCCGAGCAATCTTTACGTTTACGATTTCGGCACGAAGAAAGCGACCAAGCTGACAGAAAGTCTGAATCCTGAGATCAACCCCGCCGACCTCGTCGATACGCAGGTGATTCGTTATAAGTCGTTCGACGGCGTCGAGATTCCTTCGATTCTTTACAGGCCGAAGCAAGCGAGTGCGCAGAATAAAGTTCCGGCGATCGTGCTGGTGCATGGTGGCCCGGGTGGCCAAACTCGTGTTGGCTACAGTGCGCTTTCGCAGTATCTCGTGAACCACGGTTACGTGATTTGGGCGTCAACAATCGTGGCTCGAGTGGTTACGGCAAGTCGTTCTTCACATCTGACGATGGCAAGCACGGGCGTGAACCGTTGTGGGACTGCGTCGAAGCAAAGAAGTATCTCGCTTCGTTGGGCTACGTCGATGAAAAGAAGATTGGGATCGCGGGTGGCTCTTACGGCGGTTACATGGTACTTGCGGCTCTCACGTTCAAGCCGGAAGAGTTTGCGGTGGGAGTGGATCTGTTTGGCGTTTCAAACTGGGTGAGGACGTTGCAATCGATTCCGCCGTACTGGGAGTCGTTCCGCAAGTCGCTGTACAAGGAACTGGGCGATCCAAACAAGGACCTCGACAACCTGCGCGCGATCTCGCCGCTCTTTCACGCTGACAAGATCGTGAAACCGTTAATCGTGTTGCAGGGTGCGAACGATCCACGCGTCATCAAACCCGAGTCAGACGAGATCGTCGACAACATCAAGAAGCGAAACGGAGTGGTTGAGTATGTGCTGTTCGACAACGAAGGGCACGGCTTTACGAAGAAAGCGAACGAGATCAAGGCCTACAAAGCGATACTCGATTTTCTCGATCGCCATCTAAAGAACGGCGGCGCCGTCAGCAGCATGTAAACGTTGGTCCAAACCAAACTGCACAGGGACGCGAGGATCTCACTAGTAATCTTCGCGTCCCTGCTATTGCGGGGGAAAATTAGTATGGATCTCACGGTCGAGAGGGATGCTTACATTTTTCGCCTGCTTGGGCCACGAAAGGTTGCGAATTCGTGGCATCTCTCGAAATATTATCTAGCCACAAAAGGCAAATGAGTTCATTTCACGCAAAGGCGCAAAGGGAGCAAAGGATTTCTTGCGTTCTTCTTTGCTTCCTTTGCGCCTTTGCGTGAAATTAACCGTCACCTTTTTGTGGCTGATCAGGGATTGAACGTGTAGGTGATTGTGCCTTCGGTTTCGCGGCGGTGGAGTTTCTCAGGAGCGAAGGTTGATTTCATTGCGGCTTCTGTGGCGGCGCCGCGCATGAGCCAATCGCCGCCCGAGCCTCTGGCCCAGTAAACCTTTCCGTCTTTATCAACCATGATTCGGACCGTCACCGAGCCCGATACTCGTTCGGATCCTCGCACCGGACATTCAGCGTCGGGCAGGAAGACTGATTTCCCAACCAGCTCTCCCCCCAGTTCCGGAATTCCTTTTTCAATAATCTTCTGCTGTTCAGCAGCCGTGCGGGCCGCCGCCTGGTTTGATTTGTACAGATACGTTGTAATCAGCGAGCCGACAACGATCGATCCAGTGAGAGTGATGATCACCATGATCCAAAACAACGGCGGGTTGGACCGGTGTGGTTCAACGATCGGTTCATCGGCATCGACGAGTGGAACGATGTGATGGGCGCAATACGAAACCAGATCGCCGTTGTAGACTGCGTTACACCTCGGGCATCGTTTCCTTTTGCCGGTCTGGATTTCCGGCGCCGGCGTCAGAATTCTTGTTGAATGAACTGCCTTCACGGGTTCCGGCGGCGCTGGTTTTGTCTCGATTACTTGCTCTACTACCGGCTTCGGCGGCTCCGGTTTTAGTGGTTCCGGCTCTGTCTTCAGTTCGAGAACTACTTCCGGCTCGCGCGGCGGCGCAGGCTCGTTGCGGTTTAAGCGTCGCAGCGCCTGCTCGTCCAACCTTTGCTTGAACCCCGTGATCCACCGTCGACTTTTTTCAGCTTCCGACACGGATTCGCGACTATCGACAGCGGCTGCGGGCGGAGTTACTTCAGGCTCAGCCTTCTTTGGCTCGTCGAGGTCGATCAGTATTCGGCGTGGAGCAGTACTCGGCGGAGTACTTGTTTGTCGAGGGTTTGTGAGAATGTCGAGGGCTTCGGTTAAACCCCTGCGTTGCGCCCAGTCGATGGCATTGAGTCCGAGATTGTCGCGTTGCTGTGGATCGGCGCCGGCTTCAACCAGAAGCCGGACGATATTCGCGTGACCGCGGATAACCGCGAGTATCAGGGCAGTCTGGCCGCCGCTGGTTCTCTCGTTCACGTCCGCGCCATTGGCCAGTAATGCGGATACAGCTTTTTCGTCGCCGGAATTAACGGCGCTGGTCAATGGAATGGAAGCACTCACCGCACGATCCCTCAACTTCAGGGTAAAACCTGGGGGCCTCGCGCGTAGTTTACAGCATTAAAACGGGGGTGGCACGAAAGCCTGGTTGAATCCCAGCCCGCCCGGGAACTGTGCGTTCGTCGGACGAACGCCGGTGCGCACCCAAAGATCGATGGCGCCGATAGCAGTCAGCACCTGCGGCCCGGTAAGATTACAGTGACCAACACCGGTCGTGTAAGTTTGAAATAGCAGCTCCTCTTTGCCTGCCGCCGCATTTGTCTCCGCATAAGCAGATTCATTGGCCACGACCAGCAGCGGATCGATGATCGTGTGGACGGTGAGAATCGGATGCTTAATTTTGCCGTTGAAGTCGGTGTTGTTGCGCACGTAGTTGCGCGCGGATTGTTTCGCCACGATGTTTCGTCGTGCGTTCATTTGCGCGAGCCATGCGTCGACGACTGGCGTGGGCAGTCCGATGCCGGCCAGGTACGCCTTCTCGGCATTCGTCAGCTCGTAAAACTGATCGAGGTTCTGAACTATTGGACCACCCGCGCGCCGTTGTAACTCAGCGCGTGCTTCGGTGAAAAAGAAGAGATCGGTCGTTACCCAATCCGGGAAAAATCCGGGTGGCGGTGGTGGCGTGATGCCACGACCAGGGTTCTTCGCGACGAGTCGAATGAATTCAAACTTAGGGAAGTTTGCGATGTTGCTTAACTCGGGAACAAGTTTGGCGAGCACCTCAGTATTGAAATCAATATCGTTTCTGACTTCGCCAACCGTTCCCCACGACGGAGGGATTCCAAACACCACGTCGTAAGCGAGATAGAGCGGAACGCCGCTGTCCCACAGGCGTGTGGCTCCGGCGCCGGCGCTGCACAGGCAGAGCGCGCCGTCGTAGATCCCGCCAAACTGTTCCATGCTCTTGTAACCAACGAACGTTCCCAACGACGCAGCGACGATGATGGTTCTTTGTGGTTGGGCCACGTTCTCGCGGAAGAAAACGGCGAGGTCCTTAACGTCGAGGATCGCGTCGCCAATCGCCCAGCCGTTGTCTTTGTACGCTGTTCCGGCCAACGCGAAACCCTGCGCGAGCAACGGCGCTTCGAGCAACGCATTCGGCGCAACGTCGGCGTTTCGATTGTCGATTTCGCCGGGATGATCTGCTTTGTCGCGATAGCCGTGCGCGAATACGAGGAGCGTTCCGTTCCAGACTTCCGGCACTCTTATCCGGTAGGGCGCGCCGTGAAGTTCACCTGAAAGTTCGAGAGGCGCGGCTTTCGCGATCGGAGGTCGATCGATCAGTGTGACGGAAATTAGAGAGACGAGTGTTAGAGCGATGAGAAGCCTTGCAGTGGTTTTCATTTCGACGTCCCCTTTGAGCTTGGAAGGTGGACGCGAGACTATCACTGCTGGGCGGAAGGCGGCAAGGACGTTTTAGCCGCAGATGACGCGGATAAAAACCGGATTCATCACTGACGATTTTGGTCGGTGATATCGATGCGCATGTAGACAATGTTGGCGCCGGGAGCTTCGGGTTGCACCATGATCGCGACCACTTCCTGTTTTGGCCCGCTATTCCTGGTGAAATTACACATGTTGCCGCCGGTTTTGACCTCTTTCGTGTCGCGGAAACAACTCTCCTCGACTCGTGTCCAACCCGCATCGGTCATGCTATTGCCGCCGTAGAATTCCTTCACTTCCTGCGGTGTCTTATCTGAGCGGAAGGTGATGAAAGCAACTTTGCCCTTCATCATCTTGCTGAAAAGAATGCGCATCGGCAGCGGAAGCTTCATGTCCGATTTAACGGCCCCGGGAAACGGCGGCACGTCGGGCCAGAGTTCAGTCACCATCACGCTGTTGTCCTCACCTGCGAATCTTTCCGCAAGGTTGCAGGAGAGTCCGACAGCTAAGAGCAGAGCTAGAGCCAGGATGGAAGCCGATAGTCTCATTCAGTGCCTCCTCGTTTGTGAGATACAGCTTGGTTAACGCGTCACTTTTAGTTCTATGGTTAACGCGTTACGATCGTTTTGACTTGGCCCCGTTTCAAAAGGGTGACCATCCCATTGCGCCTGTACCATACACCATCTTTGGTTCGCCAAACCTCGTCGGCGTCGATTTTTCCGCCGCTGGTCAACACTATTACGGGTTTACCACCCTGCCGGGTTCCGATTCCCGGTCCACTCGTGGAAACCGGATCGGTGCTGGCGCGCGAGTGTGCGGCGCTTGGGGAAGCGCTGGCAGACGCTTTTGGAGATGGGGAAGGCGATGGTGAAGGTGAGACTGAGGGAGAAGGCTCCGGCGTTGCCGCGGGTGGCGTAGCGACGACGGGAACTGGGGTACTCATTGTTTCAGGCGCCGCGGCGACCTTTTGCACCGGCCGGCTGGCCAGCGCGTAGTAGATCGCAAACACCAACACACCGAGCAGTAGACCAACAGCTGCGGCAATCGGCCAAACTCTGCGCTTCGATTGCGCCGGGCGCGTTGCAGCCTCGATCTCCGCGTCATCGATAACTTCAAGCAGGGTTTGATCGAAGTCGCAGCGTTCGTCCGTTTCAGGATAGAGGAAGAGACATTGGGGGCAACGTTTCATGATGCCTCAGAGTTTGAAAGGCTTCTTCAGGATGCGTCCTGTCTTTTTCAAAAATGAGCCGACTTTCGAATCATCCTTCTTGGGTTCAGCCACCTTAGGTTCAGCCGCGGGCTTCGCCGGTTTGACGAACGCTTTTTTCACTGGTCCTGTGGTGGCGAGTTCTTTCGGCGGCGCCGCTTTGGGTTCTTGAGGCGTTGGTACCTCACTCGCCTGAGACGGCTGAACTTCCGGAGTAGGATTTACTGCCGGGACTGGAATCGACGTGCTGGCGGCGCTCGCCGCGGGCGTATTGATCGCGGGTTTTCGTTGCGTCGAAACGTAATAAACCATTCCCAGAACGAGCGCGAGAATCAGTGTCGCAAAAGCCGGAACGGCACGGTTCCGGCGCGGTTGTGCTTTGGGGGGCACGGTAGCCAGGGAGTGGAGATTGGGCAGATTTCTGGAATCAAGAACCAGCAGAACGCCGTCCATGTCGCAAAGGCTCTGATCGTCCTCGTAAATAAACTCACACTGGGGGCACCTTTTCATGCGATCTCCTGGAAGCTGGTTGTTTGATGGGGCCTGCGGACTGTGGAAGCCGGAGTGAGTGCGCTCCGCAGGGCTCAAGAGTACACCCTAGGGACGTGTAAAACAAGATTAAAATCTCAGCAATAGAGCAGCAGTCAGGGGTAGAGGTAGTCAGAGAGTAGAGCAAGTCAGGAAGGGGGCTTGCCCCCGCTCTCCGAACAGCGGGGGCAAGCCCCCCTTCCTGACCTGCTCTATATTCTGCTGACTTGCTCTATATTCTGCGGCTACAGGTATTTCTCCCGCAGCACGTTCGTATGATGGGTGACATGGCCGGCGATGATGTAGGCTATGGCCCGCACAGTGACCGGGTTATCACTCGCGACGCCCCTTCGTGACCACGCCTCATCCGGAAGGTTCTTAAAAAACGAAATCGTTGAGGAACGTACGTTTTTGAACTCCTCAACCAGTTCAGCCCAGGAGGTTTCGTTTGCCCCCGCATGTTGAGCTGCGACGTCCTGGTCGAAACTCGGGAGCGGATCCTGGAACCCGCGTGCGAACCAGAAAGCGCGGCCGAGAAACAAGCGCTCGCCGTCGTTAACGTGGTTCAGAACCTCCCGAATGGTCCACTTTCCGGGCGCGTAGCTGTGCAGGCTCTGCTCCTCCGAAATGCCCTCAAGGAATTGAACAGTCTGGCCCAACTGCTCCTTGAACACGGGCACGATCTCGTCGCTGGCAATCAGGTCGATGTATTTGAAATAGTAGTCCGCTGCTTCGTTCGGTTGTGGTCTTGTCATTTGTACGGCATCGTAGCAAATCTGTGTAATCCGTGGCTAACTCCCATCAGGAACCAGAACAGCATCGCCACTTCGGCGTCGCCGTAGTTGTAATTGACCAGCGAACTGGCAAGGAATCCGGTGAGAGCGCCCAAGGTGCCGAGGAGAATGCCATAAGTGTGCGTATCGCTGCTGTCGGCGGCGTTTGGTTCGGCGCGGGGGACGAACAACCAGAACGCGATCATCAGCCATAGCCAGAGCGCCAGTACCGGCAAACCGCGGTCGAAGGCCAGTTGTAAGGGCGTCGAATGGAGGTGGAGCATGTCTTTGCCGGGGAAGCCCCACTCATTCCAGTGCAGCTTCATCGCGTCCATGCCGTGTCCAAAGATCGGATGAACCGGAATCCGCGATAGCCCGACGCGCGCAACCTCCCAACGCAATGACGAGCTCGGATCGCCGAGCAGCAGAGCGTTGCGATCGCGTGTTTGCCACACGACGACCGCGCCGAAAGCGAGCACGAAAAACAGGGCGAAAGTGAAGACGACTTTCGAAGTGCCCCGCAACGATCTCAACGCGATAATACTGGCGCCAATCACAAACGCGATGATGACCGTTCTCATGGCGGTAAACACAAGCCCCGTGGTCAACAATGCCGCCGCGAGAATCGCGACTCTGAAATAACGGTTGGCGCCATGATTTCTGAGGTGGGCCAACGCCAGGCCTAACGCGAGTTGCGCAATCATCTGTAGCAGTTCCGCAAACGTTTCGTAGTGGCGCGTCCA
>Ga0075423_10005541_pt1 | contig 11804 bp, 10 predicted proteins | sample SoiMethybrSBSTD2_FD_80114 | JGI IMG/M metagenome (GOLD analysis project Ga0075423, IMG submission 80114) | Bulk soil microbial communities from a Populus tree surrounding site in Tennessee, USA - Soil MetaG P. TD hybrid SBSTD2 | ecosystem: Environmental > Terrestrial > Soil > Tree plantation...
GTGCCCGATTTGTTTTGGTGGTCGGAGTTTGCATGGCTTTTGGTAGATGCGCATGACCGATGAGATATCGGAAAGACATAGTTACATAAGTTGATCTTCCATCGCCGTGCACTTCTATACACGCCTTGGCTTAAGCGGGTGAGGCATGGGGGTGCGCGCGATGGTCCACGGGCATATGTTTCATCGGCGGTCTTGTTTCTGGGCTGGAAGTTGCATGCGGCTCACAAAATTGGCATCGACGACTATTGGGGGAGGCAAAAGTATGAGCAGTTTTGAACAGAAAAGCAATCTTCCGCGCCGTAGGATTCCTCTGCAATGCGAGCATGGAAACGAACAGTCGTCTAACGAGCGTCGCATAGGCAAATCCCAGAGATTGGGGCACGCTGGGATACGGTTAGGTCCTCTGCTCAACACGGGGTACGTACACAGTAACCGGCCAAGGAACAGCTAGAGTCGCAAGGCCATGACTCCACCGCCAAAAGTCAGCAAAAAGACCTGCCTCGCTCGCATCTCTCGCGTTGAAGTATCCAAACGTCACAGTAGCTAACATCCAAAAGGAGAGCTAACCATGAAACGGAAAGTGATAGCGTCAACCCTTCTATTTTGCGCCTTAGTCACTGTATCCTCCTTTGCGGAGGATTTGACTGGTGTCATCACCGAAACCAAATGCGGGGCTGCCCATAAAGCAGGCTCCGAAAAGGACATCAGCTGCATCAAGAAGTGTGTCAAGGCCGACGCGGGGAAACTCGCGCTCCTGGTGGGGGATAATCTGTACACGATTACGAATCCGGAGAAGGCCACAGGCCACGAAGGTCACACCGTCACGGTGACCGGGAAAGTAGATGAAGATGCCAAAACCCTTACGATTGACACTCTCTCTATGGGCAAGTAACTTCTATCATCACCTTAAGAGGGCCAACACAAACCGCTAATCGGCCCATACGGCAGCGGCAAAGTGTGCAGCGCCATCAACTGCAGCCCCCCAACGGCAGGAGAGGCTACGTCATGACAACGTAGCCAGGAACAGGCACGCAGTAGCGATCGCACCGCGGAGAGTTGGCTGAAAGTAGCAAGCACACGATGATGTAGCGCGAGGATGGTGCCATGCGATTCGATCTTAACCCACTGGAACTCGGATAGGACGATCTCGTTTCGTGCTGTAAGCCAGATTTTGAAGTGTGTCTACTCTGCCGAGAAACGTTCTCACCTCGTCATTTCACAGCAAGGCAGCCCCAAAGTCTGCGCTCGGTTCGACTCCGGCTGCGCCAGTTCCAACTGCTTTATTTCTTCAGGTATCTTCTTCCAGTCTACGCGTGTTTTCTCTTTCTTGTCTCTTTTGGCACCGGCTGGGAAATGCAGAGCGGCAAAGTAGGCGAGAATGTCGGAACGCAATGCGGGCGAAACCTGACGGAAATGGTTGTTGGCCAGCAGATGTAGCAGGCGGCCGTATGCGTCGTCCTGCATGAAATAGGTTCCGGGCTGGATCGACGAGCCCGTATCGAAGTTGCGATTGGGAAGATTCAGCCGATCCTCTCCGCTCTCGGCGAGCAAGCGGCGGTACTCCGTGAGCGCGACGTTGAAACTGTCCATGAACATCTTTTCCATCTGCGGTGTGGGCGTACGGAAAGCGAGAGTCTTGAGAGGGCCGACCTTGGGAATCACACGGATCACGAAGGCGAGAAGTTTTTCCCAACCGCTGGGTTTGTCATAGTTGTTTCCCCATTCTTTTTCGAAGCTGGCCTGCGAGAGGTTAAATTGAAATTTCCGCAGCGTCGTTCCGGGAAGATCGCGCTGGATTTCGTCTTTCTTGACCTGCCAGGCGATCCTACTGGCTTTGGGTATGAGCGTGCGGACACTGTAGCGGTAGGATCCGACCGCCTGGTCGAAATCAGTGAACACTGCACGTAACGGCAGCGAGTATTCGTCCTGGAACGCACGTTCCAAGAGATCTTTGGAGACGCCGAAGCCGATGAAGTTATGATAAGCATCCGAAGCGTAACGCTCTTTCGCGACCTGAAGGACGTCGAATCCAAACTCCACTCTCAGATGCGCAGTTGGGTCGTCCTCGTAGGTGACGACGTTGGAGTACTTCTTTTGAAGTTTCGGGTAGAGCATCGGCACCCCAGGATTCACCGCGATCCGATGGCCATTGTTATCGGCGGCGTAATGAGCAAGCGAGCCGAGAGCGAATGCGTATTCGTTCAGGTCCTGTGAATCTCGGATCATCGCAATAATGAAGTCGCCGCCGCGGACGTAGTGAAGCAGGTCACTGAAGAAATGGCTGCCGCGAGGATAATACCCCATGTCCTGGATGATCGACCCGCCATAGGCAAAGCCATGAGCCTTCCGCAGTTCGTCGTCGGTGGCATTTGGGAAGCGCTTGACGAGCAGAGGACGAATGCTCTTTTCCCATGCAGAGTCAATCAGGGCCTCATGCGATAGCACAGAGTACGCCTGAACTTTCATACATGAGCCCAGCAATAGCGGAACCAACGTAGCGATGACAGACCGGTGAAACATTGGTGTAACTCCGGGATAGCAGGTATTACAGGCTGACAGGCAACCGGTTCGATGCAGTACAACCCCCCCTGATGTCGGGCGAGCCGGTGGCCGATTTCGGGAGCTGTTGCAAGAAGACTCTTATCTTGGGCTCCGGCCGGACGGAGAGGCGGTTGCCCTGGGCCTGAGCAAGAGAAGATGGCCTCTGAGATTGAGAAGCACGACAGTTCTAGCTGGTGTCCGGCGGCATAGTTTCGCAGGCAAATCAGGGTTTCGACGAGGACATATGGAGAAACGAAAGCCAGTTGGGATAATCCATCGACATCTCCGCCGGTAGAATCGGGCAGCTTGTGCCGTCGAGCAATTTAAGCAGAACGGACTTTGCAATATTTCCCTTCGACTCCACACCATCTCCGAAAGCTTCAATGGCAACACTACACCAAGAAGAATGCTTCATTACATTCAGGCGAGCAAGTTCAAAGACACAACCACGAATCGCAGGAGCACTCGGATCAACCTCATCAATCTGGTTTGGTTCCAACACCCGGAACTTTCGCACTTGGCGGTCCTTACCTATCTTGATCCAAGGCTCTTTTGTAGCGTCGAGAAACTCATCGGAATTCCCAAGAGGAAAGGTCCATTTGCGCCAGGTCGCCAAACGACCCCTCACGCGATCGCTGAACGAATGGACTCCGTCGTCGTGTACGCACCGTTTTATTTCTAGCTTTCCGTCCCGCACCTTGATGCCTAGCCATTCTTCTAAAGGCATCGAAAGATAGTAATCCATTCGAAATGGTTCAACTCTGGCGTGCATTGTCCCTTTCCTAAACCAGGCTTCGACTTCGGGCCAAGTCGGACCTTGGTGGAACCAACGAACCTCGGTAGTTTCGAACACGGCAGCGCTCCCCAGATCGACCTTTTATCTATCATACTCGCTTTGATTCTCAAGTTCTCTACTGCTATCACAAATTGACCATTTCAGGTTGTTCGACGGGCCCACTCGTTGGCTGGTATCCACTCGTTCGCAGCGAACAAAAAACCGAATCGAATTCTGACGCTTCCGGTTTGTGTTCCTCGATGGCAGATTAGGCAATGCCTGCAATCGAGAGCGGAGATTCTGGCCACGTGAACCTTTAGGAGCAATTGCCAACGTTCGACAAATAGCGTATGGCCCCGCCTAACGCCTCAGCAATTATCGCTTTCGGGTCCGTCGATTATTCGCCCCAGGGCGAGACCGGCGTGCGGAGTACAGTTCGTGGTTGGCCTCTTTGTTATCGTCGAGCGGAAAACGCTTCAGCCAATGCGTGCAATTTTGCGCGCTCTCCGTTAGTCTAGTGTTGTAGGTCTCGGGTTCAATAGGACCGGCACCGTCAGTACCATGATTTCGACGCCCAAAAAGCTGAGGCTGAGGCATGAAGAGGGGATTCATGCGAGAGGTATCAGAAGGATCATTCAGGGGCGATGAAGCCATAGAGTGACGCCGCATTTAGCTGCTTTCAGAGTCTTGTCGAGAGCGGTCCATGTCAGCCGACAAAGTTCAAAGATCCTACCGACGTGTCAGCGAGAGCATTCTGGAAAGTATCGGGGACACGCCTTTGGTCCGCTTGGGAAAATCGGTCGACGGATTGGCGCCGGCGATTCTGGCCAAGGTCGAGTCTTCCAATCCAGGCGGAAGTACAAAGGATCGAATCGCGCTCCATATGATCGAAGAAGCGGAGCGTTCGGGAGCGTTGCGGCCTGGAGGTACAATTATTGAAGCAACTGCCGGGAACACGGGTTTGGGTCTGGCTTTGGTGGGTGCAGTGCGTAGGTATCGTTGCATCTTCGTTTTGCCAGACAAGATGAGTGAGGACAAGATTCGGCTGCTGCGAGCTTATGGTGCTGAAGTGGTGATCACTCCAACCGCAGTTCCTCCAGATTCGCCGGAAAGCTACAATGGCGTTGCCAATCGTCTCTCCCGCGAAATCGAGGGCGCTTGGAGACCAGACCAGTTTCAGAATATCAACAATCCTGAGACGCATTATCGGTTCACCGGGCCCGAAATCTGGGAGCAGACCGAAGGCAGGGCGACGGTCTTTGTCGCCGGTGCCGGTACAGGGGGAACCCTCAGTGGTGTTGGAGCTTTTCTGAAAGAGAAGGACTCGCGGGTTCGTGTGATCGGAGCAGACATCGAAGGCTCGATTCTCAGTGGGGACACTCCAAAACCCTGGAAGGTGGAAGGCATCGGCGAGGATTTTGTCCCTAAGACGCTCAACTCCCAAGTGGTCGACGAATGGATTCGGATCAGTGATGCGGAGTCCTTCGCCACCGCCAGGCGCATCGCCCGAGAGGAAGGATTACTTCTGGGGGGATCCAGCGGAACGGCTCTGGCTGCGGCGTTTCGCTATGCGCAGCGCTGTACCGGAGATGATACGATCGTGGTTTTCTGTCCGGATACGGGGCGTAACTATTTGAGCAAGATGTATGACAACAACTGGATGGCGCAGCACGGCTTTACCGACCGATTGCCGGAAACGGTCACGGTCGGAGATCTCTTGTCGGCTCTGGGACGAGAGGGCAACTTGATATCGCTCACGCCCGATGACACCTTCAAGAAGGCGGCCGATCTGTTTCGCGACCGTGGAATTTCGCAGATTCCTATTCTGGAAAAAGGTGAAATGGTGGGTGCCGTTGAGGAGATCACCCTTATGCGCGCCCTTCGGCAGGGCCTCTCTCCGGATGCCATTCGGCTACGCGAGATCATGGCAAAGCCGCTGCCCCGTTTGGATGTGGGTGTCTTGGTCGAAGAAGTCTACCGAATCCTCATGGCGGGGAATCCGGCGGTGGTTGCCGTGCGCGAAGGGAAAGTCACTAGTATCATCACGCGTTCGGACCTGATGAGTTTCTATCAGAAGGCTCCACCAGGAAAAGGAGATCAGTGACAATTGTCCTTTTTCAGGGACTGGAAGCTTTGAGATGAGAAGGCTTCGACAGGTGGTGACCGCGAGGCAGGCGGAAACTCTGATGTAGTGCATCCGCGGCCGCCTAGCCCTTCACACAACCTTCATGCCACTCCGTTGGGGTGAGGGAGTGACTCTCTCATTTCGCAATACGAGAGGAGTTAGGGGTGACGAGAAGCGCCAAGCTGGTATTTGTTAAAGGCGAATGTCGCGGGAGCTGTCTATGAAATTTGCGACGCGTGCGATTCATGTTGGGCAAGAAGCTGATCCCGCCACGGGTTCCACTATCCCTCCCATTCACCTGAGCACCACTTATACACAGGCGGCTCCAGGCCAGCACAAAGGCTACGAATACTCCCGAACTCAGAACCCCACGCGCAAAGCCCTCGAGCAGTGCCTGGCGTCTCTGGAGGAAGGGGAGGAATGCGGGGCCTTTGCCTCGGGCCTGGCAGCCACCACAACAATCTTTCAGACACTGGAACCCGGAGATGGAATCGTTGCAGGACATGACCTCTATGGCGGTACCTTCCGGCTTTTGGAAAAGGTCTTCCGCCGCTGGGGACTTGAAGTGACGTTCGCTGTGGATTCAAGCCGCGAGGCCTACGAAAAGGCTATCCGTTCATTGTCCCGACCGCGTTTGCTATGGCTGGAGTCGCCGACGAATCCACTCCTGGATGTGGTCGACATTTCGGCGTTGACTCAGTTGGCCAAGGGCCGAGAGATGAGGGTTGTCGTGGACAACACGTTTGCGACGCCTTATTTGCAAAAGCCGCTGCGGTTGGGAGCGGACTTCGTGGTGCACAGTACCACCAAGTATTTGGGAGGCCACTCCGACGTGGTTGGCGGCGCCGTAGTTGCTCTGGAAAAGCAGGCGTTTGAAGGAATTCGCTTTCTGCAAAACGCGGCTGGTGCCGTGCCAGGGCCTATGGATTGCTACCTCGTTTTGCGCGGTCTGAAGACTCTCGGCGTCCGAATGGATCGCCATTGCGCCAATGCCCGGCAGCTGGCTGATGCCCTTCGGCAAATGCATGGTGTCATCAAGGTGCTCTATCCCGGACTGCCCGATCATCCCGGCTTCGAGCTAGCTCGGAAGCAAATGAGCGATTACGGAGGGATGGTCACGATTGAGCTGGACGGCGATGCCGCACGCGCCCATCGCTTCTGCTCTAGTCTCAAGGTTTTCTCGCTGGCAGAGAGTTTGGGAGGTGTCGAATCACTGTGTAGCCACCCTGCGACGATGACCCACGCAAGTATCCCACGTTCCGTCCGCGAGGCCCACGGCATCACGGATTCCCTCGTGCGTCTCAGTGTCGGGATCGAAGATATTGACGACCTGCTGACCGATATTCGCCAAGCTCTATAGACCCCGTCGTCCTAACCAACGGCCAAGGATTCATTGATTCGGAGTTCCTGTCGGTCCTCGCCAACTATCTTTGGCTCCCTTGAGGATCTCCTGAACGAAATGAAAGTAGACTTTTCTCGCATCAGTTCGGGCGCTCAGTTGCCCGGCCCTTCCCGCGAGCGCTGCCCCGTGTGACTCACTGCTCGTGGGTTGAACGGACGGGCTGCGGCGCTGCGGGAAGTCGATCCCTGAAAGGCCTGGATCAAGCCAATGGTGAATGCGGGGTTCTCGTCCACCGGCCAATGTCCGACTCCAGTGGTATTCGTCCTATCAGGATTGGCGCCGGTGAGGCTTCTAAGTCAGAGCCTCGGTTGTCTCCATGCAAACAGGCTGTCAGTTCGCCCCCCAAGAGCGACGCACTACGCCCGAACTGTACCACAATCGTTGAGACGATACCTTCGCTAGCGTATAATCCAGTGTATCCATGATGCTGGCCAATTGATCATGAGTCCAGAAGCCGAAACTAACCTCCTGCGGTTCTTAAATAGACTTGATGGACGCTTGAAAAGCGTAGGGGATGACCAAAAGGCATTATGGCTTTCACTTCGCTCGACCTGTGATTTCTTTAAGGCCACCGATGCTTGCGTTGCCCTCCTTCCTCCCGGCAAAGCACTTGCCGAACTCATGTTTGTCATTCCTCGTGAAGGGGCGTGGGATCTTGATTTGTTGACTGCCTTTCTTCACAGGCAGAAACCAGCCATTCTGCCAAATATGCTCCTAGCCCCCTTGAATCGACGCGACCGTTTGTGGGCGGTGCTGGGCTTAAGGTCTCGAGAAGGCGAGTTCGATCGAAATGTGGACCCCCGAGCTCTCCTTCGAATCGCCAGGGCGGTTTCAGAATCCATCCACCGCATGGACTGGGAACGGATCGTAGAGGTCCGATCCCGAATCGACCACAAGATCATGGAGCAACTGCGCCCGAAGGACCTGTTCTATCAGATCCTCCATGGATTGCGCTCATTGACCCGCTACGATCACTCTTCAGCGCTTCTCATTTGTGATGAACGCGGAGACGCCCTGGAGCTGGTTGCCGAACAAGTAGCCTGGCTCAAGGGAAAGAGTCGACGAATCGGACTCCGGTTGCCGCTCAGCCGAACCTTGTGGGACCTCATGCATGATGGGACCGTCTACGGTTTCGACAGAGTGGGAGATCAGTGGCGCGAGTGGCAAGGGCAGAAAGCTGCTCCTTTAGCTGAACTTCTGGACTACAACCGCCTATCGGGTGATCTTGACTCCGTTCCCCGGGAGGCCGCGCTCTTGTGCGCACCCCTGGGTAGGGGCGACGGCCTCCTCGGCGTCCTAAGAATAGCCGCCCGTCACCCGCATGCTTTCGGGGCTTATGAAGCTGAACTCCTTCAACGGTTCATGCCCTTAGCCACCATCGCAATACAGAATTCGCAGCGAACCGAGATTCTCGAGGCCAAGATGCTCGAGGCCGAAAAGAAGCACGCGATCGCCAATCTGGCCCGTGGGGTTTCGCACGATATCAACAATGCCCTCGGATCCGTTCTGCCTCTGGTCCAGCAAATGCTCGCTGATCTTCAGTCCGGCCAAATCGAGACGCATCTCCTGGCGGACGATCTTCAACAGGTTGAACAATCGCTGCAGACCTGCCGGCGCATCTTCGGCGGCATGCTGGCGATGGCTCGGGGATCGGGTCAGAAAATCGGGGAGGGAAGCGTCAACCGGGCCATTGAATCCACTCTGCCGATTCTCAAGGATAGCTTCCGGAGGCGAGCTATTCTTCTGGACCTCGATTTGTCGGCCAGCCTGCCGGTGGTCAAAGGTGGACTGGGAGACCTGGAACAGCTCTTTCTTAATCTGATGACAAACGCTCGCGACGCCATGCCGACCGGAGGGACCCTTTCAGTCCGGACTCGACAGCTCAATGAAAGCGTGGAAGTCCTTATCCAAGATAGTGGCTGCGGTATTCCACCAGAACATCTGTCCCGGATTCACGAACCCTTCTTCACCACCAAGCACAGCGGAAGGGGCTTGGGATTGTCCATTTGCCAGTCGATCGTATGGGATATGCGCGGTGATCTGAAAATCAACAGCCGGGAAGGTGAAGGAACCCAGGTCAGAGTGCTGTTACCCGTCCTCAAGGAAAGAGACACTGGAGCTAAAGCATGAAATTGGCGCGCATCGTGGTGGTCGATGACGACTCAGGCGTACTCCGGTCTGTGGAACGGGTGCTGGGCCGTAAATACGAGGTGGCGAGCACCGGTTCGCCACAAGAGGCTATTCAACTCACAGAAGACTTCGAACCAGACTTGGCTATCCTAGACATTCGAATGCCAGGAATGGATGGATTTCAATTGATGGGCCGTTTGAAAAGTGTCCGGTCGGACTTGGATATTATTCTGATGACTGGGAGCATCCACGAACTGGATGCTCAACTGATTCGGGCGATTCGGGAAAGAGCGTTCTACTTCCTGCAAAAGCCGTTTGACCGGGAGGTCCTCCTCACTCTTGTGGAGCGGTGCCTGGAATTGAGAAAACTGGACAGGCAGAACCGTTTTCACCTCATGCGGGTCGAAAAAGAGCTGTCGGAAGCACGCGCTTTTCAGCGAAGTCTCCTGCCGGCAGAACAGGGCTGCGTGGGTGGCCTTGCGGTTTTTGCCCGTTACATTCCTTGTTCCGAGTTGGGCGGTGACTTTTATGATTATGCTGAAGCTGGGCCTACCTGCGCTACCCTCATTGTGGCTGATGTTTCTGGACACGGCGTAATGGCCGCTATGCTAACAGGAATCGTGAAGTCAGCCTTTCACTCCGCCAGCGGTGCCGGCTACGCTCCACTCGAGATTGTAGAAAGGATTTCGACTGGACTTCAAGCCTTCAGCGTCGAACAGTTTGTCACCGTTTTGTGTGTCCGCTCCTCCGGCGCGGGTACGATTCTCGAATATGTCAACGCCGGGCATCCTCCGGGGATTTTGTGGCGCGCCGGTTGCCCACCAACCTTTCTCGAAGCAACTGGTCCCTTGATTTCACCGGCTTTCCCGAACTTTTCGTGGGTGCAGGAAAGATTACCCACGGGAGAGCGGAACCAGCTGCTTCTCTTCACTGATGGCATTCCAGAAATCGAAGGAGACGACGGTTTTTTGGGTCTCGAGCGTCTTGTGAGAGAAGTGAAGAACAATCAGAAGGGCGGACCTGAACTGCTTGACCAGATTCTACGATCAGCGCGGGAGTTTTCCGGAGGTCGGCGCCTGCAGGACGATTTGACGTTACTTACGGCGAACCTCAGCGCCGGAGCCGTCGCCAAGAGCAGCGGAGGGGCGAAACCAGCTGAGACATAGGTTGGAGGAGACGGTGCAGAAACGCAGCCAAGCCTTCGTAGAATCTGCAGAACTCACAGATCAAGAGTCTATCCTCAAATTTCGAGCGCTGGTAGAGAGTAGTCGCCGATGGTCACTGGCCGTACCGGAGATTAAGAAGCTGTCGAACGGCCAGTGGTCTCATTGTCCGGTTACCGGTCTACACAACCAGTGAGAGTCTCCAGTGGAGTCTCGGTGTTTTGCGTGCTGCGAATCCGCCGACATCGGGTAAGGAAGAGGGAGGTTCTCCCGGCCAAATCACTCCGGAAGTCCCTGACAACACAATGGTGGTTTGGGGCGCGGGGCGAACTCAAGTTCTTACCGGGTTGACCTTTGAGCTTCTAGCATGCCCCGCAGACTCCGCGCGAGATTGATTTCTCCTCCTTTGATTCAAGGTCCCTGGGACATCACCAGACTACGTCTGAGCCAATTACGGCGTGAAAATTGTGCCGTGGCTACCTCTCACCAGCCCCATTGGCTGAAGCGTTCGACGCCGGTTCCGACCGTGTTGGTTAGCAGGGTCGAGTTACCCGGACCGTCCGCCTGGATCTCATAGACGTCGAAGTTCGCAACACCACTGCATCGCTATGAACGCGAGAAACTGCCCGTCAGGGGACCAGGCAGGAGATTGAGTGTCAACGAGCGAGTTTTTCCCGGTCGTGACTTTGGTCACTTCGTGTGTACCGACGTTGAGGGTGAATATGTTCAAGTTGCCACTGAGGCGAGGCTGGATGTCGCGACGAAAGCGGGAGTTCGGTCCAGCGATGTAGGCGATCTTGCTCCCATCGGGCGAGAAAGCTGCCTGGATCTCGGTGTCACCAACCGTCCGGGTCAGCGGCTCAGAGGAGGCCAGGGTACGGTTGTCGTTGAGGTGGAGCAGCCAAAGGTCGCCGTAGATGGTCACGACGATTTGGTTCCCGTCAGGGGAAAAGTCCGGGTAACCGATGACGGGTCCCACGGTTATGTTGGAATCCGACGCCGCCCAAGGCAAGATCCCGTACCGATACCAGCGCGACGCGTTTGCGGGTGGGCGAGAACTTCGCGAAAGGTGTGTTGTTAATGTTTGCGGGCAACCTAGGGTCTGCGGCCAAACGAATATTCACCGGAGCGTCCGGGACGAGGTTTCCACCTATATCGTTCACCTGCGAGGCGAACAGGCCGTATAGGAGGATCGTCACTGGGCCAGCCGTGGACACGTCTAAAGGTATACTCTGAAACTGAAAGCCGTCGACTAGGGGAGGGAGGGGAAGTAAGACACGCGGATTGCTGGCGCTTTCAGCTTCGCCGCGCATCACGTAAACCCTGGAGGGGCCTCTGCACGTATTTTGGAAACCAATCACGCCGTTCTGGGCCCAAGCGTGCGTGACTCCGATCACGCCAAGGGCGAACACCGCCGCGGTTATCAAGGCAAACGACCATTGCTTTTTCATGGGACGCTCCTTTGTGGTCAATTCCGCGGCTTTTCGCAGGGCGTTGGCGACCTGAATCTCCGCGGTCCGATGCAAGTCGCCATCAGCTTTGAGGACTTCGTCAAGGGAACATTCTGCGCAGGTCTGGAAAAGACGTCTGTGCCACGGCTAGGCTCGCGGCGAGCAGACCCCAATTAACACCACGGCTAGAACGGTAGCCAGGAAATGATGCTGGAGA
>Ga0075423_10005542_pt1 | contig 11803 bp, 7 predicted proteins | sample SoiMethybrSBSTD2_FD_80114 | JGI IMG/M metagenome (GOLD analysis project Ga0075423, IMG submission 80114) | Bulk soil microbial communities from a Populus tree surrounding site in Tennessee, USA - Soil MetaG P. TD hybrid SBSTD2 | ecosystem: Environmental > Terrestrial > Soil > Tree plantation...
AAGAACCTGGGCTACGTCTTCACCGTGTTCAGCGTCGTCGGCGTGATCCTGCGGATCGGTCCCGTCGGATGGGTGAACGGCCGCATCGGCGAGGTGCGGACGCTGCGGTTGGGCGCGTTACTCATGGTGCTCGGCCTGACCCTGCTGCCGCTCCCGAAAGTGTTCCCGGTGTTCGTGGTCGCGCTGCTGCTCGTGCCGGCGGGCACCGCGTTTCTGTTTCCCGCCACGACGTCGCTCGTGAGCCAGCGGACCGAGAGACACGAGCTCGGCCTCACCATGGGCGTGCAGCAGACGTTCCGCGGCATCATGGCGATCATCGGGCCGATCGGGGCGACGCTCGTGTACCAGGCGCTGGGGCACGGCGTGCCGTTCTGGATCGCGGCCGTGGTGGTGGCGGTCGCGTTGATGCTGTCGTCGCAGGTGCGTCACGAAGCTCCGGTGTCGGCTCCCGCGTCGACGGTTAGGTTATGACCACCATGTGCCACCTACTCGCCGTCCTTTGTGCTGCCCTGACCGCCCCCGCAGCGGCGATCGATCCTGCCCCTCCGAAACCGAAGCTGATCGTCATGATCACGGTCGATCAGCTGCGCCCCGACTACTTCGTCCGGTGGAAGCGTCAGATCGTGGGCGGGCTCGCCACGCTGGAAAACAGCGGCGCCGTATTCACGAACGCGTTTCAGGATCACGCGCTCACCGAAACCGCCCCCGGTCATTCGACCGTGTTGTCGGGACGCTGGCCGGCGCACACGGGCATCATCAGCAACCTGCTCGGCGTCGGAGATTCTTTGGCGCCCCTGCTGGACGTCAACGGTCCCGGCGCCTCGCCGCGCCGGTTCCGCGGCACGGCGCTCTTCGATTGGCTGCGGGCCGCGGATCCGCGCAGCCGAGCGCTGTCGGTGTCGCGCAAAGACCGCGGCGCGATCCTTCCGATCGGGACCGCGAAGCAGGACGTGTACTGGTATCAGTCCGGCGTGTTCACGACCAGCCACTACTATCGCGATTCGCTGCCGGGGTGGGTGCGCGCCTTCAACGCCCTGCGCATCCCGTTCAAGTCGGCGGGCCGGGAATTCGCGACCCTGTTGCCCGATTCCGCCTACGCCGAAACGGACAGCGTTCCGTGGGAGAACGGTGGCCGGGAAGTGAGCTTCCCCCATCGTCTGCCCACCGACAGCGGGCGGGCGGCACTGGCCTTCGTCGGCGTGCCGTCGATGGATTCGCTGACGCTCGCCTTCGCGTTGGCGGGCGTCGAAGCCATGAAGCTCGGCCACGGCGACGCGACCGATTTGCTGGCCGTGAGCCTGTCCACGACCGACGCGATCGGCCACGCCTTCGGCCCGAACTCGCGCGAGATCCACGACCAGGTGCTGCGGCTCGACCGCTACCTGGGCTGGTTCCTCGACCGGCTGTTCAGCCGGGTGGGACGGGACCAGCTGGTGATCGTGCTCACCGCCGATCACGCCGTCACGCCGTTCCCCGACGATTCGCGCGCGCACGGCCATGCCGACGCGCATTGGGTAAGCCTCGACACCCTGGTGACCGAGGTGAACCGGTCGCTGGATCGCGCCACCGGAGCGACGGCGCCGAAACAATGGCTCGAGTTCGATACCGGGCTCCTGTTCCTGCGGGACAATGGCCGGCTCGCCGCATCCGGCGTGAGCGTCGACAGCGTGCTGGCCGATGTCGCGCGTCGCATCCGCGCGGTGCCCGGCGTGGCGCGGGCGGACCTGCCTGCGGCACTCCTGTCGGCGGACACCGCGGCGGATCCGATCGCGCGCCGCTGGTTGCACGAGCTCGCACCGGGCGCGGGCGTGGTGCTCGTCGTGACGTTGTCGGAATGGAACGCCTGGACCTATTTCGGAGGCATCCCCTACGCGATGCACGGACAACCGTCGGATCTCGACGCGCACGTGCCGTTGATCCTGTGGGGGAAGGGCCTGCGGGTGGGCACCTACGGCAATCGTGCGGCCACGGTCGACATCGCGCCGACCTTGGCGCGGCTCATGGGGTTGACGCCTCTGTCGATTCCGGACGGCCGTGTCCTCACGGAAGTCCTGGCCCGGTGACCTAGTGGGCAGGGGCAAAAGGCGTATGTTTGCGCCCGGAATATCGGACGAGCAGCGCACTACCGAACCCAACGGGGGGAGCGTCATGCGGATACTGAGAATGGCAGGGGGGCTGTCGGTGGTAGCCCTCGCAGCGGCGGGGTCAGCGTCGGCGCAGACGGCGACGATCGGCTTCGACGCAGCGTTCAACAGCGCGTACGTGTGGCGCGGGCTGACGTATACCAACAAGCCCGTGCTCCAACCGGACGTGTGGCTCAGCGCGTACGGGTTCACGGGCGGGGTGTGGGCGAACATCGAGCCGGGGGCCTACACCGGCGACATCAGCGAAAACGGCAGCGACGGCGCCGGCATCGCGGAGATCGACGGCTGGATCGAGTATGCCAGGTCCTCTGGTAACGCGAACTGGAAACTCGGTTGGACGATCTACACGTTCGACACCAACAACTCCGGCTTCACCGCGTTCTACGATACGCACGAATTCTATGGGCAGATCAGTATCGGCGGGTTGCCGATCACGCCTACGCTGTACGCCGCGTACGATGTCGACAAGGTCAAGGGTGCCTATATCCAGCCGAGTGTCAGCTACGGCTGGAAGGCGAGCCCGAGTTTGACCATCAACCTTGGAGCGCTCGCCGGGATTGTGGCGGGACAGGAAGTCGGCACGGACCCGAGCGCGAACTTCGCCAAGAGCGGCCTGTCGCACGTCGACCTGTCGGCGTCGACCTCGTTCGCCGCCGGACCGCTGTCCATCGCCCCGGCGTTCCACGTGCAGTTCAATCACGACACCTTCACCAAGGTCGTTTCCCCGACCAAGCCCGATGAGAGCGTGAAATTCTGGGGCGGCATCACGCTGAGCTGGTCGCACGGACTGGGCGCCGCCAGCGAATAACGGCTGAAGACGCATGAGCATTGATGACGGGCTCGCCGCGCGTTGCGTGGCGAGCCCGTCGGTGTATTGTCTCTGCCCCAGCCCGTGCGTCCGTCGTTCTACTCCATCGGACAGGAGGCCAGTATGGCCGCGCCGTCGCGCGAGGAGCTGATCCGGCAGGATATCCGCGATCTGCACAAGATGGGCTACGCGCAGCAGCTGTTCCGGGAAATGGGCGGGTTCTCCAATTTCGCGATCTCGTTCTCGATCATCTCGATCCTGACTGGAGCGATCCTCCTCTACGGCTACGGTCTCAAGTTCGGCGGACCAATCATCAACACCGTCGGCTGGCCGGTGATCAGCGTGTTCACGCTCTGCGTGGCGGCTTCCATGGCCGAGATCGCCTCGGCCTATCCGACGGCGGGCGGGCTGTATTTCTGGGCCTACCGGCTGGGGGGGAAGACCTGGGCCTGGGTGACGGCCTGGCTCAACATGATCGGCCAGATCACGATCACGGCCGGCATCAACGTGGCGGCCGCCATCTACATCGTTGGGGCGATCACGCGCATCTTCGGCCTCCCGGCCGACCAGGCGGTGCCCGTCTTCGGCACCATGACCAACTGGTATTTCTATCTGTTCGTCATGGTGCTCATCATGATCCCGCAGGTGATGATCAACGTGTTCGGCATCAGGCTCGCGGCCAAACTGAACGACTTCAGCGTCTACTGGCATATCGCGGGCGTGCTGATCATCGCGTTGCTGCTGACGATCCTGGGGAAATACCACAACAGCCTCGGGTTCATGTTCTCCCACCCCACGACGGTCAACCCGTTGGATGCGTCGTCGGCCGTCGTGGCGCCGGATACCGTGGCGGTGCCCGCCCTCGTCATCGGCACCACGACGCTTCATTCACCCCTGTTCGGCCTGTTCCCCGGCCTGGTCGGCCTCTATCGCGCCGCCCCGTTCCTGCTCTGCTTCGTGCTGGCGTTGTTGCAGGCCCAATGGACCTACACCGGTTACGATGCCTCGGCGCACGTGGCGGAAGAAACGGTCATGGCCCGCAAGAACTCCGCCTGGGGCGTCTTCCTGTCCGTCGCGGTGTCCGCGGTGGTCGGGTACCTCATGCTGCTGATCCTGACCTGGGCGATTCCCGAGGGCGATGTCGCCAAGACGGCCACCGATGCCTATCCCGTGCTCTACATCGTGTACAGCAACCTCAGCACGTTCTTCTCGAACGTGATCGCGATCATCATCGGGGTCGCCATGTGGCTGTGTGGACTGGCTTCGATCACGTCGATGGGTCGCATGTGGTACGCGTTCGCCCGCGACGACGGCATGCCGGGCTCGCGGCTCATCAAGCAAGTCAGCCCCAAGTACCGGACGCCGGTCAACTCGATCATCATCACCAGCATCCTCGCGGTGCTGCTGTGCATCTACGCGTCGGCGTACTTCGTGGTCACCTCGATCAGCACCATCACGCTCTATCTGGCCTACATGTTCCCGGTGTATCTCAACTGGCGCAACAAGCGACGCGGCAAGGGAGAGTTCACGACCAGGGATTCCGCGCCGTGGAACCTGGGTGGCTGGGGACCGCTCATCAACGTGATCTGCATCGTGTGGTGCGTGTTCCTCGCCGTGATCTTCAGCCTGCCGCCCAACGAGCTGGTCCTGTGGACCATGGTGGGGCTGGGTGTGCTGCTCACGGTCTATTGGCAAGCGTATGCCAAGCGACGCTTCCAGGGTCCGACCAAAGGCGATGAATCGGCGCTGCGGGCCCTCGAGCAGCAGGTCGGCCAAGCGACTTCGGCCTGACGCGTGCGGAATCTCCTGATCGCGGATCGACGCCCTCGCGGCTCGGGTGGGGGCGTCATCCGCGTGATCGAGCCGGCCAAGGGCGAGCCGTTCGAGGAAGTCGCCGCCGCCGGTCCGGCGGATCTGGACGCCGCGGTGGCCGCCGCCAAAGCGGCGCAGCCCGGTTGGGGAGGCCGAACCGCGTTCGCCCGGGCCGAGATCCTCTTCACGTTCGCGGACCTGGTCCGGGCGCACGTCGAGGAGCTGGCGACGCTCGAGGCGCGCAACGTCGGCAAGCCGATCGGCGACGCGCGCTGGGAGGCGAATCACGTCGCCGACACGCTGCGCTACTACGCCGGCGCGGCGGACAAGCATCTGGGCGAGACGATTCCCGTCAAAAAGGGCGGCCTCGACATTACGCTGCGCGTGCCGCTCGGCGTCGTGGGGTTGATCGTGCCGTGGAACTTCCCGATGGTGATCGCCACCTGGAAGGTGGCGCCGGCCCTCGCCTGCGGAAACACGGTCGTGCTCAAGCCGGCCAGCCTCACGCCGCTCACCGCCTTGCGGCTGGGCGAGCTGGCCCTCGAAGCGGGCGTACCGCCCGGCGTGCTGAACGTCGTGCCGGGCCCGGGCGCGGCGATCGGCGCGGCGCTGTCGGCCCATCCCGATGTGGCGAAGATCGGCTTTACGGGCGAGACGGCCACCGGCCGCGCCATCATGGCGGCCGCCGCCCAGACCATCAAACGGGTGTCGCTCGAGCTGGGCGGAAAATCGCCCTGCATCGTATTCGGGGACGTGGACATCGCGCAGGCGGCCGGCGAAGCCGCGGCGTCCGTGTTCGCGAACGCGGGACAGGATTGCTGCGCCCGCTCGCGAACCATCGTCGAGCGCTCCGTGTACCCGGAATTCGTCACGGCCATGCAGGCGGCCGCCGAGCGCACGGTGGTCGGCGATCCGCTCGATGAAAAGACGCAGATGGGACCCGTGATCTCCACGCACCAGCGCGACGTGACCGAACGCTACGTGGCGCTCGGCAAGGAAGAAGGAGCGCGCCTCGTGTGTGGCGGGTCCCGGGTCGCGGGCCCCGGATTCTTCCTCCGGCCCGCCGTGTTCGCGGACGCCAAGCCGGGCATGTGCATCGTGGACGAGGAGATCTTCGGCCCGGTGGCGAGCGTGATCGCGTTCGACACCGAAGACGAAGCCATCGCCATCGCCAACGATTCGATCTATGGGCTTTCGGGGTCCCTGTGGACCAACGACCTGAAGCGCGGCCTGCGCGTCGCGCGGGCGGTCGAGACCGGCGTGATGTCGGTCAACTCGTCCTCCAGCGTGCACCTGCAGGCTCCGTTCGGCGGCTTCAAGCAATCCGGGCTGGGCCGGGAGCTGGGCCTGCACGCGCTCGACCACTACTCCGAAATCAAGAACATCTACTTCGAGACCGCGCCATGAAGACCATCACGCTCACCGAATTGAAGCGCATGGTCGAGCAAGCAGCGATCGACACGGTGCTCGCCGTGTTCCCTGATCAACAGGGCCGCCTTGCCGGGAAGCGCTATACCGGACGCACCTACGTCGCGGCCGCGGCCGAGGGGTGGGAAGGCTGCGATTACCTGCTCGGCTGCGACATCGAGAACGAGCCGCTGCCCGGCTACCAGCTGTTCTCCTGGGACCTGGGGTACGGCGATTTCATGGTGCGCCCCGATCACGACACCCTGGCCGTGATTCCGTGGCTCGACAAGACGGCGATGGTGCTGGGGGACGTCGAGGGAAAAGACCACAAACCGCTTCCGGTGGCCCCGCGGCAGATCCTGCAGGCGCAGGTGCAACGGGCCGCGGATCTGGGACTCACGCTCCGCGTCGCCTCCGAGCTCGAGTTTTATGTGTTCAACGACACCTACGAGCAGGCCTTCGACAAGGGCTTCCGCGGCCTCGATCCGGTCGGTCGCTACATCGAGGACTACCACATCCTCCAGACGACCAAGGAAGAGCCCCTGATGCAGGCGCTGCGGCGCCACATGGACGCGCTCGGTCTGGACGTCGAGAACTCCAAGGGCGAGTGGGGACCGGGGCAGGAGGAGCTGAACCTGGCGCACCAGGAGCCCGTACTCATGGCCGACCACCACATCGTGTTCAAGCACGGCATCAAGGAAGTCGCCGCCCTGATGGGGAAATCGGTGACGTTCATGGCTAAGTGGAACACTGGCCTCGCGGGCAGCTCGTTTCACCTGCACAGCTCCCTTTGGGACAAGAAGACCGGGGAGCCCGCGGGATACAGCAAGACGGGCCCGGCCCACATGTCGGAGCGACTACAGCAGTGGGTGGCCGGCCAGCTGGCCTGCGGGCGCGATTTCAGCGTGTTCTATGCCCCGTACGTGAACAGCTACCGCCGCTACATGGCGGGGACATTCGCGCCCACCCGCCTCGTGGCCGGCGTCGACAATCGCACTTGCGGGCTGCGACTCATCGGGCACAGCCCCAAGGCGATTCGCGTCGAGAACCGCTGTCCCGGCGCCGACGCCAACCCGTACCTTGCGTTCGCGGCCACGATCGCGGCCGGGATCTACGGCATCACGCACAGCCTGAAGTTCGAGGGGGTCTATTCCGGCGACGCCTACAAGGACCCCAAGGTGCGCGAGGTCCCGAAGACCCTGTACGAGGCCGCGACGCTGCTCGAGCAATCGGACATTGCGCGCGCCGCGTTTGGGGACGCGGTCGTGGATCATTACGTCAACACGGCGCGGCAGGAGCAGGCGGTGTATGATCGCCGCGTAGCGGACATCGATCTACTCAGAAATTTTGAGCGCGCATGAGGAAGACGCTATGGGACGTCTAGACGGCAAGGTCGCGGTCATCACAGGATCCGGTGCAGGCCTCGGCGCCGAAGCCGCCCGCCTCTTCGCAAAGGAAGGCGCCGCCGTCGTCGTCAACGACGTGAATGCCGAGGCTGGGGAAGGGGTCGCAGCCGCGATTCGCGCCGCGGGCGGCAAGGCCCAGTTTATCCCGGGCGACGTCCGCTCCACGGACCAAGTTGAGCGGCTCTATGCGGAGGCCAAGCGCGCGTTCGGGCGGATCACGACGCTCCACAACAATGCGGGCGTGTCTCCCGGAGAAGACGACGGGGTCGTCAACACAAGCGACGGGACGTGGGATCTGGTTCTGGACATCAACGTGAAAGGAGTCGCGCGCTGCTGCCGCGCCGGCATTCCGTATCTGCGGGAAGCGGGCGGCGGATCCATCATCAACGTGGCCAGCTTCGTGGCGAGCGTGGGCGCGGCCACGCCGCAGATCGCCTATACGGCGTCGAAGGGGGCGGTGCTCGCGATGACGCGGGAGATCGCGGTGATCCACGCGCGGGAGAACATCCGCGCCAATGCGCTGTCCCCCGGTCCCGTGCGGACCGCGCTGCTCGAGAAGTTTCTCTCGACCGAGGAGAAACGGCAGCGCCGCTTGGTGCACATCCCCATGGGACGGTTCGGCGAGGCCCGGGAGATCGCGCAGGCGGCGCTGTTTCTCGCGTCCGACGACTCGTCCTACATCACGGGGGCGGACTTCCGCGTGGACGGCGGGATCACGGCGGCGTATGTGACGCCGGAAGGAGAGCCAAAATGATGAATGTAGAATGTCCAATGTAGAATGTTCAATGTAGAAATGGAGAGACTTCTACATTGAACATTGGACATTCTACATTCGGTCTTCGCTTACGCTGCTAGAACCCTGAGGCGATTTTTTGCTGGTCGTTCAACCGGCATCTGACGCACCTCCCACGGCATCCCGGCCAGGGGCAGACGGTCGAGGAACGGATCCGGGTTGAACTGCTCCGGCGACATGACGCCGGCGCCCCGCCATTCTCCCTCCGCGATCAGCTCGGCGGCCACGACCGGGGGAATCCCCGTCTGGTACGCCGTCGCCTGGACACCCATCTCGTCATAGGCCCGCTCGTGGTCGGCGATCGAGTAGACGTAGAAGGCTTTCAGCTCGTCGTTCTGGTATCCCTTGCCCAGCGTCCCGACGCAGCTGCGGCCGCGCAGCTTGCCGGCCAGATCGGCGGGCTTGGGCATCAGCGCCACTACGAGGTTCCGTGGCACGATCTCCAGTCCGTCGACTTTGATGGCGGACTTCCGCGACAGCCCGAGCTGGTGAAGGACTCTCAGGGTCGCGACCGTGTCTTCTCCCAACGTGAACTTGAAGTCGGCGTTTCTCACTGATCCAAAGAAACGCGGCAGCGTCGTGGTTTCCTCGTGATCCACATTGAAGCATGTCAGCTTGCCGATCTGCGGAAAATCGAAAACCTCTGATCCGGACAGGGGTTCGGCGAAGCCAAACTTCCCGTCACGGTACACCGTGGCGGGGCACAGGCATTCATCGATGAAGACCCAGGGACTGAAGGCCGCCACCATGCCGCCCGGTCCCTCGCACACGGAATTGTCGCCGTCCCGCACGTGGAACGCCGTCACCTCTTCGAGCAGATGCTTGGCGATGTGGGCGGCGTACACGTTCGAGGTCCCCGGATCCGCGCCCATGCCGAGCAGCGCGAGGCGCCCGCGGGACAGGTAGTCGGCTTCCAGGGCGAACTGATCTTCCAGCTTGGGGATGCCGTCGGCCTCCGTCCCGCCCGAGGCCAGGTCGATGTAGTCGACGCCCGCCGCGAGGCAGGCCCGCATGACGACGAGGTTGGTCGCGGGGAGCGCGGAGTTGAGTACCAGGGTGGTCCCGGTCTCCCGAATCGCCTGGACGATCGAGGCTTCCTGGGAAGCGTCCAGCGTGAAGCCCCGGACATGGGGCCGGTCGATGCGGGCGGCCAACGCCTGGGCGCGTCCAGGGACGGCGTCAGCGATGACCACCTGAGAGAAGATGGGACGGCGGGCAAACCTGAGTGCGGACACGGTCCCCACCGCGCCGGCACCGAGCACGAGGACTTTCATTTGAGACCTCAAAAGGCTGTCAGCGGCTCACAGTCCGGTCACCTGGCTTCTGGAGCCCAGGCTCCCTGGCCCCCGGCCACAGTTTGGGGGTGGCGACTCAAGGGGATGGTCAGTCGCCAGGACGCCCGCCCGTGGGAAGTTGGGGGGCTGGGCAAAGCTAGCCTGGGGGGTGACGCCTGAAGCAACCCTCAAATTGATAGTGCTATGAGGGAATACGACTTACGTTTTTTCCGCTCCGTCCCCTAAGGCTCCGGACACTCGCGCTTTGGGAAAGCAATTGTGGTGCCCGCCGACTCGGGTCGTGTTGCGTAGTGACTTACCGTCGCAACCCCTCCGAAAACCCGAACGAAGTGTTGGAAAACGCTGGACACGAACGCAACGGTTTTGTCGCGTGTGCACGACACTCATGTATGCGCATCCCCAGATTTTTCAGGAGCTTAGCCGCGACTGATGGGCATGGATTCTGCTGGACTCTGCGAAGCACTCCTCATCTCGATTGCGCGTGCCCCAACTGTTTGCAGTGGAAGTCCGTTTCTCGTCGTGGCTCCGTGCCTTCGCTCTACTCAGGCACGGCGCGGTCGCGTTGCTGGCGATCTCGGTAGCCACATGTAGTGGCGCCGACACATCAGGGCCGCCACCGGTCGCGTCGCAGTTGTCATTCAAAGTCGATCCCACCATCACGACAGCCGGTGCCACCATCGCTCCGGTAGTCGTCGAAGCGCGCGATGCGTCAAACAAGCTGGTCCCGAGCTTCGCCGATAGCGTGACCGTGACGATCTCGCGCAACCCCGGGAACGGGACGCTGACCGGGACCAGGACGGTTTTGGCAATCGGGGGGAAGGCGACGTTCAGCGATCTCAGCATCGACCGCTCAGGGACCGGGTACCGGCTGCAGGCCACCGCGGGTGCACTGCTGTCCGGACCGAGCGCCCGATTCGATGTCTCGCCCGGACCTCCAACGCAGCTGCTGTTCACGGTTCAACCGGGAACCGCCGCTGCAGGAACAGCGATGGCGCCCGCGCTCCAGGTCTCGGCCCAGGATGTCCTGGGCAACGTCGCGACCAGCTTCGCCGGCAACGTGACGTTGTCGATCACCGGTGGCACCGGTACCGCGGGCGCGAGTCTGTCGGGTCAGACGACGCTCGCCGCGGCGAACGGCGTCGCCACCTTCGCGAACGTCAGCATCGACAAAGCCGGCACCGGGTACACGCTCTCCGCCGCGACGTCGGGCCTGCCGCAGACCGCGTCCGCCGTTTTCGACGTCATCCCCGGTATCGCGGCACAGCTCGTGTTCACCACACAACCGAGCACCACCGTTGCCGGGACGACCATCCCCACCGTCCAGGTCACGGCGCTCGACAACCTCGGCAACACGGCGACGACTTTCCATAATACGGTCACCGTTTCGATCACGGCCGGGACCGGCACCTTTGGCGCCGCGCTCTCGGGGACCAAGACCGTGCTGGCGGTGGCGGGCGTGGCGACGCTGTCCGACCTCGCCATCAACAAGAGCGGGACCGGTTACACCCTCTCCGCCGACGCCGCGGGGCTGGTTGGGGCGATCAGCGCTCCCTTCGACATCACCGCCGGTACGGTCACCCAGATCACGTTCACGACGCAGCCCACCACGACCGAGGCCGGCACGGCGATCGCGCCCGCCGTGCAGGTCTCGGCGCGGGACGCCGCGGGCAACACGGTGCCCAGCTTCACCGACACGGTCACCCTGACGCTCGGGGTCAACCCTGGAGCTGGGGCACTCACCGGGACACTGAAGGTGGCGGCCGTTGCCGGCGTGGCGAGCTTCGCGGACCTGCGTATCGACAAGGTCGCCGTCGGGTACCGGCTCCAGGCCACCGCCGGAGCGTTTAACGCTTCGAGCGGCGCATTCAGCATCACGCCCGGGCCGGCCACCCAACTGGTGTTCACGGTGCAGCCCGTGACGACGGGAGCGGGAGCGCCTATCACTCCACCGGTGCAGGTCGAAGCGCGCGATTCGTTGGGAAATGCCGCGACCGGCTTTGCCGGTGTGGTGAACGTCGCCATCGGGACCAACCCGGGCGGCGGGACGCTGACGGGGACCACGACGGCGACCGCCGCGGGAGGGATCGCCATCTTCACGACGCTCCTCATCGACAAGCTCGGCGCCGGGTACACGCTGA
>Ga0075423_10005544_pt1 | contig 11803 bp, 10 predicted proteins | sample SoiMethybrSBSTD2_FD_80114 | JGI IMG/M metagenome (GOLD analysis project Ga0075423, IMG submission 80114) | Bulk soil microbial communities from a Populus tree surrounding site in Tennessee, USA - Soil MetaG P. TD hybrid SBSTD2 | ecosystem: Environmental > Terrestrial > Soil > Tree plantation...
ACACAGCGCCGATCAGCGGTGTCAGCGCATGGAGCAGAATCCACTGAAATGAGTAGGTGTCGTTCTGAATGCGATAGATAGAGTCGGTCGTCCCTTTGGAATCATGGTATGCGAAGCTGAGCCGCTGCACATGACTGAACAGGCGCGCACGGAATCCCAGGAGCAACTGCTCCCCGGCATAGCTGGCAAGCATCGTATTGCAGAAGCCTCGAAGCTGGTCGAGTAGTGCGATTGCAATCACCAAACCAATCGCGACCAGCAGGATAGCGCCGCTGGAAGTCACAAACTTGCCGGGCAGCACGACTACTAGAAACTCCGGAAGTGGACGCTCCCCAATGACACTGTCCACTGCAATCTTCAGCGGCAACGGCAGCAGGAGCGCGAAGGGTGCGGCGAGCATGCTTGCCAGGAACGATGATCCGATTGAACCCCAGTAGGGCCGGACCTCGCGCGCCAGTCGGCGCCAGAAGCGCAGGGAAATATCATTGTGAGTGTCAGGCATTAATTCTACTCCTTGGACGGTCGGCGCCTTCGGGGTTTCCGGTCATCGCCGAGAGGACTCCGTTGTCACCGCTGCCACACCGAACCCGTCAAAGTGAATCCTCCCGTCATAACCCGTTTCCACGATCTGATTGTTTGAACCGTTGTCGATCTTGAGAACGGTTCTCAGACCCGTGATTTCGGGAACCAGCTTCGCAAGATCGTAGCTTGCAGGTTCCTCCTTCTGATGTACGACGAGCACGCTGCGTCTGCCGCCTTCGCCGCAGGCGACGATCACGTCGATGCTTCCGTTGCCGCTCTCACCAGTCGGAAATGAGATCGAATCGCCGTAGCGGACATGCTGGGCGCATAGCTTTTTGGCATAAAAAACGGGCCTCGGTTCCCCGTGCTTATCCATCATGCCGTAGCCACCGGTGTCTTCAGTTCCAGTCCAAAACATTTCGGCGAAGGCTCCTCCCCGCATCAGATGCAGGAGGGCCGAAATGTAGAACGCTGCGCCAAAAATGGAGTAATTGAAGCGTGCCCGTACATGTTCAGTATAGTGCGAGTGGGTGTTCAGTTCACCGCAGATGTTCAGGATTCCCCTACCATTTAATACCTGAGCGATAGCCCTCGCGCGCGCCTCATAGTCCGGAGCGACAGACATGATTAATGCTCGATAGTTTCGGTCGTCGCTTGGGGCACCGTTCTCACCGTTGTCTCGCCAGTCCGCATAACGATGCCAATCGACAAATCCGATCAGCGAATCGTCGATCTCATTAACGAATCGCCAGACCCAATCCCACCAGAACGGTTGGAAGCCCTCGACGGCGGGCCCTCCAATTAATGGTTTCCGCTCGTCCAAATAGGGGCCCAACCAACGTAGAATTCTTTGTGCGACTTCCTCGTAGATGCGGCGGTATTCGTCGAAGCTGAGGCCACCATCACTTATCCAGCCGTTGTTGGGCTCATTCCACACGCACCAATACCAGTCGCGTACTACCTCACCGCCCCACTGCTCGATGCAATTCCAGACGACATCAGCACATCGGTTAGCAAACCACCGCACGGCGCGCGCGTCGTTGAAGGGCCGGCGGAACTTGGCGAACGTGATCATCGGGGTCGCGCCCACATCGAGCACAGCCTGCACATAGGAGGCAAAAACAGGCCACTCTGTCACGGGGTCGGGCGCGCCCTTGTCGAAAAGGAAGAGGCGAATCATACGAGTGTCGATCTCGCGAAGTCGGGCTGCGATGCGCTCCCGATTTGGTCCCAGAGCGAAATCCCAACATTGGTCAGCCTGGTTCACCCCATACAGCAGCCGCATACGCGTCTCAGTCAGGTTTGACCCGCGCACTACCGCCTTAGCTTCCGTCATTACCGACCTCGCTCTGACATTTCCGGTCAACTCTCTACAATCCTGATCAACTCCCTGAGCCGCGACGCGTAAGAGTGCTTCTCCGCCAGTCGCTGCCGCATTGCAGCGACGATTGCAGCATAGCGCTCCGGTGTACGCAAAAGGTCCAAGATCTTCTCCTGTGGTTGCTCTTCCGGCAGCACCAGCTCTACCGCCTCCTCCCCGTAGATCTCCTCAATATACCCTGTATCCTGGCAAAACAGCGGAATCGTGCTGGCCGCAGGTGTCTCGAATGTACGGCACGTCACCATCCGCAGATGATCGAACACCGGCCGGTAGATCACCGGCGTGAAGATGCCGTTGCCCATGCTCTCGATTACTTGATGGAAGTGGATTGGGGACATAACCTCCACACCCAGCTTCGCCAGGTACTCCGGGTCCGTGTAGTAGGCATCCTCCCTGAGTGACGGGTGGGTCCAGGGTGCAGGCGAGTTCCAGCCATGCCCGACTAGACCAATGCGACCGACCTGCTCTCTGATTGGCTCTATCGCCCGTAGCACTCGGTGCATTGGGCGCCAGCGGAACCAGTTGTTCCCGACGCAGTACATCCCGTACTCTTTGGCACGGAAGTCCAGGGGCCGCTCCCAGGCCGGGTTATAAGCGTGGAAAAGGAAGGGGTGGACGTTCGGCCGGAGAGGATGCAGCGTGGCCTGGAAGATCTTATCGGAGAGGCTATCGCAAACCTCAATCCATGCCCGGCTCGCTTCCGAGTCCGAATGGTTATAATCGCCCACCACGCTGATCGCGTCGTTGTACTTGCCGTCTAAATCGATGACGACCCGCCGCTCCCTGGGCACCTTGCCTACGAGCCGGAGGAAGTCAAGGTTGTCACCGTGCCGCAGAAGCGTCGTCCACTCAAAGAGGAAGATGACCGCGTCTGCCGACTCCATATCAAGGGAATAATTGAACGTCGCCGTGCTATTTGGCGGCCCGTAGAGAGCGACTTCGTGTCCTAGCTCGCTGGCGACCTGCGTGTAGTTATAGATGTCTTGGGGGCTGCCCCTGTCCTCGACTACCCAATGTACGAACATCAGCCGCATCATGGGCACCTTAGCTCTTCACGATCTCGATGAGCTGCTTGAGCCGTACCTCGTAGGAATGCTTTTCAGTTAGGTGCCGGCGAATGGCCTTGACAATATAAGTGTAGCGTCCCGGCTGCTCTACAATATCCAGGATCTTGGCCTCGGGCTGCTCCTTTGGAAGCACCAGCTCGAGGGCCGCTTCCCCATAGATCTCATGAACATAGCTAGGGTCTTGGGCAAACAACGGGATAGTGTTTGCCGCCGGCGTTTCGAACGTCCGGACGGTCACCAACCCGAGATAGTTGAACAGCGGGCGGATGAGCACCGGATTGAAGATGGCGTTGCTCATACTTGGGATCACCTCTTCGATGGGCACCGGCCGCATGAGTTCGATATCGATTCTCTTCAGGTAAGCGGGCTCAGTATAGTAGGCTGCCTCCCGCAGCACTGAATCTGCCCCACCCGGCGGCTCGGCCCAGTTGTGACCGACAAGACCGATTCGGCCGACCTGGTCGCGTATTGGCTCGATCGCCTGCAGCACTCGAAGCATAGCCCACCAACGAAACCAGTTGCTGCCAACATAGAACATCCCATACTCCTTGGAGCTGAAGTCCAGCGGTACCTCCCAGGCGGGGTTGTAGCCGTGGAAGAGAAAGGGGCGCACGTTGGGCCGCAGAGGGTGGAGGGTGGGCTGGAAGATCTTGTCTGAGATACTGTCGTATAACTCGGTCCGTGCGCGGCTCCCTGCTTCGTCCGGATGGTTGTAGTCGCCACCGACCCGGATCACGTCGTTATACATGCCGTCGCAATCGATAACTACGCGCCGCTCCCTGGGAACTTTGCGCATCGGCCCTTCGATATCGAGGGGCTCGTTGTTGTGTAGGTAGATATTCCACTCCAGAGGAAAAATGACGGCGTCGGCCGACTCGACATCGAGCGAGCAAGGGAACCGCGAGACCGAGCCGTCCGGCGCATAGAGCGCCATTTCATGCCCCAGTCGCTTGGCCGCCCGGCAGTAGTGCTGGATGTCCTGCGCGCTGCCGGCATCTTCTATTTTCCAGTACACAAACATCAATCGCATTCAACCCTATCCTCCTGCATCGGCCCATCGAGCCTCTGCTTGAAAAGCGATCCGTGGTTCCGTAGCAATATGTCGTCACAAACTTTTCTAGGTCTCCACTCAACTCTGCAAGATCTCCATGAGCTGTTGAAGTCGGGCCATGTAGGAGTGCCTTTCAGCCAAGTGCCGGCGGATGCTCATGACGATGTCGGCGTAGTCGTCGGGTCGGCGCACGATATCGGCGATTTTCTCCTCTGGATGGTCCTCTGGCAGTACCAGCTCGACCGCCTGCTCCCCAAAGATTTCCAGGACATACTCCTCATCCAAACCGAACAGGGGCATAGTGCTCGCCGCCGGGGTCTCAAAGGTTCGGCAGGTTACAAGCTGCAGGCGGCTGAACACGGGCCGGTAGATCACGGGGTTGAAAAGGGCTCTGCTCATCCAGGGAATAACCTGGTCAAAAGGGATGGGTTGGACAAATTCGACACCCAGCTTTCGCAGGTAGGCCTTGTCCGTGTAGTAGTAGTCCTCTATTCCCATCGGCGTCGCCCACGCGGGGAGTGCGTCCCAGCCATGGCCGATCAACCCGATGCGCCCGACATGGTCCCTGATTGGCTCTATCGCCCGGAGCACCCGGTACATCGGCCACCACCGGAACTTGCTGTGGCCGACGTAAAGCATCCCGAACTCCTTAGCGCTAAAGTCCAACGGCACCTCCCAGGCCGGGTTATAAGCGTGGAATAGGAATGGATGCACGTTCGACCGCACAGGGTGGAGAGTGGGCTGGAAAATCTTGTCGGAGAGGCTGTCACACACTTCAATCCAGGCCTGGCTCGCGACCGGATCCCGATGGTTATAGTCGCCGTCCACCGAGATGGCGTCGTTATAGGCGCCATCGCAGTCGATGACGATGCGTCGCTCCCTCGGCACCTTTACCAACAGGCGCGCAAGATCGAGCTGGTCGCGCTGCCGGAGTTCCGTCGTCCACTCGAAGACGAAGAGAAGGGCGTCGACCGACTCCACGTTGAGGGAGCAACTGAAAGACGGGTGGGCATCTGGCGGCGCGTAGACCAGCACCTCGTGGCCGAGCGCCCTTGCGGCTCGGGTATAGTTATGGATGTCCTGGGCACTGCCCGCATCATCGTAGAAGTAGTAGACGAACATCAACCGCATGAACCAATCACCTCATCTCTCAACGATCTCGATCAACTCCTGGAAGCGTTGCGCATGTGAATGCCTTTCTATCAAGCGCCGACGAATGCCCTCGACGATTTTCCTGTAGCGCTCGGCTCGGCGTACTATGCCCATAATCCTGTCCTCAGGATGGTCGCCGGGCAGCAGGAGTTCTGTGGCACGCTCCCCATAAATCTCTCTGGCGTGCTCCGGGTCCATACTGAAGAGTGGGATCGTGCTCGCTGCCAACGTCTCAAACAGGCGTGGGGTCACCAGCCGTAAAAGGTTGAACGTCGGCCGGAGGAGTACGGGGTTGAAGATAGCCTTACTCATCCAGGGAATGACCTGCTCGAAGCGCACCGGTAGCACAATTTCCACATCCAGCTTTCGCAGGTACGCTTGGTCGGTATAGAAGGCGTTCTCCATTCCCAATGGCACGGCCCAGGATGGCAGGGCGTCCCAGCCGTGGCCGACCAGGGTGATGCGCCCCACCTCCCCTCGGATCGGCTCAATAGCCCGAAGTACGCGCTCCATCGGGCCCCAACGGAACTTGCTGTGCCCGACATAGACCATGCCATACTCCTTCGTGGCCGCATCTAACGACCCTTCCGACGGAGGACTGAAGCCGTAAAACAAGAAGGGACGTACATTGCTGCGTAGGGGACGGAACGTGGGCTGGCAAATCTTGTCAGAAAGGCTATCGCACACCAGGGTCCACAAACGGCTTGTTGCTAGGTCCCGATGGTTATAGTCGCCGTCCACCGAAATGGCGTCGTTGTAGGCGCCATCGCAGTCGATGACGATGCGTCGCTCCCTGGGTACTTTGGTCACGAACCGTGCAAAGTCGAGCTGGTCACGCTGCCGCAGTTCCGTCGTCCACTCGAAGACGAAGATAAGGGCGTCGACCGACTTGATGTCCAGGGAGAAGCTGAACGGCGAACGCGGATCCGGCGGCCCATAGACTAACACCTCGTGGCCGAGCCTCTTCGCCACCTGGGTGTAGTGATGGATCTGCTGGGCGCTGCCAACGGTACCAGCCTGTAGAGCCATAATGTGGGAGGCGAACATCAACCGCATGAACCAATCACCTCAACTCTCAACGATCTCGATCAACTCCTTGAGGCGTGCCGCGTGGGAATGCTTCTTAGCTAGGTGCCGGCGAATGCCCATCATAGTGTTTGCGTAGTAGTGGGGACGCCGTACCAGATCCAAGATCTTTTCCTGCGGATTCTCATCCGCCAGCCGTAGCCTCAGCGCCTCGGCGCCGTAGATCTCCTGCACGTGCGCCTCGTCCAACACAAACAATGAGATCGTGCTCGCGGCCGGGGTCTCAAACAGCCGCGGGGTCACCAGCCGCAAGTGACTGAAGGTCGGGCGGAGGAGCACTGGGTTAAAGATAGCCTTGCTCATGCAGTCGATGACCTGCTCGAAAGGGACTGCCCGTAGGACCTCAAGTCCGAGCTCGCGCAAATAGGCCTTATCCGTATAATAGACGGACTCAATGTTCATCTTGGTGGCCCACCGCGGCGGTGAGTCCCAGCCGTAACCTACCAGCCCAATGCGCCCCACCTCTTCCCGGACCGGCTGGATGGCGCGTAGTACCCGCTCCATGGGTCGCCAGCGGAATTTGCTGTGCCCGACGTACAGCATCCCGAACTCCTTCGCGCTGAAGTCCAGAGGCCGCTCCCAAGTCGGGTTGTAGGCGTAGAACAAGAATGGGCGCACGTTTGGCCGCAGGGGGTGGAGCGTTGGTTGGCAGATCTTGTCCGAGAGGCTGTCGCATAACTCGATCCACGCGCGGCTGGCTGCCGCGTCCGCATGGTTAACGTCATCCTCTACGCTGATCACGTTGTTGTAGTTGCCATCGCCATCGATGACTACTCGCCGCTCCCGTGGAACCTTGCCAACGAGCCGGACCAGATCGAGCTGGTCACCATAATACTGCTGTGTCGTCCACTCGAAAAGGAAAACGACGGCGTCCGCCGAGTCGATGGCCAACGAGTAGTTCAAAGGGATTTTGTCGTAGGCACATCCGTAAACCACGACTTCGTGGCCGAGGGCTTCGGCTGCCTCGCTGTAACCCTGGATCACGAGACTGCTCCCCTGGTCCTCAAAGGGCCAGCAGATGAACACCAACCTCATGAAAATAGACCACCTTCACATCAATCTGTTACGATCGCCCTTCAAGCGCTGCAACCAGCTGCTGCACCCGCTTGTAGTAAGAGTGGTGCTCGACGAGATGGCGGCGCACCTCCTGGACGATTTTGCGGTACTTCTCGGGTCGGGTCAGCGCATCAAGGAGCTTCTCGGCGATGCTTTCATTCAGCGCCAGCTGGCGTCCGGCCGGGCCGTAGACCAACTCCGCGTGGTCCGGATCGAGCATGACCAGGGGGATCGTGTCGGCGCAGAAGGTCTCGAAGTACTTCGAGGTCAGTAGCTTGAGACGGCGGAACAGGGGACGCTGTGTCATGATGTTGACCCGGCCCTCGCTCATCGCGGAGATAACCTCTGTGTAAGGCACGGCCTGCCTCACCTCGACGGCCAGCCGCCGGAACCAGTCGCTGTCGAAGCCAAAAGCAATCTCAAGGTTCTGCTCGCGGGCTCCGGCGGGCACCATGTCCCACCACAGGCCCACGAAACAGATGCCGTCTAGGTGAGCTCGGATTCGCTCAATCGCGGGCAACAAGCAGGTGCTCATCTCTCGCCAGCGCCACCAATTGTGTCCTATGTGCATAATGTCGAACCGCTTGGGCGGGGAACTCTTCCCATCCATTTGCAACGATGGATCGTAGCCGTAGAAGGGCATGGAGATTACCCCGGGCTGCGGCGGCTCGAAGGTGGGCTGCAGGATCTTGGCGGCCAAACAATCACATTGAGCCATCCATCGCAGTCGTTCGCGTTCGTTCGCGTGGTTGCGATCGTATCTGTCGACAGCGATGACCGCGTTGTACATGCCGTCAGCGTCGAGTATGGCTCGTCGGTCACGCGGCACATCCAACAGGACCCGGGGCATTCGCAGCCCGCTCATCCACTGCAGACCAAACTCGCAGAGGAACACCACGTAATCGAACGCGCCGAGGTCTGTCGAACATCGGACGCCCGGGTAGTTCGGGTCGGGGCGCCCATAGAGGGCAATGGTATGGCCCAACGGATCACCCGCTCGAACATAGCTGGCCACAGCCTGAATGCTGCCGCGGTTGGTCCGCCTATCAATCATGAAAAGGATCTTCATGTCGAAACACCATAGGGCGCCGCGGTCAGAATCGCCGGTTACTGTTAAGGATCGCCAGCAGCTCCTTAAAGCGCTCGTGGTATGAGTGGTGCTGCGCCAGGTAGGCCCGGGTCTTCAACACCGCGTCCCAATATACCTCGGGTTGGTGCATCATGTCATTGAGCTTTCCGGCTATGTCCTCACGCGGCGCCAGCGGCCTTGCATCTGCGCTATAGATCGCGTCGACCAAGTGCTCGGGTAGCATGAGTATCGGGATTGTGTCCGAACAGAAGGTCTCGAATGTGCGGGTGGTGACGAGGCCCAGGTGGTTGAAAAGCGGCCGGTGGAGAACGGGACTGAAGCGGCCCTTGCTGACGAGTTCGACGACTTGGTCGAATGGGATCCCCCAACCTGTCTCCACAGCCAACCGTTGCAGCAGAGCGAGATCAACATCTACTCCCTGCAGCCCGTGCTCGATGGCCCAATCCGGTCGCTTGTCCCAGTCCCACCCTCTGAGGCAGATCGGGCCGAGGCGATCTTTAAGCGGCTCAACGGCCTCCAGGAAGTGGCTCATCTGGCTCCATCGTTGCCAGTTGTGGCCAACATAAACCATGCCGTACGGCTTAGAGGCTGCGCCATCGCCTGACCAGGCTCCCGCTGCCTCCTCCGGCGAGTTATAGGAACGCGCTAGCGCCGAGGAGTCGTAGCCATGAAACAGAAACGGGTGCACGTCGGGCCGCAACGGCTTCAGTGTCGGTTGTAGGATCTTGTCGGACACTGCCTGGAACCCCTCGATCCACTCCCAACCTTGGTGGCCGTCTACCTTCTCAAGATGGTTAAAGTCATGCTCGACCCGGATCGTATCGTTGTATCGCCCAGTGCAATCAATAATGACCCGCCGGCCCTTAGGCATGCCGTCCAACAACCGGGCCAAGTACGGCAGGTCGGGAAAGTCCCACGGCCCATAGATGACGAAGATGGCGAAGTCAAATTTGTCTACATCCAGCGAATAGGGCACCGACGTAATTTCTGAACTTTGTTCGCCGAAGAGGGCGACCTCGTGGCCGAGCGCTTTGCCCGTCTGGACGTACTTCGTGATCGCACTGACGGCACGCGCGAAGCGATCGAGCTTTGAGACAAAAAGCAGCTTCATCCTGGACCTCCACTTCATGGCGTAGACAAGGTTTAATCCGCCAAATAAGTTTGTGACAAAAAGTAACTTCACGTTGAATCAGTATGCTGAATCTAAGATCCGGGACCTAGATAGCTCGCTTTGCGATTTTCGTTTGCAAATCGTTTCCGTGCTGCTGGATCGCCCAGCGGACTGTCTCAGCAAGCCCAGTTTCGAACGAGACTTTGGGCTCCCAGCCCAAGTTTACACGCGCCTGGGTGATGTCGGCCTGCACCTGCCGCTGATCGCCCGGTCGTGCTGGAGCATACACAAGGGAATAGTCGGAACGGGTGTGATTGAAAGCGGTCAATGCGAAATCGGCTAGCTGGTTAATGGAGAGACGATGTCCGCTCCCCAGGTTGAATATTCTTCCATAGGTGGCGGGTTTCCCGAGTGCGCTAACCCACGCGCTTACAATGTCATCGATGTAGACAAAGTCGCGCGATTGTTCGCCATCGCCGAAGATGGTGATTGGCTCACCACGGAGCAGGTTGCCAAGGAAGATACCAAGTACGCCTTGATAGGGATTGTCCAGCGCTTGGCGCGGCCCGTAAACACTGTACATGCGGAAGCACGTGACGCGGAAGTCAAAGTCAAGGTCAACCCGTTCCGCGGTGGTCCGCACATAACGTTCGGCAGCGTACTTTGTAATGCCGTAGTACGAAATGGGCTGACATGGAGCTTCCTCGGGTGTCGGCAGGGGGCTTGCAGAACTGTAAACGGTCATTGAGCTGGCATAGAGGAGGCGCGGCATATGGTACTTCAAGCAGAGCTGGAGAACATTCACGGTTCCCTGCACATTGGTTCTCAAGTCAGTCAGTGGATTGCTAAACGAACGAATTATTGAGACCTGACCCGCAATATGGCAGACAGCGTCCAAATCATTTTTAAATGCCCGCTCAAGGTCATCGATGTTTGCCACATCGCCTTGGAAATACAACGCGCCTGCTGGCACATTTTCCCGCCGACCTGTGGCTTCATTGTCCATCACGACCACATGGTGGCCTTCCTTGATCAAACGGTCGACGAGATGGGAACCGATGAATCCAGCACCGCCCGTAACCAAGATGTTCATGCTCTGACCTCTTTGGCTCTTGATTTCGTAACGCCCTTTGATGGCGTAGCAAAAAGATTCTTATTAGACGACACCCACTCGCAAAGCCGGCGAATGCCGGTTTCTTTGCTAACTTGAGGTTGCCATCCCATGTGGCCAAAGGCTTTTCGAATGTCGCTAATGTAGCAGGGCTGGTCGCCGGGTCGCCATTGTTCAAAGCGGACGGGAATTTCTCTTCCTCTCCAACCTGACAGCAATTTACTAAATTCTTTCCATACAGCTAACGTATTCGTCGGTCCACCACCAATGTTATAGACTTGCCCTGCTGTTACGTCGATTTTCTCGACAGCCAAACGGAAGGCTCTGACAAGATCGTCAATAAACAGCACGTCCCTTACCTGCTTGCCGTTACCATAGATCGTAATGGGTTTTCCCGTTTCAGCGGCGATCGTAAAATGGGCCAACCATCCTTGGTCTTCGTTTCCAAATTGTCTCGGCCCATAGATGCAGCTCATGCGAAAGACGACCGTACGTAGGCCGTAGATGCGCGCATAATCCCGGACGTATTGGTCTGCTGCACCTTTGGAACAGCCATAGGGTGAATGAAAGTCCAAAGGTTGTGATTCTGACACACCATGTGGGAGGTCACGGTAAGTGTAGCGACTATCCAGTTCAATAGTGCCCACGGATTCCATCGCGCCGTACACCTTGTTCGTGGATGTAAAAACCACGATGGGCTTTCGTTCGCTCAGTCGTGCAGCTTCCAAAACATTGAGGGTACCCTGCGAGTTGATTTCAAAATCAAGACGTGGATCGTAAACAGACGAAGTGACTGCGACCTGGCCTGCTAAGTGATAGATCGCGTCCACATCTTTATCTTTCACGGCAGATTGTACGGTTGCGAAGTCGCGGACGTCGCCCTGAATAAACTCAAGCTGGCCGTTCCCGTGCCGGCTCCTGAGCCAATCTACGTTGTTCTGCGTTCCGCTACGAGCAAGAGAATCTAAAATCGTTACGGAACAGTCATCGGACAACAAGTTGTTAGCGAGATTAGATCCCACAAACCCTGCACCGCCTGTTATCAAGAACTTCCCAGACATAGACAGCTCCTTTCGTTACGACTTAAAAGTCTTAAAAAAGCCGTTCCATGTTTTCGTATCATTGATGTCTTCCTAGGTTATCGGAGAAATCCGGATAACCTCAGAATCCCGCGAA
>Ga0075423_10005545_pt1 | contig 11803 bp, 7 predicted proteins | sample SoiMethybrSBSTD2_FD_80114 | JGI IMG/M metagenome (GOLD analysis project Ga0075423, IMG submission 80114) | Bulk soil microbial communities from a Populus tree surrounding site in Tennessee, USA - Soil MetaG P. TD hybrid SBSTD2 | ecosystem: Environmental > Terrestrial > Soil > Tree plantation...
ATGAAAGACCAGAAGGTGGACGTCTGGCAGGGAACCCTCGCGCTGATGGTGCTCAAGACCCTGGAGACGCTCGGGCCGCAGCACGGGTACGGCATCGCGCGGCGCATCGAGCAGACGAGCAACGACCTGCTCGCCGTGAACTACGGCACGCTGTATCCATCGCTGCTGAAGCTCGAGCAGGAAGGGTACATCGCATCCGAGTGGGGCGTGTCGGACAACAACCGCAAGGCCAAGTTCTATTCGCTGACGCGTGCGGGTCGCAAGCAGCTCGAGAAAGAGGCGCGCGACTGGCAGCGCACTACCGGCATCATTGCCCGCTTTCTCTCTCCCGAACAATCCTGAGCGGAGGATCGCATGCGGCTTCGAGGAATCCCCGTTCTGGAGCGCATCGCCACCGACGTGCGCTACAGCCTCCGCGCGCTGCGCGCCGCTCCGTCCTTCACCATCGTCGCCATCGTCACGCTCGCGCTCGGCATCGGTGCGAACACGGCGATCTTCACGGTGATCAACGCCGCGATCTTCCAGCCGCTGCCGGTGGAGCGGCCGGAGGAGATCGTCGCGATCAGCTCGAGCCGCGGCGGCGTGCCGACGTTCTCATATCCCGACTATCGCGACTTTCGCGATCGCACGACGTCGATGGCGGCGATCGCGGGTCTCCGGCTCGCGCCGATGAACATGGAAATCGCGGGTTCGGCGAGCCGCGTCTGGGGACACCTCGTCACCGGCAACTACTTCGACATGCTCGGCGTGCACGCGACGAGAGGCCGGCTGCTGACGGCGGATGATGATCGGACGCCCGGCGGACATCCGGTGCTGGTGATCAGCGACGATTGCTGGCGGACGCGCTTCGCCGCGGATCCGGCGATCGTGGGGCGGACGATCAAGGTGAACGGCGCCTCGTTCACCATTCTTGGCGTCGCGCCGCCCGGGTTCCACGGGACCGAACGTCTGCTCAGGCCGGAAGTCTGGATTCCGATCATGATGGTCGCGCACATCGAGTCAGGCAACGACTGGCTGGAGCGCCGCCGCACGCAGAACCTCTTCGTCCAGGGTCGGCGCGGTGCCGGCGTGTCGAACGCGCAGGCTGAGGCCTCGTTGAACGCGGTCGCCGCGGAGCTGGCCCGTCAGTACCCCGACACCCATGAAGGCCTTCGCGTCATCGTGACGCCGGCCGGGCTGATGGGCAACATGCTGCGCGGTCCGATCATCGGCTTCGCCGGCGCCCTGCTTGGCGTCGCCGGCCTCGTCCTGCTGCTCGCCTGTACGAACCTCACCGGCCTGCTGTTGGCGCGTTCCACGGATCGCCGGCGCGACACCGCGCTGCGGCTGTCGCTCGGTGCGGCCCGTGCGGACTTGATCCGGCGCACGCTCGTCGAGAGCGCGATCCTGAGCCTTGCGTCGGCCGCGGTAGCAACCCTGATCGCCGGTTGGCTCGGACGCGCGCTCACGGCATGGCGCCTGCCGGTAGACGTTCCCATCCGAATGCTCGTCAGTCTGGACGGCCGCGTGTTCCTCTTCTCGTTCGGTCTCGCCCTCGTCTCGACGTTGCTCGTCGGCGTCTTCCCGGCGCTGCACGGCAGCCGCGCGGACGTGCTGCCCGCGCTCAAGGACGAGACGGTGCGCTGGCGCGGCGGATGGCAAGTCCGCGATCTGATTGTCGGCGTGCAAGTCGCGCTGTCGACCGTCTTGCTCGTCGGGGCGCTGCTCGTGGTGCAGAGCCTGCAGCAGGCGGCGCGCGTCGACGTTGGATTCAACCCTCGCCACGCGGTGTCGGCGCGCGTCGATCTCGGGCTCCAGGGCTACGACCGCGATCGCGGCTGGACGTTTCAACGGCGTGTGATCGACGAAGTCGCGGCGCTGCCGGGGATCGAATCGGTTGCCGTCTCGAACTCGATTCCGTTGAACCTCGACGTCTCGACGCAGAGCGTCTTCGTCGAAGGTCAGCCTGCTCCGCGCGGCGCCCGCGTACCGAGCGTCATCTACTATCAGGTGTCGCCGGGATTCTTCCGCACGATTCAGACACGCATCGTCGCCGGCCGCGATTTCACGACCGCCGATACCGCGAACACGCCGCGCGTCGCCGTCGTCAATCAGGCATTCGCCACGCAGCTCCTGGGACAGGGCAGCCCGATCGGCAAGCGGTTTCGCAGCGGTCGCACCAGCGGTGACTGGACCGAAGTGGTTGGCGTCGTCCAAGACGGGAAGTACCAGACGCTGGCCGAGGCGCCGACGCCTGTCGTCTTCCACAGCGGCCAGCAGTGGTACAACCCGACGACGTCGATCATTGCGCGCAGCTCTATCGGCGATGGCGACGCGATCGACTCGATTCGACGCGCGGTGCGGGCGCTGGATCCGAGCATCTCGCTGTTCGAGGAAGGCCCGCTCTCGCAGCAGCTCGCGCTGCCACTGCTTCCGATTCAAGTCGCCGCGGCCATGCTCGGTGGATTCGGTGTGCTCGCGATCGTGCTCGTCCTCGTCGGCACGTATGGCCTGATGTCGTATGCGATCGCGCAGCGCACACGCGAGATCTGCATTCGTCTGGCCGTCGGCGCCTCCGCGCGGGACATCGTGCGCGTCGTCTTCGGCCGGGCGGCGCTCGTCTGGACCGTGGGCGTCGCCCTCGGCATCATCGGCGCCGTGGCAGGCGCGCCTCTGCTGGCGCCGATCCTCCTCGGCGCGCCTCGCCAACCCGCGGTCATCGCGATTGCGTGCGGCATCCTTGCCTCGGTCATCGTCGCCGCCGCGTGGCTCCCCACGCGGCGCGCGTTGCGAACCGATCCCAGCGAATTGCTGCGGCGCGGGTAGGGTGCCTTCCGGCGAAAGCCGGAAGCCACGTGCCATAATCCACGGGCATGAGAGAGCGCTCGTGGTTGACGCCGATCGCCATCGTAGTCTGCACGACCGCCGTGATCGCGCAAGCACAACGCGTTCAGCGGCCGGCCGCGTCGGCGCCGTACTTTCCCGAACGTTTCGAGTGGCAGACGCGCACGCCCGAACAAGCGGGCATCGACGGCGCGAAGCTCGACGCTGCCATCAAGTTCATCATCACCAAGGAAAACCCCGCCACCAAGGATCTCGCGCTGGATCTGGCGACGACATTTGGCCGCGAACCGTTCGACACGCCGCTTGGCCCGGTGAAACCTCGCGGCGCCCTGAACGGCCTCATCGTCAAGAACGGCTTCATCGTCGCTGAGTGGGGTGAGACGACGAGAGTCGACATGACGTTCAGCGTGACGAAGAGCTTCCTGTCGACCGTGGTTGGGCTGATGTGGCAGAAGGGGTTGATTCGCGACGTCACCGATCTCGTCAAGGAATACGTGCCCACGACGGAGCTGTTCGAAGGACCACACAACTCCAAGATCACGTGGGAGCATCTGCTGCGTCAGACGAGCGATTGGCAGGGCACGCTCTGGGGCAAGCCGGATTGGGCGGATCGGCCGGTCGGCCAGACGCCGGCGGACTGGCCGAATCGCAAGCTCAACGAGCCCGGGACGTTTTACAAGTACAACGATGTCCGCGTGAACGTGCTGGCGCTGGCGGCGCTTCATGTGCTCCGCCGACCGCTGCCCGAGTTCCTTCGCGAAGAGGTGATGGAGCCGATCGGCGCGTCGAGCACCTGGCGCTGGTATGGCTACGAGAACTCCTGGATCGATCTCGACGGCAGGCGCGTCCAATCAATGACCGGCGGCGGGCATTGGGGCGGTGGCATGTTCATCTCGTCACGCGACATGGCGCGATTCGGCTACCTGTTCCTGCGCAACGGGAAGTGGAAGGACCGCCAGATCGTCCCGCCGAAATGGATCGACATGGCGCGCTCGCCCGGTCCGGCGAACCCGTCGTATGGCTACATGAACTGGTTCCTGAATTCAGGACCGAAGCCGGACTTCGAGAACGCGCCGCGAACCGCCGTCACGTTCAAGGGCAACGGCACCAACTTGATTTACATCGACTGGGAGAACGATCTGGTCGTCGTCATTCGGTGGGTTCAGGAGCCGGCGTTCAACTCGTTCATCGGTCAGGTGCTCGGGGCGGCTCACTGAATGGATCCCGTCGATCTGCTGGTCTTCGGTCCTCATCCCGACGACATCGAGATCGGGCTCGGCGGATCCGTCGCCCGACACGTCGCGCAGGGCCATCGTGTCGGCCTCTGTGATTTGACCGCTGGCGAGATGGGCAGCAACGGAACGATTGAGGAACGCCTGGCGGAAGCCGAGGCGGCGCGCGAGGTGCTCGGCGCGTCCTGGCGAGTGAACCTCCGCTGGCCGGATCGCGCCATCGGCGCGAACCGCGATCACGTTCGCGCCGCCGCAACGCTCATCCGCCGCGTGCGTCCGAAGGCGGTCGCGGTGCCGTACGAACGCGATCGCCACCCCGATCATGTGGCCGCGAGTCAGGTGCTCACCGAAGCGGTATTCAACAGCGCGCTTCGCCGCTATGACGTCGGGACCAACGACGAGGCATGGCGGCCGGCCTGGGTCTGCTACTACTTCATCAACGACGCCGCGCCTGCCTCTTTCGTCGTCGACGTGTCCAGCCACTACGAGACGAAGCGCCGGGCGCTCGCCTGTTACGCGTCGCAGTTCCGCGCCGCGTCGAGCGACGGTGTGCAGACGCGCCTCACGTCCCCCCTGTTTCAGCAGCTCATCGAGAGCCGCGACGCGCAGTTCGGCGCGCTGGCCGGCGTCGCCTTCGCCGAGGGCGTGGTGGTGAGAGAGCCGATCGTCAGGAGCGATCTCTTCAAACCGTGAACATCGGGATCATCTGCTACGCGTCGGTGGGCGGCAGCGGGATCGTGGCGACCGAGCTCGCCAAGGCCCTGGCGGACCGCGGGCACGCGGTGCATCTCGTCAGCACCGATCCGCCCTTCCGTCTTGGCGAATTCCATCCTGGCCTCGCCTTCCACCAGGTGAACACGCCGAGCTATCCGCTGTTTCGCGAACCGCAGTATGTGCTGTCGCTGACGAACAAGGTCGTCCAGGTCGCGCGCGAGTTCCGGCTCGACATCATCCACGCGCACTACGCGATTCCGCATGCGACCGTCGGCATTCTCTCGCGGCAGGTGCTCGCGTCCGGCGGTCATCACACTCCACGTGTGGTCACCACGCTGCACGGGACCGACATCACGCTCGTGGGTAGCGATCCGTCGTACTCGGAGATCGTCGCGTTCTCAATCGAGAGCTCGGACGGCGTGACGACGGTTTCCGAAAGCCTGCGCGAATCGACGCGCCGCGAGCTGTGCGTCAAGCGCGACATCGAGGTGATTCCGAACTTCCTCGATTGCGCCGTCTATCATCGCCGCGACGTCCCGGCGCTGCGGCAACGGTTCGCGCCGGAACCGGGCACCAAGCTGGTGATTCACGTCTCGAACTTCCGCCCGGTCAAACGGATCGACGCGGTGATGCAGGTGTTCGCGCGCATCAACGCGGCGGTGCCGTCGAGGCTGTTGCTCGTCGGCGATGGGCCGGAGCTTGGGACGGCCTATCGCCTCGGCCGAGAGCTCGACATCGCGTCGCGCGTCGACATCCTCGGCGCTCAGGAAGACATCATCCCGCTGCTGTCGTCAGCCGACGTCTTCCTGTTGCCGTCGGCGCAAGAGAGCTTCGGGCTCGCGGCGCTCGAAGCGATGGCATGCGAGGTGCCCGTCGTCGCATCGCGCGTCGGCGGGTTGCCCGAGGTCATCCAGCATGGCCGCAGTGGCTTCCTTCATCATCCCGACGATCTCGACGGGATGGCGGCCAGCGCGATCCAACTGCTCACCGATCCTCGCCTGCGTGCCGACGTCGCCGAGACCGCGTTCACCCGCGTGCGCGAGCAGTTCTGCGTCGATCTGGTCGTGCCGATGTACGAGCGGTACTACGCGCGCATGCTGAAGTAAGGCGGCGGCCAACCGCAATCCGGTCGTAGCCGTCAAAGCAGCAAATGGACACGTTTCTGCGCGACCTTCGCTACGGGCTTCGCACGCTGCTCAACGAGCCTGGGTTTTCGCTTCTCGCCATCATCGCGCTTGCGCTCGGCATTGGCGCCACCACCGCGATTTTCACTGTCGTCGATTCGGTCCTGCTTCGACCTCTTCCATACAAGGATCCGTCGCGCCTCGTCGTCGCGCTGCACGGAGCCGCGGCGACCGGGCCCGTTTCCCCGGCCGACTTTCTCGATTATCGAAACGAAGCCCGCGCGTTCGAGCGGCTCGGCGCGGCGCAGGCGTGGGGTGGCACGCTCGGCGGACGCGAGCGGCCCGAGCGTCTCACTGGCCTTCAGGTGTCCCCGGATCTGTTCGGCACGCTCGGCGTCCCAGCGGCCCTCGGTCGGACCTTCGTCGATGGGGACGATCGTCCGGGACAGAACCAGATCGTGATCCTGAGCCACGGCCTGTGGCAGCGGACGTTTGGCGGCGATCCGTCGATCGTCGGCAGGAGCGTCCCGATCGACGGGACGCCTTACACCGTCGTCGGCGTCATGCCGCCCGGATTCCGATTCGCGCCGTTCTGGGTGACGCGGGCGGAGCTGTGGGTACCGCTGTCGCTCGCGCGACGGCTGACGGATCGCGGCGGGCGATCGCTGCGTCTGTTCGCGCGGCTCAAGGACGGGGTGACGCTCGCCCAGGCGCAGGCCGAGATGACGGCCATCGCCGCTCGCCTCGCGCAACGCTATCCGGATACCAACACCGGCCTCGGCATCACCGTTCGTCCGCTGCTGGATAAAGTCGTCGCCAGCATACGGCCGACGCTTCTCGCCCTGATGGCGATGGTCACGTTCGTGCTCCTGATCTCCTGCGCGAACGTCGCGAACACGCTCCTGGCCCGAGCCTCAGGACGGCAGCGCGAGATTGCGCTGCGGGCGGCGATTGGCGCGACTCGCGGGCGCGTCGTCCGCCAGCTGCTCACCGAGAGCGTCCTGCTTGCGGCGCTCGGCTCGATCGCCGGCATCGTGTTCGCCGCGTGGGGCATCAACTGGTTGATTGCCGCGCTGCCGCCGGCGAGCCTGCCGCGGCAGCAGGAGATCGGGTTCGACGCGCGCGTTCTCGGCGCCGCGATCGCCGCGACGCTCGCGGCTGGTGTCGCGACCGGTCTTGTGCCTGCGGTTCAAGTGTTGAGAGCCAGCTTGATTGGCGCGCTGCAAGACGGCGCCAAAGGCGCGACCGAAGGAGCCGGCCGCAAGCGCATGCGCGGGCTCCTCGTCACCGTGGAGGTGGCGCTCGCGTTACTGCTCCTCGCCGGCGCCGGACTGATGGGGAGGACGATGCTGCGGCTCGCCGCCGTTGATCCCGGCTTTCACGTCGACAACGTCGCGGTTGCGAACATCTCCCTCGCTGGAACCCCGAACGCTGAAGCCACCGCGCGCCTGCCGATGTTCCGCCGCATTCGCGAGCGACTTTCCGGCGTCCCCGGCGTTCAGGCCGTGAGCGCGATCAACCATCTGCCGCTCGCGGGCGACGTCTGGAATCTGGGATACACGATCGAAGGTCGTCCCGAGCCGCCACCGGGACAGGGATGGTCAGCGGTGTACCGTGTCATCGAGCCGGGCTATTTCGCCACGATGGGCCTGCCGCTCGTGTCCGGACGCGAGTTCAACGAGGCCGATACGCCGCTCTCGATGCCGGTCGCGGTCGTCAACAAGGCGATGGCCGATCGCCGGTGGCCTGGAGAAGATCCAACCGGCCGGCGCATCTTCCTGCCAGGTCCCGGCCGAATGCAGGCGCCGATCACAATCGTCGGCGTCGCGGCGAACGCACGGCAGTACGACTGGACGAGTCCGCCCGACGACGAGGTCTACGTCGCGCTGGCGCAGCGCTCGACCGAGTTCGGCCTGAGCACACTTACGTTCGTGCTGCGAACGACCGTTCCGCCGGATCGCGTGGCCGCCGCGCTGCCGCGCGAAGTGGCGCTGCTCGATCGCGGCGTGCCGGTCTCGGACACTACGACGCTCCAAGCCGTGGTCGCGGACGAGTTGTGGCGCGAACGCTTGACCACGCAGCTCACGAGCAGCTTTGCGATGATCGCGCTGGGGCTCGCAGCGATCGGCGTCTACGCGGTCGTCACGTATTCGGTCGCGCGCCGCACGTGCGAGTTCGGGGTTCGCGTCGCGCTTGGCGCCTCGCGCGTGGATGTCCTGAGGCTTGCGCTTGCGGAAGTGTTGAAACCGGTCGCCATTGGATCCGCGCTAGGCATCGCGGCGTCAGCCGCATCCGCCAGTTTCACGCAATCATTGCTCTTCGAGATCAGTGCCCTCGATCCCTTGGCGCTTGGCGGGGCCGCGCTTGCGCTGATGCTGACGGCCGTTGCCGCCGCCTGGATTCCCGCGCGGCGCGCCAGCCGCATCGACCCGGTCTCCGCGCTCCGCCGCGATTGATTCGGGGATATCATGCTGTCGTGCCGACTCGAGCATTCCTGGCGAGTCTGATGCTGCTGGCGACGGTCGCATCCGCTAGCGCCCAGCGCATCTCCAAAGAAACCGTCATCGTCAACGGCGCGAAGCGGACGTACTACCTGTTCGTGCCGGATGCCGCGAAGGCCGCTCCTGGGCCGCTGCTGATCATGCTGCACGGGTCGGGACGGGACGGCCGGATCCTCCTCGACCACTGGCAATCGCTGGCGAAGAAAGAAGGCATCGTGCTCGTCGGTCCCGACGCCACGGTCCGCGACGGCTGGGGACGCGACGATGGTCCGTGGCTCTTCAAGAAGGTGATCGATTCCGTGCAGGAGAAGGTCACGTTCGATCCGCGGCGCATGTACGTCTTCGGGCACTCGGCGGGCGCTATTCACGGGCTGTCGATTGGCCTGCTCGAGTCCGAGTACTTCGCCGCCGTCGCCGTGCATGCTGGAGTGCTGAGTCGCGAAGGGACGTCGCAGGTCGGCAGCGCACCGCGAAAGATTCCCATCGCCCTGTGGGTTGGGACGAAGGACCCGCTCTTCCCGCTCGATCAAGTACGGATCACGCACAAGATCCTCGAGCAAAGAGGCTTCAAGCCGGAGCTGACGGAGATTCCCGATCACACGCACGACTATTACAGTCGGTCGTCTGAGATCAACAAGCAGGTCTGGACCTTCCTCCAGGACAAACACCTCGACCGGGATCCTCAATATCAGGACTATCTGGTCCGCTGAAGCCCGCTGAAGAGAGGTCACGCGCATGAAACGCATGAAGAGACAGAACGCGGCCCTGGTCGTTTCGCTCCTCAGCCTTGCGGCGCTCGCGCCCGTGCTGCGGGCGCAGCAGGCCGTTGCGCCTCCGGCCGCGGCGAAGAAGCCGCACCCGACCACCATTCACGGCCGGACGCTCGCCGACGACTATTTCTGGCTGCGCGAGAAGAGCAATCCAGACGTCATCAGCTATCTCGAGGCGGAGAACGCGTACACCGAGTCGGTCATGGCGCCGAGCAAGGGGCTGCAGGAGACGCTCTACAAGGAGATGCTCGGGCGCATCAAGCAGACCGACTTGAGCGTGCCGTATCGTCTCGGCCAGTACTTCTATTACTCACGAACGGAAGAAGGGAAGCAGTACTCGTACTTCTGCCGGCGCAAGGGCAACATGGATGGACCGGAAGAAGTCCTGCTCGATTTGAACAAACTGGCCGAAGGCCACAAGTTTCTTGGCGTCGGTGCGCAGCGCGTGAGCGACGACGGGAACTGGCTTGCGTTTTCGACCGACACGACGGGCTATCGCCAGTACACGCTGCACGTGAAGGATCTCCGCAGCGGGCAGATCCTGGCCGAGAACATCGAGCGCGTCGGCTCGGTCTTGTGGGCCACCGACAACAAGACGCTGTTCTACACGACCGAAGATCCGGTGTCGAAGCGCTCCGACAAATTCTGGCGCCACACGGTCGGCGCTCCGTCGAGCGACCTGATGTACGAGGAGAAAGACGAGCTGTTCGACGTCGGCGCCGGCCGCTCGCTCGACAAGAAGGTCATCTTCCTCGGGAGCTACGCCAAGACGTCAACGGAGATGCGGTATCTGTCGGCCGATACTCCCACCGCGCCGTTGAAGGTGGTCCTGCCGCGTCAAGCCAATCACGAGTATGACGTCGACCACTACAACGGCCTCTTCTACATCACGACCAACCGGAACGCGAAGAACTTCCGCGTCGTGACCGCGCCGATGTCGGACCCGTCGGAGAAGAACTGGACGACGTTCATCGACCACAACCTGGCGGTGAAGATTGACGGCGTGACCTTCTTCGCCAACCACATCGTCGTCTCGGAGCGCGAAGGCGGGTTGACGCAGCTTCGCGTCATCGATCCCAAGACCAAGCAGTCGCATCGCATCGGCACCGACGAACCGGATTACGCGCTCTCGCTCGCCAACAATCCCGAGTTCGACACCACGACCATCCGCTTCAACTATCAATCGATGGTCACGCCGTCGTCGGTCTTCGAGTACGACTTGAACAGCCGCGCCCGCAAGCTGCTCAAGCGTCAGGAAGTGCTGGGCGGATACGATCCGACGCGCTACGAGGCGAAGCGCCTGTGGGCCGTCGCTCGTGACGGCACGAAAGTGCCGATGTCGGTCGTCTACCGCAAGGGCACGGCGCTCGACGGCAAGGCGCCGCTGCTGCTCTATGGCTACGGCTCGTACGGCGCCAGCGGCGCGCCGACGTTCTCGTCGAATCGTCTGAGCCTGCTCGATCGCGGTGTGATTTACGTGAACGCCTACATCCGCGGCGGCGGCGAGCTCGGCGAGGAGTGGCGCGAGGCCGGACGCATGATGAAGAAGATGAACACCTTCACCGACTTCATCGACTGCGCCGACTACCTCGTGAAGAACAAGTACACGTCGAGCGACCGCCTCGTGATTCAGGGCGGCAGCGCCGGCGGGCTGCTCGTCGGCGCGGCGACGACCATGCGGCCGGATCTCTTCAAGGCGGTCGTGGCGCAGGTGCCGTTCGTCGACGTCATCAACACCATGCTCGACGCGTCGCTGCCGTTGACGACGAGCGAGTACCTCGAGTGGGGCAATCCGAACGAGAAGGCCGCGTTCGACTACATGGTTCAGTACTCGCCGTACGACAACATCAAGGCGGTGAACTACCCGTCGATGCTGGTGCAGGTATCGCTCAACGACAGTCAGGTGCCGTATTGGGAGGGGACGAAGTTCGTCGCCCGGCTGCGCGCGACCAAGACCGACAACAACCCGCTGCTGCTCAAGGCCAACATGGGCGCCGGCCACGGCGGTTCCTCGGGGCGCTACGACGCACTCCGGGAGACGGCCTTCACCTACGCCTTCGAGCTCTGGCAGATGGGCGTCCCGATCGCAACCGGAACATCCTTGCCAGGGCGCTGAGCGCGAGCGAGTTGTAAGACAAGAAGCGGACGTGTTAGCGTGTCCGGCGCTGAGAGCGTGAAGCAGATCGGCGCCGTAGGCGCCTTCGCTCTGCGCGTATCACTCTCAGCGATGGAAAAACAGGGTTCGACTCCCTTCTAGTTCCGTCTCTTGGCGCCAGCGGGCAACTGCAGCCAGCGATCGACCCTGCGGGTTTCGGACCCCCGTCGTTCGCGGGTGGTTCCTCGAGGCGGAACACTTTCTTGTCAACCAACGACGAGCGCTTATGGCCAACACCTCGATTCTGATCGTGGTCCTTTTGGCGATCGTGGTTCTGCTTGCGGCTGGGCGTTTCGCGAGGACGGTCGTGTTCGAGTACGAGCGCGGGCTGAAATTCTCGCGCGGTCACTTCAAGGGCGTCTTGGGGCCCGGGCTGTATTGGCACTCCGCGCAGTTCACCCAGATTCAGAAAGTCGACGTGCGGCCCTCGCGCGTCGTCATCGCCGGTCAGGAAGTGCTCAGCGGCGACGGCGTTGCGATCAAG
>Ga0075423_10005546_pt1 | contig 11803 bp, 9 predicted proteins | sample SoiMethybrSBSTD2_FD_80114 | JGI IMG/M metagenome (GOLD analysis project Ga0075423, IMG submission 80114) | Bulk soil microbial communities from a Populus tree surrounding site in Tennessee, USA - Soil MetaG P. TD hybrid SBSTD2 | ecosystem: Environmental > Terrestrial > Soil > Tree plantation...
CCAGCTTCATCCTCGAGAACGTGTCGGTCCCGTCCGAGGTCGAAGCGGCGATCGACAAGCGTTCGAGCATGGCCGCGGTCGGCAATCTGAACGACTACGTCAAGTTCCAGATGGCGCAGGGGCTCGAGAAAGGCGGCGCGGGCGTCGGCGGCCTGGGCGCCGAGCTCGCCGTCGGCGCGTCGATCGCGCAGCAGATGCTGAATCAGCCCGGCGGCATCATGGGCCAGACGACGCCGGCCGCCGGCGGATCGTCCGCTGCGGCGGGCGCCGCGCTTCCCGAGCTGCTCGGTCCCGCCGACGCCGCGCAGCTGCTGGGCGTCGCCGAGTCCGACGTCCTCGCGAGCCTCGAGGCCGGCGATCTCAAGGGGCGCAAGATCGGCACGCAGTGGCGCATCACGAGGAGCGCGCTGAAGGATTTCCTCGGGTGAACGAGGCCGCGGCCGCCACCGCGAGGCAGAAGTACGAATGTCCCGCGTGCGGCGCCGAAGCGGTCTGGACGCCGTCGAAGCAGGCGCTCGTCTGTCCGTTCTGCGGCACCGAGTCGCCCGCGACGCTGCAGACGCGGGACGCCTCCACCGTCATCGTCGAGCACGACCTCGTCGTCGCGCTGCGCAACATTCCGGACTCGCAGCGCGGATGGCGGGCCGACAAGGTCTCGGTCCGCTGCCAGAGCTGTCAGGCGATTTCGGTGCTCGACCCGACGCGCGTCGGCCAGCGGTGTGAGTTCTGCGGCTCGGCGCAGCTCGTGCCGTACGAGCAGGTCAAGGATGCGTTCAGTCCTGAATCGCTCCTGAAATTCGACGTCAGCGAGTCGCAGGCGCGCGACCTGATTCGCGCGTGGTACCGCCGACAGTGGCTCGCGCCGAACGCGCTCAACCGGCGCGCGCTCACCGACACCGTCCGCGGCGTCTATCTCCCCTACTGGACCTTCGACGCGAAGGTGCACGCGGCGTGGACGGCTGAATCAGGCCGGTACTACTACGTCACGGTGAACGGCAAGCGCCAGCAGCGCGTCGAGTGGTCCTTCGCGTCCGGCGAGCTGGATCACACGTTCGACGACGAGCTGGTCTGCGCGTCGACCGGCGTGCACGCGTCGATGCTCCGCGCGATCGAGCCGTTTCCGACGACGTCGCTGATTCCGTACGATCCCGGATATCTGGCGGGCTGGACCGTCGAGCGCTATCAGATCGATCTCGTCGCCGCGGCGCAGGCCTCGCGCGCGGCGATGGACGTGAAGATCCGGCAGCTCTGCGCCGACGAGGTTCCGGGCGACACGCATCGAAATCTCCAGGTTGCCACCACGTACGCCGATCAGACCTTCAAGCACATCCTCGTGCCGGTCTGGCTGCTGTCGTACACCTACGGCAGCCGCGTGTATCAGGTCGCGGGCAACGGCGTCACGGGGAAGATGGCGGGCGAACACCCGTGGAGCTGGGTGAAGATCACGCTGCTCGTCATCCTTGCGCTCATCATTCTTTATGTGATCGCCGCGAACCAATAACGAAGCACAAAGCTCACAAAGAACGTCGGAGGCCTTCGGGTCAGGGCTGGAGCCACCTCGAGATCATCTCGAGTCCCGCGTCGACGAGGCTGAACCCCGGCGCCCGCTGCCGCGAACCGCCGGCGCGCCAGCTGTCGAACAATGCGTTCACCTGCTGCTTCTCGAGCTCGAGACGTGCCGGCAGCGTCGGATCGACGTGCGTCACCGACTCCTTCTGGAGCGTCTCATGGGATTTCAGATTTCAGATTGCAGATTGCAGATTTCAGATTGTGACGTTGCCGTCGCCGACGACGACCGACGTGCCGCCGACCTTCACGCTGGTGATGTCGGACCCGGACGTGCCGATGTTGACGTGAATGCGGCTCGGCCGGCGCACGAGGACGCCCTGCAGGATCACGATCGATCGCGCGGCCGCAACCGGCACGAATCCGTGCTTCACCATGAAGGACCCGGCCGGGCCGGCCGCCGAACCGGTGGCCGGATCCTCGATGCCGCTGCTCCCGCCCAGCAGCCGCGTGTAGGCGACCGCATCGTCCGACGCGCGCTCCGTCGAGAAGACGTAAATCCCGCGGCGCTGAACGCCGGCCGCGGCGAACAGCGCGTCAGTCTTCGCGCGGTCGAGCGCCGCCTGATCGACCGCCTTGCGCGACACGAGCGGCACGATCACGAAGGTGGATCCGGTATGCACCTCCTGCGCGGGCGCGCGTTCGGTCGCGAGCGCGCCGACGTCGAGGCCGAGCGCCGCCGCCAGCGCCGCGGAATCGGGCAGCGTCCTGCCGAACGTCGGATTGAGCTGCGTCATCCAGGCGAACTTCAGCCGCGTGCCGTCCCATTCGAGATCGATCGGCGTCGGCCCGACGCCGAGCCCGAAGAGCGTTCGAGGCGTCCCTGCTTTGACGGCACCTGAGTGGGCCAACGCGAACGCGGTCCCGATGGTCGGGTGACCCGCGAACGGGGTCTCGCCGTTGCGGGTGAAAATCCGCACGCGAACGCTCGTGGTCGGCGCCTCGGGCGGGAATACGAACGTGCACTCGGAGTAGTTCGACTCGCGCGTCAGCGTGTGCATCGTGTCGACGTCGAGCCCCTGCGGCTGCGGAAAGACGAGCAGCTGATTCCCGGCGAACGCGCGATCGGTGAAGACGTCGAGGTGAATGTACGCGTAGCGGCGCGAGGCGGGCGGCTGCATGGCGAACGGCGCCAGGCCGGCGAGACCGAGCCGACCGAAATCGCGGCGGGTGAGGCTGCGCATGCGCGCAGTGTAACAGGTGTCGTGCTATGCGGAACCGGCGAGCTCGGCCGGTTCCTCGTTCTTCACGAGCGCGAGCGCGGACGTGGACGCCGGCGCGACCGACACGCGATTGCGCCCCTGCTTCTTCGATTCGTACAGCGCCTTGTCCGCGCGCTCGATGAGCGCTTCCGGCGAGCGATCGTTCACGGTCGCCATCGCGACGCCCATGCTGACCGAGATCGGAACCGTGGTGTCGCCCGACGTGACCGCGATCGCGCCGATCTCGCGGCGGATCGACTCCGCGACCTGCTCGGCGCCGACGAGCGGCGTCTCCGGCAGGACGACGAGGAATTCGTCGCCGCCGTACCGGCAGCGAACGTCGGTCGTGCGGAGGACCTTGGAGAGCTCGATGCCGACGCCGTGCAGCAGCTCGTCGCCGCGCAGGTGACCGAGCCGGTCGTTGATGGTCTTGAAGTGATCGATGTCGAACATCAGGATCGACAGCGGCCGCGACGTGCGGCGCGCGCGCCGGATCTCGTTGGCCAGCGTCTCGACCGCGTGCGCGCGGTTGAAGCAGCCGGTCAGCGCGTCGCGGAGGCTCTGCTCGCGCGTCTGTGAGAAGAGCTGCATGTTGCGCACGCCGATCGCGAGCACCGCGGCGGCGGCGCCCCATGCCTTGCGCTCCTCTTCGGACATCGCCGGCAGGTTGCTGATGCCGATGACGCCGACCGGCGCGCCGCCCGCCATCAGCGGCAGGTGCAGCTCGGCGGCGTCGGCCTCGTTGCCCCGCGCGGCCTGGCGCAGTGCGTCCGGTGTCAGGACCTGCGTCGCGAGGCGCTCGAGCGATTCGACCGTCCACCCATCGTGAACGAGCGGCTCCCAGCCGTTCCCGCGGTACGCCATCACCCAGAACGGCCGGTTGTGCGCGAACGTCGGCAGGAACTTCCACAGCATCTGCTGCAGGTTCGACTGATCGAGCGAGTTCGCCAGCGCCTGGCTGAACGCCATCAGCTGCTCGAGCTCCTGCGACCGCATCCGCGCCTGCGCGGCTTCCGCGGCCGCGGCGCGCGCTTCGGCCTTCGCCTGCGCGCGCTTCTGATATTCGTGGAAGCCGAAGACGACCACCAGCAGCACGAGCGCCGGCACGAGGTCCACGTGGTACCTCGCCTCGATGTCCTTCGCGATGTCGAAGATGTACCGAAGCGGCTGCTGAAACAGGATCACCGTCGAGGCGATGAGCGCCATCGCGAGCGACGTATCGTTGCGGGTGATGAGACGCACAGTTTCCCTCGCGCGCGAGCGAGGCAAGATCGAGACCTGAGCTCAGCTGCACGCGATGACTCATCTTGGCCTGTAGCGCCGGACGCCACGATGACGATCGACCGCCGTGCGCGATTTCGAAATTGTCGGACCGGGCATCGGCGTTGCAGACGTGTGCAAGTGCTGGGTGCTGGCTGTCCAGGTGCCAGGTGCGGGTAACACATGCCGCGAGCTCATCTACGTCCATCGCTCGGGCTTCGCGGATGGCGAGCCGGTGTCGTCATCGCGCTGGCGATCGTCGCAATCGATGTCAGCGCATCGGGCTGTGCGCGGAGAGTGGTCCTCAGGTCGCAGGCGCTACAAGTGCCGGCGGCGCCGGCGATCGATGCGTCCAGAGGGCCGGCGAATTCCCGGCGGCCGGCTGAAGATCGGGTCGACAAGGCGGTCGCGTCAGGACAGGAATCGACGGGGGGGACGCCGGGCGCTTCTCCGGAGTCGCCGCAGCCCACAGACAGCGTCGGACGCGACGGGGCGCGCCCGCAGGCTCACGGAACGGCCGGCAGCATGACCATCGTCACGAGTCGACCGGATGCCGCTTCTCCAACCGCAACCTCGCCGGCATCATCCGGCTCTGCAACGGACGTCGACGATCAGCCAAAGGAGCGGCGGCCGATTATCCCCGCAGTGCTCCTTGCGGCGGCGCTGATCGCCGCCGTGTTGCTGATCCCGCGCTGGACTGCACGGTCCGCCTGAAGGTGGACACTACGTACGAAGTAGTTAACGTCGGGGAGTGTCGACGTAAACCGTCGGATAGGACTTCCGCAGGTTGTCCACCTTCGGCCGATCGTTGATCAGGATGTACGGATCGAACGGGTGCTTGTCGGCGTAGTCCTGATGGTACGCCTCGGCCGCATAGAACGCCTCGAGCGGCGCGACCTGCGTCACGATCTGCCGCCGGAACACGCCCGCGGTGTTCAGCTGCGCGACGTACGCGTCGACGATCTTTCGTTGTCCGTCGCCGCTGTAGAAGATCGCGGAACGATACTGCGTGCCCACGTCGGGCCCCTGGCGATTCAGCTCCGTCGGATCGTGGGCGATCGAGAAAAAGATCTTGAGCAGCCGGCCGAGCGTGATTCGCGACGCGTCGTAGACCACGCGAACCGACTCGGCGTGTCCCGTCGTTCCCGAGCTGACGATCTCGTACTTGGCGGTTTTCGCGCTGCCGCCCGCGTATCCCGACGTCGCGCTGATCACGCCCTTCGTGTGCTGGAAGACGGCCTGCACGCCCCAGAAGCAGCCGCCCGCGAGGACGATGCTCTCTTCGGTTTTCTCTGCGCTCAGCGGGTGGTCCGCCGCAGGATCGGGAAACGGCGTCGCCGTCGCCGCTCCTCCTGCGACGGCGGCGCTCAACACCATCGCGAGTGAAATGGCAGTCGATCTCATTCGTACATAGTACACTCGCCCGGCTGGGTACCCTGGGTATGTAGTAGAGACACGCACGCCATGGAACATAGTCGCCCGGCCGACAGACTTCGGCTGCCGAACGCGCGGATTTCCAGCACAAAAACGAACGCGGCTGGTTGGTCGACTTCTTGCCGGGCGAGCCGACATGAGCGCCCTGCAAACCCCAAGAACCGATCTCGCGACCTACGTCGGCCGTTCCGCAGCGCTGTGCGTCCATCCGTACGCCGCCTGGCGCCGGCATCGGACGCTGCTCGCGTTCGCGTACTTCGCCGCCGGTTTCGTCGTCGTGTTCACCGGCCTGCTCGTACGTAGTGTCCGGCTTTAGCCGGACCGTATGGCCGTCACCGGACGAACGCCGGCGACGATCCGTTCTCGATGAACACCGACGGAGCCTCGGCCGCGTCGGTCCGAAGCCGCCAGATGGTGTTGCCTCTGGTCGAGGGCAGGAAGTACATCACGCTGCTGTCGTCGACCCACTCCACCTGATCGTCGACGCTCCGCGAATCGCCGGCGAGCGGACGCTGCGCCCTCGTCGCCAGCTCGGCCACCGACAACTGCCAGTAGCCGCGCGACCCGCCCACCCGCTTCTTGAACGCCAGCCGCCCATCGTCGCGCGACAGCGACGGACATTCGACGCCGCTCATCACGACGTCGGCCTGACGCCGATCGACGGAGCCCTCGACGAGATACACGACGCCGCGTGACCGCAGCGAGGCGAAAAAGCGATCGCCGTCCCGCGTGAAGGTGACGCCCCAGAAGTTGAAATCGACGCTGCTGAACGGCGCGCCGTCCTTCGTGATCGCGAACTGCTCGAGATCGCCGACGATCGCGCCGCTGGCCGTGTCGACGATCGTGGTACGCGTCGAGAAACCTTCATCCGCGTACGAGTGCCCCTTCTCGAACACCGTGATCGCTGCCCGCCGGCCATCCGCCGAGACGCGCGTGCGGCTCGGCACACCGGTGAGCGGCAGCTGATGGAGCGGCACGAAGCGCTCGTCGAAGATGCGCGCGATCGGTTTCGCGTCCGCGCCCGATTTGTCGTCCGTCGTGAGGCAGACGCCGCGCGACGCCGCGAAATGCACGCGCTCGCAGGTCAGCGGCGTCACGTAGCGCGCGCCGTTCGGCGACCCTGCCGAGGCGAGGACGACGTGGCGGAACGTCGCGTCGGGCTCCTGGCTGACGAACATCACGAACGGGCGAGCCGGCGGCTGGGTCAGAACCGATCGAGGCGCGCTCGCGGCCGGCGTGCGTGACGACACCGGCGATCCGCACGCGAGACACGCGGCTGCAGCGATAGTGAGCGCGAGGAGCCCCCCGAACGTCCGCCGCCGCGTCCGGCTCCTGAACCTCATCGACGCGTTAATACCGGCAACGCACGGTTCCGTCAAGCCGCCGCGCCCGATCACAAAGGAAACGCCCGGTCCGTGGCGAGTGCCGTGGAACCGGGCGCTTCACGCGTGTCTTTCACGCCATCCGGGCAGGAGCCCGGACAATTTTGTTAGTGCTGACTGCTGACGTGCTTCGCGCGTCGACGATCGTCAGCGTGTCGTCGAAGCGCCCGACAGGCCCGGTGGCTCACTCATCGGAACCTCCACGTTTGATCGCGGTACGTGTAGAGATACGCCCGCTTCGGCGCGATGTCAAGAATGAGACACTCGGGCAAAAGACCAACCGGAGCGGATAAAAAAGCCAGGTCGAAGCCGACTTCCTCCGTGAGCGCTTACGACAACCTGCGCAATGCCTCGCGAGCTCATCTGGTGACAGTCTTGCACCGCGCTGCGCCACTCGGCGCATTCGTGCCGAACGCGACGACTCGAAGGAGACCACATGTTCGTAATCAGCACACGGCGCGTCTGGATGGCGCTTCTGGCGTTCGCTATGTCGACCGGCGCAGCGCACGCATCCGGGATTCTCATTGCCGGGCGCGACACCGAAGACTTCGCGAACCTTCTTCCTGACGCGCTGGCGAAGACCACGACCACCGGCGCCGTCAACGGCGTGACGACGATCATCAGCACGAACTATCACGTCAATGGCATCGGCGACGGCGGCGGCTTCCTGTACGCCGGCAGCGCCATCCAGCAGAACTTTCTCACCATCGACTACAACGGCAACCTGCTGACTTCCGGCTCCAGCCCAGGCTTCAAGACGTCCTGCTGCAACGAAGACATCGCGTACGACCCCGCGACCAATACGGTGTACCGTGGGGAATTCGACTCTGCGATCGTCGCGGTGAACGGTACGACCGGCGCCCTCATCCAGACGTACCTGCAGGCGGACGTGGTGGGCATGGCGCACGTCAACGGCGAGATCTGGATCACGAAATGGGCCAACCGCGAAGTCGGCTCCTGGAATCCGGCGACGAACACATATACGAAGAAGTTCGACACCGACGGTCTCGGCGGAGTGAACGGAAACACGGGCGGCCTTGCGTTCGATCCATTCGACAACATCCTGTGGATCGGGTTCCAGGGCGGCCTCGTCGTACCCTGGACCCTCAGCGGCACGCGCCTCGGCGCCGGCTTCCAGCCTTTCGGCGCGATGGGCCAAACGATCGATGGGCTCGTGTTCCTCGGCGAAGCGCAGTCGTCCGTGCCCGAACCAGGTTCGCTGATCCTGCTGGGCACCGGCGTGGCGGCAGCGTACGCGCGCCGGCGGCGCAACGCCCGCAGCTGAAACCGCCGGGTCAGGCGAGATTCACAATGGCGGCCGCGATGGCCGCCATTGTTTTGTACGGGGAACAGCCGCCGCTCAGGGCCGACGCCATGACTATCCGACATGCGATGCGAGCCACTGGTGGAACCTCCAGCCATCAAGACGGACCGTGTGCTTCGATAGTCTGCGGTGAGCCGTATAATCCGCCCGGACGGTGAACCGTGAAATATCTGGCAGCCATCCCGGTCGTGATTTTCGCCGCGGCCGCCTCGGGTGCAAAACCCGCCGACGCCGCGCCTCAATCGTGCGAGAGTCTCCTGTCGTTCAAGGCGCACAACACGACGGTCACGCGCGCCGAGGTCGTCCCCGCCGGAGGATTCTCGCGGCCGCGGAGCGGCACGTCGAACGCCGAGCAGGGATTCGCCAACCCGGTCCCCTTCTGCCGCGTCGCCGCGACGCTGAAGCCGACCGCGGATTCCGACATCAAGGTCGAAGTGTGGATGCCGACGTCCGGCTGGAACGGAAAGTTCCAGGCCGTCGGGAACGGCGGCTGGGCCGGCGTGATCGGTTATCCCGCGATGAGCGCCGCAATCGCCCGCGGCTACGCGACGAGCTCCACGGACACGGGGCACACGGGCGATGGAGGAAGCTTCGCGCTCGGCCATCCGGAAAAGTTCGTCGACTTTGCCTGGAGATCCGAGCACGAGATGACCGTCGCCGCGAAGGCGATCGTCGCCGCGTTCTACGGGACTCCTCCGCGGCTGGCGTATTGGAATGGATGTTCGACCGGCGGACGGCAAGGGCTGATGGAAGCGCAGCGCTTCCCGGCCGATTACGACGGCATCATCGCCGGCGCGTCGGCCAATCCGCGGACACTTCTCAATGGCGCGCACGTGGCGCTCCATCAGAAACTGTGGCGCAATTCCGCGAGTCACATTCCAGCGTCGAAGTATCCCATCATCCACGCCGCCGTGCTCGACGCCTGCGACGCGATCGACGGCATCACCGATCGGCTGATTCAGGATCCGACGCGGTGCAGGTTCGATCCGCGCGTCCTCGCATGCAAGGGCGAGGACGGTCCCGCGTGCCTGACTGCCGCGCAGATCGAGGCCGTGACCACCATCATCAGTCCGGTGAAGACGCGCGACGGCGTCGAGATCTTTCCAGGCCGCGAGCCGGGCGCCGAGCTCGGCTGGGGATTCCTGTTCGCGCAGCCCGATCCGCCACCGCTTGTCGCCGACATGTTCAAGTACGTCCTCTTCAATGATCCGAGCTGGGACTGGCGCGCGTTCGATCTGGATCGTGACGTCGCGAAGGCCACCGCTTCGCCTGAGGCCAACATCACCGACGCCGATCCGAATCTGAACGCATTCATGCGGCGCGGCGGCAAGCTGCTCATGTATCACGGGTGGAGCGATCCGCTCGTCGCACCGCGCGCCAGCATCAAGTACTACGACAACGTGCTCGCGCGCACGGGCGGTGCGGACAAGACCTCCTCGTGGATCCGTCTCTTCATGGTGCCCGGCATGGGCCACTGCCGCCCCGGCGAGGGGCCGAACACCTTCGACGCGGTCGACGCGCTGGAGCGGTGGGTCGAAAAGGGCCAGCCGCCCGATCAGATCGTCGCGTCGCAGATCACGAACGGAAGAATCGATCGAACGCGCCCGCTGTGTCCGTATCCGCAGGTGGCAACGTACAAAGGAACCGGCAGCACTGACGAAGCGCCGAATTTCGTTTGCAAAGCGCCGTAGGGTGCCACGCACCGAGAAACGCCCTCGCGTCGGAAGAACGGACTGTCGACCCCTGGCCCGCCGCCGGCGATTCAGCAAGGACCAGGGCGAGCGCCAGCACTACCAAAGAACGGATCGCCGTCATCTGATCACCTTCAGCGACTTAGACACCGGAACCCGGCCGCGAAGCATGGTAAATTCCAACGGGCCGGCGAGCCGATTACCGGCCCCCTTGAAGAGCGACCGTGGGCCTGCCTCGATTTCTACGTCGAGGATCCTGACGGCCACAGCCTCTGCTTCAGCGAACAGACCGCTTAGTTCGCACGCGAGCGTAGCAATTCCTCGACGAACGCCTTCGCTTTCGTCAGGTCGTATCCGTACAAGCGTCGGACGAGGGCAACGGCCGCAAGCTTGTTGCCCGTCCTGGCGAGCTCGGTGAGCCGCTCGCGTTGTTCGTCGGCGCTCAACACGGCGAGCTCCTGAAAATCGACCGTCGTTTCCCCGCGGCCGGCCGGAATCCCGCGGGCGCGCAGAATATCCAGCAGCGCGTCGGGACCCGGCGTCACTTTCCATTCGAGCTGCATCGTCGCCGGGGATGACATCCGGACGGGAATATGCTGATATCGCGTCCTGCCGCGGCCGACGCCGGTCGGAGAGCCGAGACATCGCGCGATTTCGTCGTCCATCGCGCGCCTCAGCGGATTCAGGTTGCCCGACAGCTCCAGCTCGATCAGCGTCCGGCGCTGTTCGGTGAAGCCGCCGAGCCGGGGCGAATCTCTGTCGGGATCCGGGAGAATGCGCCGTTCACGGACGACGCGGGCCGATTGGACCTTGTCGTAGGGCAGAAACGCGACCGTCAGGCACTCCGATGCGAATCGATAATTCAGATACGACCGAAACTGGACGAACATCCCGGCATCCGTCGCCCGGACGAGCCAGTTCGTCGGCCGAAAGCGCGCGCGTACGAACGTCTGCATGATCACGAGGCCCAGCAGACCGATGACCGCGAGGTATCCGAGCAGCCAGGATCGACGCTGAAGCCCGAAGACGATCAGTCCCGCGCTGCCGGCGAGGACGGCGACCACGAGCGCAACCGCGCGCGCCCGTGAATAGCGAAACAATCGATCGGCTGGAGACGTGGGAACGTCGGCGAACCGCAACAGCCGCAACTCGTTCGAACGCATGCTGCTTCTCGATGCTCGCCCAATCTAGCGTGTCTCCGTCGCGCAGTCGAGCTTCATTGGCTGAAATCGCGTGGCATTGTGTTTGTTTTGCCGATCGGGCTGCGCGGGTGGCGGCCGGTACGTGAGTAATCGCGCGGACGCGTTCGGTGGTGGCTCCTTCGCCGGCACGTCTGAACGCCGGGGCCCGACGCTCGCGCTCGGTTTGAATGCCACCGTGTTCACCGTCGTGGAAGCGATGCTTTTTCGCGCCCTGCCGCTCGCGAAGCGGAGCGCTCGCGTCGTGCAGGCCGTCGGGACCGTCGACCGTGTTGTACGCGGACTTCGAGGCGTGGCGATCGCAAGCGCATTCGTTCGCTGGCCTGGCCTTCACCGCCGGCGGACCCGCCACGTACGCCACTTGCCAATGTGGCCATATGTAGCTATATTTTAAAAAATGGCATCAACTGGCATTCGTGAGCTGAAAGACAACCTCAGTCGCTACATCCGCCGAATTGAAGCGGGGGAGCGCATCGCTATCACCGCGCACGGTCGGGTCGTTGCGGAGCTGGTTCCGCCAGGAACAGGCGGCAAGGGCCGCGGCTCAAGCCATTTCGGCGAGCTTGTTGCGGCGGGAGTGATCCGACCACCGCTCGAGTCCGGCGACCCAACAGAGGATTGGCCAGACATCAGACTCCCACCTGGCACGGCTACGAAACTGATTGACGCGGATCGTGGCGAAGCGTAGCCGACGGCCTTCGCGTGCTGTACGCAAGGCGGCTCCGCCGGCTGTGTCGGTGGAAAG
>Ga0075423_10005548_pt1 | contig 11799 bp, 6 predicted proteins | sample SoiMethybrSBSTD2_FD_80114 | JGI IMG/M metagenome (GOLD analysis project Ga0075423, IMG submission 80114) | Bulk soil microbial communities from a Populus tree surrounding site in Tennessee, USA - Soil MetaG P. TD hybrid SBSTD2 | ecosystem: Environmental > Terrestrial > Soil > Tree plantation...
ACCGCCAGCCAGTTGGCCTTCACCGTCCAACCGTCCAACGCGGTGGCGGGCGCGCCGATCAGCCCCGCGGTTCAGGTCACCGCGCTCGATCCCGCGGGCAACCTGGTGCCGGGCTTCACGGGGAACGTGACGATGTCGCTTGGCACTAACCCGGGCGGCAGCACGCTTGGCGGTACGACGACCGTCGCGGCGGTGAACGGCGTGGCCAGTTTCGCCACGCTCACGCTCGATAAGACGGGCACGGGCTACCGGTTCACCGGGACGGCGACGGGCCTGAGCACGGCGACGAGCGGCGCTTTCAATATCACGCCGGGGACGGCAGCACAGCTGGTGTTCGGCACCCAGCCGAGCACCACGGTGGCGAATCATCAGATCAGCCCGGCGGTGAAGCTGCGCGCGCTCGACGCCTTAGGTAACCTCGCCACCGGATTCAGCGGCGCGGTCGCTGTGGCGTTTGGCAACAATCCCGGCGGCAGCACGCTCAGCGGCACGACCTCGGTGGCGGCGGTGAGCGGCGTGGCGACGTTCTTCTTGAGCCTCGACAAGACCGGGACAGCCTACACGCTCACGGCGAGCGCGAGCGGGATGGGTCAGGTGACGAGCACGGCGTTCGACATCATCCCGGGCACGGCGACGCAGCTGACGTTCACCGGGCAGCCGGGCACGACTGTGGCGGGCGCGGCGATCAGCCCGGCCGTGCAGGTGACCGCGCTCGATCCCGCCGGGAACCCGGTGCCGGGGTTCACGGGGAACGTGACGGTGGCGTTCGGCAACAACCCGGGTGGCTCGACGCTCGGCGGCACGACGACCGTCGCGGCGGTGAACGGCGTGGCGACCTTCGGAGATCTGAGCGCCAACAAGACGAGCACGGGCTACTGGCTCAGGGCGACGGCCACCGGCCTGAGCGCGGCGACGAGCAGCGACTTCGCGATCATCTCGGGCCCCGCCACGCAGCTGGTGTTCGGCACCCAGCCGAGCACTACGGTGGCGGACAACCTCATCACGCCCGCGGTGAAAGTGCGGGCGCTCGATGCCTTGGGCAACGTGGCTACGGACTTCAACAGTCCCGTCGCCATCGCGCTGGGGAGCAATCCGGGCGGCGCGACACTCAGCGGCACCACGCCCGTAGCGGCGGTGAACGGCATTGCCGCCTTCTTCTTGAGTCTCGACAAAGTGGGCACGGGCTACACGTTCACCGCGAGCACCGGTGGCCTGGGTTCCGGGACGAGCATCGCGTTCGACGTCATCCCGGGCACGGCGACGCACCTCGCCTTCACCCAGCAGCCGAGCACGGCCGGCGCGGGCGCGGTGATCAGCCCGGCCATCCAGGTCACCGCGCTCGATCCCGCGGGGAACCCGGTGCCGAGCTTCACGGGGGACGTGACGGTGGCGCTCGGCAACAACTCGGGGGGGGGCACGCTCGGCGGCACGACGACCGTCGCGGCGGTGAACGGTGTGGCCAGTTTCTCGACCCTCACGCTCGACAAGACGGGTACGAGCTACTGGCTGACGGTGACGGCGACCGGACTCAGCGCGACGACGAGCAGCATCTTCGCGATCACGCCTGGGCCCGCGACGCATCTGGTGTTCGGCACCGAGCCGAGCGACAGGGTGGCGAACAACGTCATCAGCCCCGCGGTGAAAGTGCGGGCGCTCGATGCGCTCGGCAACCTCGCGACGGGATACAGTGGCGCCGTCGCGATCGTGCTGGGGAACAATCCGGGCGGCGCGACGCTCAGCGGAACGACCCCAGTCGCAGCGGTGAGCGGGGTGGCAACCTTCTTCGACTTGAGCCTCAACAAGACCGGGACGGGCTACACGCTCAGGGCGAGCGCGACCGGGTTCGCCTCCGTAGCGAGTACGGCGTTCGACATCACCCCGGGCACCGCCACGCAGTTGGCCTTCACCGTCCAGCCGTCGAACACGGTGGCCGGCGCAGCGATCAACCCGGCGGTGCTCGTCACCGCACTCGATCCCGCGGGCAACATGGTGCCGGGTTTCACGGGGGACGTGACGGTGGCGTTCGGCAACAACCCGGGCGGCAGCACGCTCGGCGGCACGACGACCGTCGCGGCGGTGAACGGCGTGGCGCGCTTCTGGGATCTGACCGCCAACAAGACCGGCACGAACTACTGGCTCACGGCCACGGCCACCGGACTGAGCCGGGCGACGAGCAGCACCTTCAGTGTCATCGCGGGGCCCGCGACCCAGCTGGTGTTCGGCCAGCAGCCGGGGACGATCACAGGAGGAACGATTTTCAGTCCGGCGGTCAAGGTGCGGGCGCTCGATGCGCTGGGGAACCTGGCCACCAGTTTCACCGGTGATGTGACCACGGCGCTGGGCGTGAACCCGGGCGGTCGGCCACTGGATGGAACGACGACGGTCACGGCCGTCGGTGGCGTGGCCACGTTCTTCATCCTCAGCGTGGCCAGGGCCAACACCGGCTACACGCTGATCGCATCGGCGGCAGGGCTCCCGGGGGTGGAGAGCGTCCCCTTCGACGTGCTGATCGGGCCGGCGTCCCACCTCGACTTCCAGACGCGTCCGCATGACGAGATCGCGGGCGGCACCCTCGGCAATCCGTACGTTCAGCTCAGAGGGGAGGATGCGGGCGGGAACCTGGACACCACGTTTACGGGGTTGGTCACGGTCGTGATCGGGAGCAATCCTGGCGGGGGGACCCTCTCCGGAATCACGTCGGCGACGGCCGTGCGCGGCCTCGCGACCTTCCCCAATTTGAGCATCGACAAGGTGGGATCGGGCTACACGATCGTCTTCTCGTCCGCCGGGCTCCTGGGCGTCACGAGCCTCACCTTCACGATCTCCCCCGCCGCGGCGTCGCAGTTGGTGTTCACCGTGCAACCGACCAACACCGCGGCGGGAGGAACGATCACGCCGCCGGTGGAGGTGACGGCATATGACGCCTTCGGCAACCTCGCGACCGGTTTTGCCGGCAATGTGACGCTCACGATCGGCAGCAATCCCGGCGGGGGGACGTTGAACGGGACGACGACGGTGACGGCGGCGGCGGGGGTCGCGAGCTTCGCGGCGCTGAGCATCACCAATGCGGGCGTGGGTTACACGCTCGTGGCGGGGTCCGGGGCCCTGACGGGCGCGACCAGCGGGACATTCGATATCAACTAGAACGGACTATTGCGCAATCAACTAGAATGGACTATTGCGCAAGTATCGGCAGGAAGCGCCCGAGGGATCGGCGCCCCCAGGAGTCGCGAGTAAACTCGCGGCTCGGCCCTGTCAGTGAACTGACCAAGCGCACGCCGCTTCAGCGGCAGGGCCGAGCCGCGGCTTCAGCCGCGACTCGAGGGGCACGACCCGCTCGCCCCGCTCAGAGTCGCCGTCTCTCCTCCGATCTCCATTCGTCGCTCCCCGCCGCTTCGTATTCGGGACGATCTCCCTCCCATCCCAAGATCACCTCATCGGGGTGGTGTAGCGGTTGAGCGCGCAGGTACGCCCGTACCGCCGCCAAGTCCCGCACGCCCACCGAATGAATCGAGTACCCCTTGGCCCACTTGAGCGGCGTGCCCTCCGCCGCGTGGCGTTCCTTGCCCGCGATCGCTGCGCTGCCGCCCTTGAGGCGTTGCAGGAGACGGCTCACGTTGGTCATGGGACGGATGCGGACCAACAGATGGACGTGCGTACGGACCATGCCGATCTCGAGAATCCGGGCCACCTCTTGAGAGGCGACGCCCCGCAAGAAACCACACAGGAACCGAGCCAGCCCCGCATCGATCAGGGCCTCGCGGCGACGCGTCGTCCAGACGATGTGGCAATAGATGCGATCGATCACGGACGCATCTTGCGACCGGCCCGTCTCCGATCGTCATCATATTTCGGCGGGAGGGCGCGCGGGAACGCCACCCTCGCCGTCTGTGTATAGCTCCTACTCGTGCGGCGTCCCCTTTCATCTCTCACCCTGCTGCTCCTGATCCTCGGCGCCGCCGGTCGCCGGGGCGCTGCACAACAACCCAGCGCTCCGGCGGCTCGCGACTCTGCCGTGGTGTTGGGAACGGTCTACGACACGTTGTCGGGCGCGCCGCTTCGCCTCGTCATCGTCCGCGTGGTGGAATCCGGACTGTCCGCGCTCACGGACGATGCCGGCCGGTATCGTGTGGCGGCGGCGCCTGGCGCACTGCACCTCGTCGTCCGCCAGATCGGCTATGAGCCGGAATCGCTCGCGGTCATCGCACCGGCCGGCGTCACCCGGCAGGACGTGTACCTCCGCCCCGCCGCTGTCCCTCTGGCGCCCGTCACCGTCACGTCGGAGGAGGACCCCGCGCGGCACATCATCCAGGCCGCGATTGCGCGCAAACACGACCTGTTCCGCCGGATCCACGACTATCGTTACCAGGCGTACGTCAAGTTCGTGGTGCGGAACCTGGCGAAGCAGCCGGACTCCGCGGCGTCCGTCCTGTTGATCACCGAGACACGCACCGCCGCGTATTGGGAGCAGCCCGACCGCTACCAAGAAACGCTTCTCGCTCGCCGTCAGTCGAGCAACCTGCGCGCCGAGGACAACCTCGTGACCGTGGGCGAGATCGTGAACTTCAACCGCGAGCGCATCGTGCTCCGCCGCTATTCGCTCGTCTCGCCCATCGCGGACGACGCGTTGGACTACTACGCCTACCGCGTGCTCGACACCTTGGCCCTGGAGGGGCGACGGGTGTTCCGTCTCGCCCTCGAGCCCCGGTCCGACGCGTCGCCCCTGTTCGTGGGGGTGATCGACATCGCTGATAGCACGTACGACGTGGTGGCGATCGACGTCGGCACCAATCGCACGGTACGCTTCAACTTTGTGCGCAGCCTGCGCTATCGGCAGCGGCTGCGCGACATGGGTGGGGGGCGCTGGATGCCCTACGAGATCCGGCTCCGGGGAGAAGTGCACCTCGGGATCCCGCTGCCGGGGTTTCCGGGCGACCTGGCGTTCGAGCACCTGGCATCGCTCGCCGACTTCCGCTTCGACGAGGGCGACCGCCCCCCCGACCTGCGCGAGTTCCGGGTCGTGGTGAGTGACGCCGCCGACCGCCCCGACTCGACTGCCTGGACCGGCCCGGGCGCGATACCGCTCAGCCCGGCCGAGAGCAGCGCGTGGGCCCGGATCGACTCGCTGGCGCAGCAGCCGCCGAGCTTCGGGGCCCGCGTGCGGGATGGTGTGGGGCTGGCCGTATTCGCCACGGGCGACCCCGACTTCTTTCACTTCAATCGCGTCGATGGGACGTACCTCGGCGCGGGCCACACATGGCGCGCGGTGCCCGGCCTCACACTGGAGACGAAACTGGGATACGCCACCGGCAGCGATCGGTGGCAATATCGTGCCGGCGGGCAGCTCTACCTCTCCGAGCCGCAGCGCCGCTGGATCGGCGCGTGGTACCGCGACCAGACCGTCACCCGGCCGACCTTCGTGAGCCGCGCGTACAACCCCACCTATCGGGCGCTGCTGTTTCGGCTCGATCCCCGTGACTACTATCGCGAGCGCGGCTTCACGCTGGCCGCGGGCACCAAGCTCTTCAACTTCACGCGGCTCGAGCTGCGGTACGACGACCAGCGCCAGTCCAACCTGCCGGTGGTCACCGAGTACTCGGTCTTCACGGCCCGGCGACCGCAACGTCCCAACCCGGTCATCCTGGACGGAACGCTCCGCTCCATCTCGGGAAGCCTGACCTACGACTCACGCTCGATGCTGCGCCGCAAGGGCGCCGACGTGTACCTCCCGAGCCTCGCCTGGACTCGGGTGACCCTGGGCGCGGAGATCGCGGCCCACGACGTGCTCCACGGCGATTTCAGCTACCGGCGCTACTCGGTGCTGATCGAACGGCGGCAGCGCACGCTCAATCTGGGCGTCACGACGCTGTTCGCGGCCGGAGGGCTCGCCACCGGGTGGGTGCCGCCGCAGCGTTACTTCACGGTGGATTTCGGGATGCGGGCGTTGACGTTCCAGGCAGGCGGGTTCAACACCACCTCGCGCGATACGAATTATTCGGGGACCCGCGCCGCCATGATCACGTTACGCCACGACTTCGATCGGCTGCTGTTCGCCAAGAGCGGGCTACCCCTGATCCGACGCTTGCCATTCACCTTGAGCGTGCATGGCGGCGTGTTCTGGACGGACTTCAACGGTCATCCGCCCAACCCCGGCGACTCCCTGTTGTTCACGGCGCCCCGCGCGTACACCGAGGCAGGGTTCGGACTCGGCAACCTGACGCCGTTCCTGTCGCCGATCAATCTGGCGATCCACTTCACGTGGCAGCTGTCCTCGTATCCCACTCGGAAATTCCAGTTTGGGTTGGGATTGACGAGGTCGTAAGCGCCGACGCGCCAGCCCGGGGTTATCAGGGGCTGTCCTGGGCAGGTCGTTGGATGATGCGTCGGCGCGACACCACTACATCCGCCTGAGGCGCCAAGGCTAGGGTCCGCGGCACCATCACGCGCTACCAGGTGGACCTGCCGGGACTCAGGGCCCGGAGCGTGTTTGTGCACCGGAGGGACATAGTGACTCCGCCGCTGGTGATTCCGTCTCCCTCGGTGCAAGCGCGGCGGACGGCGTAGGGGCGCTCGAAACACCTAGACGCGGCTGACCCCGGGGCGGTGCCCCGGGGTTCAGGCACGCTTGATCCCTCTGGTTCGAAAGCCCGGGCCGTCGGCCCGGGGTCAGCCGAGCTCGAGGAGCATCCGTCTGGGGGATAGCACCTGACCTTCGGTAATGTGACCCACGCCCCAGCCGTTCACTCCAGCGGCTGGCAAACTGACCTCGCGCCCCCCGAGCTACCCAATTTGTCACCCTAGCTGCTCCGGAGGGCGACCATGCAGCAGGCCGAACAGTGGGCCCGGACCCGAGTCCGGACGAGCCGTCAGGTCAGGCGCGGCGCGTGGTACCGCGTCATCCGCGCGACGGCGCTGGAAGGCACCCTCGAGGTGAACCGGCGACCGGTGACGGTGCCGCGCACCTTCCTCCAGATCCTGCCATTTCGTCCCCAAATGTGGTCCGTCGTAACCCGGCTCCCCAACGCCCAGCACCCGCCGGCGAGCTGGGGCGCGACGTACGGTGTCTGCCCGAGCTGCAGCGCGCGGGCTCCGCTCGGCCAGAACGCCGCCCGCGTGGTGTGTCCCCGCTGCAACGGGCTGTTTGCCGTGGCGTGGGAAGATTCGGGACTGTGCGTGTTCGAAGCCCGCGAGGCGCGGGACCGCGCTAGTTAGCGAAGGCGTCCTGCAGAGCTGAGCGACGTTCCTCACCGGAGCGCCGGACGGCGCCGGAGCGGCGCTCCTTGCCGCTGCGACGCTCGACCTCGGGCGGCTCCTGCTCCCGCCGGCGGTCGCGCACTATACGGCGACCGAGACTCAGCCGTCGATCAATGCTTCGCCGGCGGATCATGGCTTGCAGGTCCCCTCCAACTCACGTGAACGCGTCAAAATCGCTGCATATCCCGTGCTTCGTTCCATTCCGCCTCGCCTGCCTCCCGACTGGCGCGCCGGCGCAACAATCTTTAACCCTTCAGACCCCTCAATCGGACAGATCGTGAAGCGATTAGCGCTGGTGCTCGCTGCGTGCACCCTGCCGCTGTGTGGGGCGCGCGCCCAGAAGGTGGGTGTCGCCCTCTCCGGCGGCGCGGCGCGGGGGCTCGCCCACATCGGCGTGTTGAAGGTGCTCGAGCAGGCGGGGGTTCCGGTGGACGTGATTGCCGGCACGAGCATGGGCAGCGTGGTCGGCGGCCTGTACGCGGTTGGTTACACGGCCCCACAGCTCGATACGATCGTCCGGACCGAGGATTGGTACCGGCTGCTCACCGACCCGGTGGACCGTCGCGATCTCGCGGTAGATCGCAAGTTCACCGAGGACCACTACCTCCTCACGCTGCCGATTCATCGGGGCGGGATCAAGCTCCCGAAGAGCGTCGTCGCGGGACAGCGCGTGTCCCAGCTCTTGACCCGCCTCACCTGGTCGGCGCACGCGATCCGGGATTTCCGCGCGCTGCCCATTCCGTTCGCCGCCGTCGCGACCGACCTCGAGACCAGCAGGGCGGTGGTACTCGATCACGGCTTCCTGCCCGACGCGATCCGCGCCAGCATGGCGCTCCCGAGCGTCTTCTCACCCGTCGACCTCGGGGATACGGCGGTCATCGACGGTGGTGTGGTGCGGAACCTTCCGGCGCAGGACGCGCGCGCCCTCGGCGCCGACGTCCTGATCTGCAGCGACGTCACCGACCCGCTCGAGCCACGGGACTCGATCGTCTCGCTGGTGGACGTCCTGGTGCAATCGGTCTCGTTCCGCGTGTGGGACTCCGAGGCCGAGCAGCGCAGCAAGTGCGACGTGTTGATTCTCCCGGAGGTCCGCGGCTTCTCTACCTTCGGGTTCACACGGGCGAGCGAGGTGATCGCGCGGGGCGAAGCGGCGGCCCGCGCCGCGCTTCCCCAGATCGAGGCGGCGCTCGCGCAGCGACGCGTATCGCGGCGCGCCAGAACTCCGCGCGCGCCGCTGGTCGAGCCCGAGTCGGTGCTGGTGACGGCGGTACGGTTCGACCCCGCCGGTCTGGTGCCGGCAGGGTTTCTCTCGCGCGCCCTCGGAGTGCGCCCCGGCAGCTGGATCTCCCGCGGCACGCTGGACCAGCGCATGGGCCGGTTGTACGCGACCGGTCTGTTCGAGGGCGTGGGGTACCGTCTCGACCAGGGTGACCTCACGGTGTTGCTGCGCGAGCGCTCGGGCGGCCGCTTCGGCGTGGGGCTGCGCTACGACAGCCGCTACAAGGCGTCGGTGCTGCTCTCGAGCACCCTGGGTCGGATCGCGGGCGGGTTCAGCGGGCGCGCCGACGCCCGCCTGGGCCAGCAGATCCAGGTCGGCGCCGGCGTGTCGCAGCCGCTCGGCGACGGGAGGAGCGTCACCCTGGGCGCCGAGGCCGATTACGTCCGCAGCCCGTTCGATCTCTACCAGGGCGACCACCGCGTCGCGCAGGCGCGCGCCGACCTGGGCGCCATCACCGGCTCCCTCGCACGGAGCCTGGGCACCGCGGTGGACGTGTCGATCCGGGTCAAGGCCGAGCACGCGCGTTGGGCGGAAGACGTGTCGGCGGTCGCCTCCCCGCCGATCAACCGCACGTTCTACTCCGTGGCGGGCGTGATCCAGGTCGATACCTACGATCGCGGGCTATTCCCGCACTCCGGCATCGGGTTGCGGGCGTCGTCCGAGTGGGGCAACCGCATGGCGGTCGCGGCGGGCGGGGCCGCGTTCTCGCACCACGTGGCAGACCTGCGCGGATACCTGCCGCTCGTGCGCCGGGTTTCGCTCTGGGCGGGCGCGACCGTGGGGGCGTCGGGCGGCGAGCCGCCGCCGTACTATCAATTCTTCCTGGGTGGAGCCAACACCTACTACCTCTTTCCCGACCGCGACATCTCCTTCGCCGGCCTGCACGCACAAGAGCGGCGCGGCCGCCACGTCCAGAAGGCTGAGCTCGGGGCGCAGTGGGAGCTCTGGCCGGACGTCTTCGCGCGCGTCCGTTGGAACGCCGGAACCGTGCTCGACCGCTGGAGCTTCGATCCCGCCAGCTACGTGGACGGCGTGGGGGTCGAGCTGGGCGCGAAGACGTTTGCCGGCCGCTTGAGCCTCAGCGCGTCAGGCAATCCCCACAGTTCGTGGCCAATTATCGAAATAGATCTCGGGTATCCGTTCTAAGACGGGGCGCGGTCTAGACACGACCTGCGTGTCCCGGTCCACCGCCACGTGGATGCTGCCATTCACGGATACGCGCGCGTTCAGCAGGTCGTACGTCCCCGGCACCGGCACCGCGAGACCCTGCAGCGTGACCTCGCTGGCCAGCGGGCCCTGGTCTCCCGGCTGTACCAGCTCGCGCACGCGAATCGAGCCCATGTTGCAGAACATCAATTGCGCGTCCCCGGTCGCGGCGAGCACGGCGACGCGGACGTTGGGTAGGTCGGCCCGGACTTCCTGGCCGTGTGAGACCTTCGCTTCTTCCAACCGCTCCCGGAGCTTGAACGACTGCGACTGTGCTGTGATGCGGGCTTCCATACGACACCTCCTGTTGAATGTGGTCGTACGCCCGGTGGGGAGGGGGAGTTCCCACTGTGAGAAGAGATTCACAAACTTTCTTGACCCCGGGCCGTCGGCCCGGGGTTCACACACTGCAACCGTGTCCTGCGACCGGGGTATCCCGTTAGGTTGGACACTGCACGTCCGACGTCTTATGCCGTTTCGACCGCGCCTCACCCGTCCGCCGCGGATCCTCATCGCCAGCGATCAGAACCACGCCCTCTCGGACGTCGTCAGATCGCTCGGGCGACAGGGGTATTCCGTGCTGCGCGTGTTCGCCCACGCCTCGGTGCTCGAGCGGGCGCGCACCGCGCGCCCCGATGTCGTCGTGCTCGACGCGGCGCTCGGGGTGGAGCACGCCCTCGATCTGAGCCGCACGCTGCGCGCCGACCCGTCGATCGGCTCGGGCACACCGATCCTGCTACTCGTGCCCAGTCGGCCGCGCCGCGAGGACCATCTCACCGCACTGCGCGCGGGTGTGTGGGAGCTGGTGCGGCAGCCGCTGGACGTCGCCGGGCTGCTCGACAAGCTGGACCGCTACGTGCTCGTCAAGGTCGAGCGGGACGGTGCGTCGCGGCGCGACCTGGTGGACGATGTGACCGGCCTGTACTCCTCCCACGGTCTGGCGCGCCGCGCCGGCGAGCTGATCCTGCAAGCCGCGCGGCACAATACGTCGGTTGCCTGTGTCGCGGTCGCTCCCGACCGCAACGGCCAGGACGGCGGGGGCGATGGCGTCGAGGCGCTGCGCGGTGTCGCGCGGCTGCTCGAGGCGAGCGGGCGCCGCTCGGATGCGATCGGCCGGATCGGACCCGCCGAGTTCGCGGTAGTGGCGGCGGGCGTGAACCGCGGCGGCGCGCGTCAGCTCGCCAAGCGGCTGCGGGACTCGGTCGGAATCGAGCTGCGCGCGGGGTACGACGCCGTCGGCAGCCGCAGGGCCGGTGCGCTCGAGGCGCGGAGCCTCCTGGCGCGCGCCGCGCGGGCGCTCGAGATGGCGAAGCTCGAGGGGAAGTGGGTGAAGGAGGCTCGGGAGTGAGCGACGAGCCTCCGTGGCGGACAGAAGCCCCGGGGCGCCGGCCCGGGGTCAGCCGAGCCCGGGGAGACTCCTAGGGGCGGCTAACCCCGGGGCGGTGCCCCGGGGTCAATGGAAGACTCATCTGTGGTGTTATGCTCGGCTGGCGCTTGTGGCGGTTGGTTGTGGTGAGCCCCGGCCACGGGCCCGGGGTCGGTCCACCCGTTCGACTCCCCGTCGTCGTGCCACGCGGAGTCGGTGCTGCCTGGGGCCAGACTGTGCACAGTTGGTTACGGTAAGCCCCGGGCCGCCGGCCCGGGGTTAACCCACCCACACTGGTGGACGGTGTCGGAGCGGGCCGCCGTTAAAGAGGCCATGCGCGCCCAGCGTTCCGTAGAGTGGGTATGCATGGCCTCTTCACCCTCGCACGTATTGCTCGCGCAGGCAGGGCCTGAGTGGGTTAACCCCGGGGCGATGCCCCGGGGTTCAAGGAACGCGGACCTCCGTCAGTAGCAACCCCGGGCCGTCGGCCCGGGGTCAGCCGAGCCCGAGAAGACTCCTAGGAGCGGCTAACCCCGGGGCGGTGCCCCGGGGTTCAAGGAAGACGAGCGTCCTGAGGTGTCGGTTCGGGTGGACCAACCCCGGGGCCATGCCCCGGGGTCAATGGAAAACTCACCTATGGTGTCATGCCCGCCTGGCGGTTCTGGTGGGTTGGTTGCGGTGAACCCCGGGCCAT
>Ga0075423_10005549_pt1 | contig 11797 bp, 9 predicted proteins | sample SoiMethybrSBSTD2_FD_80114 | JGI IMG/M metagenome (GOLD analysis project Ga0075423, IMG submission 80114) | Bulk soil microbial communities from a Populus tree surrounding site in Tennessee, USA - Soil MetaG P. TD hybrid SBSTD2 | ecosystem: Environmental > Terrestrial > Soil > Tree plantation...
ACAGTCCGTTGCCAGGGCCAGATGAAGTCCGATTTTCATTCTCTGCGGGCGAGCGTAAGCTCATGAATCACTTCGTGGTGAACAAAACGGTAGTCCCATGAGCTACTCCAGACACAATTTCAGCTTATTTTTTGTCACGGGCTTTCTATTTAGCTTCCTGCCTTTCGCCCACGCTCAGACGCTAACGCCGATCCACATCGGCGTTTCGACCAATTCAGCAACTTGGTTTCCACTGTATGTTGCCTGGAAAAAAGGGTTGTTTCGCGAGCAAGGTCTCGAATTGTTGCCCGTGTATATGCAGGCTCGCACCTCTCTGGCGGCTCTGGCGTCGAAGCAGATTGGCTACATAACCCAAACGGGCTCTTCGCTAACGGCGATCGCGCGCGGCCTGCCCGCGAGACTCGTCATGGTATTTACGGATAAGACGCACCACGTTCTGGTCGTCAAATCCGATATTAGCTCTCCAGCTCAGCTGCGCGGCCGCGTGGTGGCCATTAGCCAGCCCGGCGGGACGATCCATCGCGAATTGCTGATGATCCTGGACAAGTTCAAAATCGACCCGAACGAAGTAAAAACGGCCAGTTTGGGCGACGCGAGAAACAGCCTCACGGCTCTCAAGGGAGGCAACGTCGACGCGGCGATGTTGATGACTCCGCTCGAATTGTACCTCGAGAAGGACGGCTTCAGGCCGCTGGTTTACCTTAAGGACATACTGGAATTTCCTCTCCTCGGCATCATTGTGAACAACGACTTGCTGCGCGACAAACCTGACCAGGTGAAGAAAGTTCTTACCGGCGCACTGAAAGGCATTGCCTACACCAAAACCCGTCGCGACGAGGTGGTTCCGCTGTTGAAAGAATTCATTGGCTTAGAAAGTTCAGAGATGGCCGGAAAAGCCTATGACAGATTAAAAGACATCTGGCCTGACAACGGACTGCCAACCGAGAAAGGCCTAAAAAATGTCGCAAGCATGGCGGAAGTTCCAGCCGCTGTCCCTATGGAGAAAATCGTCGACTGGAATCTGTTAAAGGAAGCATCGGCGTCTCTGAAAGGGAAATAATTCCAATATCACCGCCACGATTAGCCGCCAGGAAGTGTTAGTGATTGAGATCCGAAAACGTCCGACTAATCGGTTTGCGGTCGTCACAAGACTAAGATTGTGCCGATAAGAGCATTTCGCAGTGACGCCACATCCGGCAAAAACTCTCAACGCCATTGGCAAGCCAGCGCAGAACTCGATCATTCCGGCCAGACCGAAGAGAAGGTGAGGGCTGGGCTACGCCAGCCCTCACCTGTACAGACTTCGAACGGAAAAGATCCGCCACTACCGGCGGCTCAGGCAATCATCGCTCTCGGAGTTACGTTTGTTAGGTCCCTCTGTAAAGCAGCGCGCGAAGGTGGAGTCGTCCAAGATCTTGAACAAGACCCGGGCGGCGACCGCTGTGTCGGAGAAGTCCGAGAACAGGCCGTCGACGCCGAGATCATAAAACTGCAGGTACTCTTCCACCGGATTGCCCTTATAATCGCTCAACAGCCGGCGCTGCTCATTGCGAAAGGTCCAGGTATGAATCAGCAAACCCTGCTTATGGGCTCGCTCGATCAAATCAGTGGTAAATAACTTGGGTTGTCCATTCTCCAACCGGGTTCTGACAATATAGACTTTCCACGGGCCGATGCCGTCCGCGTAAGTCTTGATTTCTTTCAAGCCTGCATCCGTCGTGAAAAATCCGAAGGTTCGGCTGGTGAGATTGGAGTTTCCCGACACTGTCCAATCATAGGGACGGTCGAATGGCGCGGTGAAATCTATCGTGCCATCGGGGTTGACGTCGTTGGCGTCGACCAGTTGGATCAGCTTATTGCGCGTCATCTTGCGCAGTTCTTTGAGATTGGATTGTTCAAAGGACTGGATAAAGACCGGTGAATCGGATTTGTCCCAGCCTTCAGCCTGCAAGATTTTTACCAATCTCGGCTCCAACGGCAGGCCGAGATTTTTATGGTAAGTTGGATGCTTGGTTTCGGGATAGATGCCAATGGTTCGTCCCTTTTCCTGCGATTTTCGCTTTGCCAAGGCGATCACCTCTTCGAAGGTTGGAATTTGGAACATGCCGTCGAAATAGATGGGGCGTTCGGCTCCGAGCGGCTGCACCGCACGCAGCTGCTTGATTTCAGCCAGGGTAAAATCAGAGGCGAAGAATCCTTCCTCCGCAAAGCCATCGACGATCGCCGTGCGCTTGCGGTTAGCAAACTCTGGCCGTTGGTTGACGTCCGTCGTCGCGATTAGATTTGGCTCGTGGCGCGCGATCAAGTGGCCGTCTTTAGTTGCCACCAGATCGGGCTCGATGAAATCCGCTCCCAGCTCGATGGCGAGCGCATAACCTTCGAGTGTGTGATCGGGCAAATACCCCGCCGCGCCGCGGTGGCCGATCACCAATGGTTTGGGCTGAGAATCGCCGCGAGGATCAGCGTCAGCCGGCATTGCGTTCAAGAAAATAAAGACGAGCACGAAAGCAACCGAAGCTAGGCTTACTCGCGAGCGCTGGTTGCAAACCCGCGAGTTGCGGCTGCGCCGCTGCTGCATCGATGATGTAAGTTTCTCTTGCTGAATGTTCATGGGACCATCCTTTCGTATGACTTGATGGTCCTCTATGGCGAGCCTGTGTTAAGCACGGACGACGGTCCGGTAAAATTTTGTTGAAGAGCGCGTAGCTACCGGCTGTGCCGTTATGCGGGGAGCCGGGTGAAATTGTTGTGTCGCCGCGTCCAGAGACTGTGCGCCGTATGGATCTAGCCTGCAATCTTGGACGGTCGGCAACGCTGGCACTATAGACAACGTCAGATTACGAGTAGATTAATCGGACGCAAAATTTCGGCGCCCCCGCGCAGCTTAGCAACTAATCCCGCACGAAATACGTCATTCCCGCATGTTTTTAGCGGGAATCCAGACCAGATTTTGATGCGGCCCCGATTAATACATTTTGGTGACAAATTTCTAAAAAAGTTCTTACGAGTGTTTTTTGATACCTCGCTGCTTGCTGTGGCATGGTTCAGTATTCGAGCGAGCCAACCGCGTTAAGCGGCAAATTCAGCGCCGGCTCGAATTGCTTTGCGCTTGCCGATCGAGCAGCTGGACCAAATCAAATTGACTGAGATGTCCGCCGACCGATGATATCCGGCGTCGGACTCGTATTGGAGTCCGTAATCGTGGGAGCAGTCCTATGACGCTAACAGCGTGGAGGCGACGTAGCCGCCGAGGACGCCGCCGGCGATCACATCGGTGGGGTAATGAAGACCGAGAATGACCCGTGACAACGCGATTAGAAAGCCGAAGGGTATGAGCAACCAAGCCAATTCGGCGTGATGCGCGATGGCGACCATGGAGAATGCCACCGCGTGCATCGTATGACCCGAGGGGAAGCTATACTGATCTAGCGGCGCAATCCCAAGAGTAATGTTCGCGCTGACCGCGCAAGGTCGGGGACGGCCAGTAAGCGTCTTGATGATCTTGTAGAGCACGAGGTTCACCAGAGCGACCTTCACCATGCTCACGGAGGTTGTGATCCCGCTCGCACCATAAAGGAACGGCAGCATAACTATTAGCGTATACCAAATTCCACCATCGCCGAGCACGCTGATGATGACAAAAAATCTTTTGACCTTCGGCGGATGGGATACACGATTGAGGATCGCGCAGGCAGCAATCTCGCAATTCACCATCCACCGGACCGATAAAATGAGCTGATCTCTGCTCACCTGAGTTTCCCTGCTTTCAGGGAAGCTTACTGTTTTAAAATTTCATTTTATTTACGGAAATGTTAACTGTTGTTGTCGACGGTTATTTCCAACGAAGCGAATATTTATCTGCTGTTAACATTCCAGCAATGAAGCCCGCTCAAGTTGTGTGGATGTTTGCGGAAACCCTTGTCCCGCAACGTCAATGGTAAAGACGCCCGCTACCCCAGATTCCATGCCGGAAGAGGCCGCCGCAACTAGCGATCTCTTTAGCGCGCAATCGCATCCCGTTGGCGCCGCGGCCGGCATCGAATTGCAGGATCTCGCACGTCATCCGACGCGAAAGGGTTCAGTCCTGGTCAGCTGTATCGATTACGATGCCGATAACCTTCTGGTCCAAGAAATTAATGACTTGCCAGAATTTATCGAACGACATCGACCTGAATGGTCAAAAGTACGCTGGATCAACGTGCGCGGCCTTGGCGATATGCAAGTGATCCACGCCGTCGCTGAGAAATATGAGCTCCATCCGCTCGCGATCGAGGATGTGCTTGCGGGGCAGCAGCGCCCCAAGGTGGACGATTACCGTGGCTCTGGAGAACATCCGGGACGACTATTTGTGGTTGCCAAGACCGTCCGGTCTACCCGCCATCGCGTCACGAACAAGCAAGTGAGCTTTTTCCTTGGGCGCAATACGCTCCTTACGTTTCAAGATTCGCCCCAAGATTTGTTCGAGCCCGTACGACGACGTATCGAGTCACCAGGATCGCGTGTCAGGACCAATGACGTCAGTTTCCTACTCTACGTATTGCTCGACTACATCGTCGATCAGTTCTTCCCACTCCTGGAAGAATACGCCGGACGGATCGAGCGGCTCGAGCGCAGTGTCTTGACGCAACCAGATCGCGCAACGTTGCAAAACATCCATCAAATCAAGCGCGATTTGCTCATGATCCGTCGCGTCGCCTGGCCCATGCGTGAGCTGATTCGTGAGCTGACACGCGATCACCACGAATGTCTTTCGGCTGACGCGACGACCTATCTGCGGGATGTCTACGATCATATGCTCGTGATCTTTGAGTTGCTGCAATCTTATCACGACTTCGTCTCGACCTTGACCGAAACCTATATGTCGACCGTGTCTAATCGCATGAACGAGATTATGAAGACGCTGACGATCATCAGCACGATTTTCGTTCCGCTGACATTCCTCGCCGGAGTCTATGGCATGAACATGCCGATTCCTGAGAACCAATTTGCCTGGGCTTATCCAGTCTTCTGGATTATCGCTTTGGCCATGACCCTCACGATGCTCCGTTGGTTCAAAACAAAAGGATGGTTCTGAAGCGGTTTTTCGCCCGGCACCCACAGGTATGTTTTTTCGCGCCTAGATGTTCAACACGCTTCTCCTTACAAAAGAGCCCTCGGTCTCGGGGGCTCTTTTTCGACTAACGCAGTGACCGTTAGTCATCGGCCGATTAAAACGGGACAGATCAAGGGCAGGCGGTGACCTGCTGGATACGGTTCTGCGGACCCGGCGGGACCGGGGAGTGGGCGACGAAGAAGGCCTCCATCGCGTCGAGGTCGACGTCGCCGCCGAGCTGGTTTGTGCCGAGGTTAAACACGGTGAAATTGTCGCCGCCGGTGGCGAGGAAGGAATTCATCGTCACGCGATAACTGGCAGATTTATCCAACGGCACACTATTGACCGCCACCGAGTTGTTACACACGTATTTCCCACCGAGGGGACTCGAGTTGGGGACAAAGGTGTGTTTGTAACTGAAACCCTTGGATATTTGCAGCGTGCGCCCTCCGTCGGGAAATTGGTTCGTACCCCATTGTTGCTCTAACAGGTCATAAATTTGCTGGCCGGTCAGAGTTTTTACCACCAGGCTATTGCCAAACGGCTGCACGGTGAAAGCTTCACCGTAAGTGACCTTGCCGTCGCCCTCACCAGCGGAGCTGCTGGCAAATGTGAGATTGGCACGGATGCCTCCTGTGTTCATGAAGGCAATCACCGCGCCGCCCTTGTTTGCCGGGGCAGTGGCCTCGAGCTGGGCATCGGCGATTACGTCGCCCATGGTCGACTCGCCGGCGCTGTTGCGTGTCTGCGTGATGTCTGCAGTAATCGAGCCGATGATCCGATTGGCGATCGGTTTCACAATGGTATTGTAGTTAGCGACGATATTGCTGATCGAGGTTACCGGCTGAATCGGATCGGCCATACGGAGGAAGTTGGTACGGTCTACCAGTAGGTTTTCGGCATCAATCGCGATGATATCCTTAGTATGCGTATCGATGGTCAGATCGATACCGGTGATCAGACGACTGAAGGAGCCCGCGCTGGTAACGGGAATGGCGCGGCCCGCATGGTTGGGCAAGTCACAATTATAAGCCTGGTGAGTATGCGCGGAGATCACCAGATCGACCGCGTCGTCCAAATGGCTGACGATGTCAACGATAGGGCCGGAGACTCCGGTGCATCCGTTGATGCTGCCGGGAGCGACACCGCCTTCATGGAGCAGCACCACTATCGCGTGAATACCGTGCCCTTTGAGATTTCCAACCAACGCATTGACCGTGTCGGCCTCGTCGCGAAATTCCAATCCAGCCACTCCCGAGGGGGTGACGATAGAGGGCGTGCCCTTCAAGGTCATCCCGATAAAAGCCACTTTGATTTTTCCTGTGAATTCTTTCACACCGAAGGCGGGAAAGAGCGTCTTGCCTGATTTTGTGTCCACCACGTTGGCTGCCAGGAAACTAAATTTTGCACCCTCGAATGGGTAGGGGGTGCCGACCACTTGCCCCTGGCAAGAATTGACGTCGGTGGGGTGGCAGCCGCCCTTCTGGATGCGCAGCAATTCTTCCCGGCCTTCGTCAAACTCATGGTTGCCTACCGCATTAAATTCCAGACCCAGTCGGTTCATGGTTTCGATGGTAGGCTCGTCGTGAAACAGCGCGGAGTTGAGCGGACTGGCGCCGATCAAATCACCCGCCGACACTACCACATTGTTCGGGAAGCCTTCTTTGAGCTGACGCACGAGTCCGGCCATGTAGTCCACGCCGCCAGCGGGCACGGCCTGGGCGCACTGGCCGGCGGCGTTACGGATGCAAATGCCATCGGGATCGCTGCGCAGGGTGAGATTGGCGCCGTCGATGTTACCGTGAAAATCATTGAAGGCGATCAAGCGCACAGTCATTGTCTTGCCCACATGAGATTTTGCCGCCGCGGCCATTAGCTCGCCCGCCTCCTGTACGGTGATCTGCCCGTCCTTGGCCCAGTCCCTGACGAGTTTCGATACCTGGGAGACGAACTCGCCGTGATTGCCATAGTTCGCTCCCTCCGCAGCCGTATCCACAATCAGCGCGTTGATGCAGACGCCGTTGACGGATTTGTTGGCGACGCTTGTTACGATTTTTGGATCACCCTCGCCGATGATGACGTTGCCGGTGCACGGTAGCGTAGCTGCCGACGCAGGACGAATTAATCCGAGACCGACGATAACGAGAAGCATGAGGATAGGATACATGGCGCACTCTCCTTTAAATTAAGATAGAAGCGCACCATGTCCCTTGAACGTTTCGTCTGGATGACGATTCGTTGTCGCGCGTGTTAATTAATCGTTAATGCTTCGTTGTAAGGAGCGCAGTTTGCCCAGGAATAACGCATTAGCGCGGTTCGCCGTCGGCACCGATGCGATCGAAGAGGACGGGCCGACTGCGCAATTGCTTTATCCATGTGGCGGCTTCCCGACAAATTTCCATTTGCCGCTCGCGCTGCCACAGCCAGGCGCGCGTCCCGACGTGCACACGTAGTAAATGGTAGAAACGCATGGCAACAGCCGGTTGCGCCTCCGGGTCATCATCGTGGGAGTCAGTTAACGCGCTGAGATTGGGCTTTAGCAATGCGGTGATCATAATCAACTGCTGAGCATCGGCAGTGCCGCGTAGGTCGATGCGAAACTCGAGCCCTTCGAGAAATTGTTCTCCGCTGACTACGGGGCCGGACTCGGCAATGTCTACGCCGATGCAAGTCGTCAACGCTGATGTATCCGAAGAGCTGCTTACCAACGTAACCGGTGTCCGAGTGGAGCGCGTCGGTTGCGCCGCCTCCACTGTTACCGGAAGGATGATTCCGGCCAGCGCAAATAAAAAACATCTTCCACACGCCGCCACAGGAAATCGCAAAAATTGCCCAGCCATTTTTGTCCTCATTGTTATGACAAATGGAGACCCACCGTGATCGAACGCTAAGACGTACGCCCAGTCGACTACCAATTAGCCTGTACGAGCATCCGTCCGGCTCGCTCCGCTCTCCCTTGACGATTGCGTCGCGGTCACACAGTCGGTTACGCAAAGTTCATCTGATTTCGATCCGCGCGCAACAAATCTCCTTTCATCATCAAAAAATCCGGTACGTTAGTCGTGTTAACGGAGAATAATTACGCGCTCGCAAAAAAACAGGATGGATTCGAGACGTAAAGCTCTTAAAGGAGGTTTTAAAATGATTCAAAGAATCCCGACGGAAAAATCCGTTGGATTGCGCAGCTGCGTCGGCAGTGACCGAAATGTTTTTGCCAGGACGGGGCAACCGATCGCGGTTGCCCCGTCTGAAGGCCAACGATTACTTCAGTCCCATACAATTAGGTAGTAAGTCACGGTACCCGGCCAGTCGGAGAAGATACCGAGAATTCCCACCTCGCGCGCCAGGACGTCGAGCAACTCGTAAGTGTCGCCGGATTTATTGATGACTGGGGTTATGGTCTGGTAGTAAAAGCCGCCGCCGTCGGTCAGTGTACCTGACCGCTCGAGGGTCCAGGTAATGATATCGAGTCCGGCAGCCTTGGCGTTGATAGCATACTGCGAAGGCACGATTTTGTTGCCCTGCAACCCCACCAGCACCCACGTCGGCGGCGCGACGATTTTTATGCCCTGCTTAGCGTAGGCCTTCAGATCATCTGCCGAAGGCACCTCGCTCGGCACGTTGGCGTCGTCAAGATACACCGCCTGCTTACCGAACGCCGGTTCATTTTTAATCCAGTAGAGTATGTCGGGTTGATTGAACGACTGTGGCCAGACATCGCTTGGCGACACGCCGGCTGCTTTGTATTCGTCGATCATCTTCTGCGCATATTGCTCCTGCGAGAACCCATTGAAAGGCATTTGCACGGTCGGGAACTTCAACTCCGGCGTCATCTTGACGTCGAGTGTTTTGGACAGTTGAATGCTTTCAGCATGAGTCAGCAGGGTGCCCCTTGAGGCAAAGAGATCGGTGCGAAAGCTGGGCGTGCCACCCATAAATTCCGCGACGGTAGTCGCTCTAGGATTAAAGGCATCCATCTTGCCCTTCAGAGTCTTGAACTCGGCCAGGGTAATATCGCTTGTGCGGCACTCAGCCGACGCCGGCTTATCTAGGGAGCCGTCAGGTTTGAAGGTCGCCGGTGTAAATCCCTTGGTGCATTTCTGTGCTAATGGCGTATCCAGGATATTGGTCGTGGTATGAAGATCGTTCTGCGCATGGCGACAGACGAGTTGCTTGTCCTTGGTAAAAGTTACATCACACTCGACGATCCCCGCACCCATGCGCGCGGCCGCTTCGTATGACTCCTTCGTGTGCTCGGGGAATTGCAGCGCTGCACCGCGGTGGCCGATTGAAAAATCGGTTTTCTTGAGCGGCTTTTCGCTGCACTGCTGCAGCGCAGTCTTGAGCGGTCCCGGATCCAAATCCTCCACAAGAAAATAAGGAACGCGGTCCAACCTGGATGTTCCGTGCACCGCCGTTTTGGCTGTCAGCCGACGAGACCGTCGAATCACCGGGAAGCGCGGTAAGAACTGCTGCGATCCCCAATATTACCAATCTGTTGCCCATAAAAAATCTCCCTCCTTTTTTTTTCGATCTGGCTTGTCTTGATACACGTCGTTTGTTTCGCTCCCATAGCAGGTCGATTAAGTATCGATGACGGCAAAAAGTAATTTCGCAAACGACTGCAATGAGGCTATGAATGAGACAAGTCAACGTCGGCCATTAAGTGACCGACCGATGAACGGTGTGGAGTTTGCGACCCGTAGCGTGGAGCTTTAGGGTCAGTGGTTCGCTGTTATCAAATTACGGCGTGACGGACGCGGGCCGAGATCCACTCGCTGATGGCGACAGCTGCGAAGATCACGAGTAAGATCGCGGTGACTTGGTTCCACGCGAGCGTATTGAGCGAAGCCTGGAGCTTGAGACCCAGCCCGCCCGCGCCGACCAGGCCGAGAACCGTGGACTCGCGGATGTTGATGTCCCAGCGGAAAACCGAAATGCCGGCAAAGGCCGGCATCACTTGCGGCACGATGGCTTGATCGAGCACCTGCAGTGACGAAGCGCCCGTGGCTGTTACCGCGTCCACTTGGCTCTCGTCGATCTCCTCGATTGCTTCGTAGAGCAACTTGGCGATGAAGCCGATGGAGCGCAGAGCGATGGCGATGACGCCGGCAAAGACGCCCGGGCCGATGATCGTGACCAACAGTAGGCCCCAAATCAGCGAGTTGATCGATCGCGAGGCGACGATCAGCAGCAGCGCGAGCGGCCGGACCGTCCGCGTGCTTGGCGTCGTATTGCGGGCCGCGAGGAACGCGAGCGGCACGGCGATGACAATCGCGATCAACGTCCCAAGAGTCGCAATGTTGATGGTGTCCCAGAGCGGTTCGATGAGTTCCGGAAAATAACTGAACGCGGGAGGAATCATGCGATCGCCGATATCAGCGGCTTGCTGGGGGGCGTCCCAAACGAATGACCAGATGGTGTCCTTGGTCATTACTTGCCAACAAAAAACAAAGAGCGTGATCAGCGCGAGCCAACCAGCCCACAGCGCGAATCGTTGGTGCGGCGTGCGGTAGCGCCAGACGAGTTTATCGGCGGAGCTTGCGATCGGCATTCTTACTGCACCCACTTGCGGACATAGCCGGAAAAGTATTCCGCGGCCATGACGACGGCAATGATGAGAATTAAAATTGCGCCGGCAGAGTCATATTCGTAGCGGTCCATGGTAGTGTTCAATGTAGCGCCGATACCGCCGGCGCCAACGATGCCGATCACCGCCGACTCCCGGAAGTTGATATCGAGCCGGTAACAGCTGAGGCCGATCAGCCGCGGCATGACTTGAGGTTGGATTGCATAATTGATCAGCTGCCACCAACCGGCTCCGGTGGCGCGAATCGCTTCGGCCTGACTCTCGTCCGCGTCTTCGATGTCCTCGGCCAACAGCTTGGAAAGAAAACCGATCGTGGCAAAGCTGAGTGTGAGGAAGCCGGCGAAGGGACCAAAGCCGAACATCGCGACAAAAAGAATCGCGATGATGATCTCCTGGAGGCTGCGTGATAGCGCGATGACGCCGCGGCACAGGAGGTAGACCGGCCGCGGCGCCAGATTACGCGCCGCGCCGATGCCGATCGGCACCGAGATTAAGATGCCGATCACGGTCGAGGTCACAGTCATGGTCAGACTTTCCCGCATGCCGATGACAATGTCGCTCCAGCGACTGACAAAATCGGGCAGCAGGAATCCCTGGACAAACCGCCAGCCGCGCTCCAGTCCCTGATAAATTCGGACCCAGTTGACCTGGAGGGAAGCTATGGCGAGCGTAAGATAAACAACCACACCGGCGCCACACGTCCAGCGCAGAGCACGGTTACGAATCAGCGGCGGACGGCGCCAAGCGCGCGCGGCGGCGGTTACGTTCTTATTGGTTTCAGGCAAGGCTGGCGCGGCGTTCGAGTTCGCCATCGACGGTCTCCCTTGCGCCGCGTTCCTCGTCGGTTTCGCGGTCTGGGCGGCGTTGCAACGCCGCCCAGTCTTCTTCGCCGTAGATGCGCGTTAAAACCTCTGGCGAAAGCGCGTTGGGCGGGCCATCGAAGACCACCTCGCCGGCGCGCAGTCCGACGATGCGGTCGACAAAGTCTTGCGCCAGCAGGACGTCATGGATGTTGATGATCGCCGGCAGATTGCGCTCGGCGCAGATCTCGCGGATGAGGCGCATGATCTGGCGCGAAGTTTTGGGATCGAGGCTGGCGGTAGGCTCATCGATCA
>Ga0075423_10005554_pt1 | contig 11794 bp, 9 predicted proteins | sample SoiMethybrSBSTD2_FD_80114 | JGI IMG/M metagenome (GOLD analysis project Ga0075423, IMG submission 80114) | Bulk soil microbial communities from a Populus tree surrounding site in Tennessee, USA - Soil MetaG P. TD hybrid SBSTD2 | ecosystem: Environmental > Terrestrial > Soil > Tree plantation...
ACCGGGTTCGTGCTCGACCAGCCGATGTCCGATCTGCCGGGAGAGAAATTCTATTACAAGGGTGGCGATCCATATCTTCTCTCTGCCTTGATCAATAAGTTGACTGGGCAGAACGCTCTTGAGCTCGCCAGAAAGGAATTGTTCGCGCCGCTCGGCATTACTGACGTGCGCTGGGCGCCTGTCCACAAACAGGGTGTCGTGACGGGTGAGGCCGGGATGCGCCTGATCCCGCACGATATGGCGAAGCTGGGCTTTCTCTATTTGCGCGACGGTGTCTGGGACGGAAAGCGGATCATCCCGTCCGCCTGGGTCGAGCGCGCGAGGATTGGCAAGGTCACGACCAGCTTCGGCAAATACGCAAACTTGTGGTGGGCCGCTCCGGACAGGGATGCCTTCATGGCGCTAGGGCGGCACGGCCAATGCATTGTTGTGTTTCCGAAGTTCGATGTCGTTGCCGTTATGACCGGCGTCGTACCCGATGGGGAAAAGGGATACCCCGTCCCCACGCTGATCGATCAAATCAGAAATGCCGTCAAGTCGGACAAACCGCTGCCGCCCGATCCCGATGGCGAAGCGGCCCTGAGCGCGTCACTGCTCAAAGTTGCGATAGAAAAGGCGACGCCTGTGGGTCAGGCGTCGGATCTGGCAGATGCGGTATCAAAGAAGACCTGGCGGTTCAGCGATAATGAGCTGCTTGTAAGAACGGTCAGAGTAAACCTTACCGGTGAGACGCCCACCTTCGAGCTTTCGATCTATTCCGATAAGCCGGACGGACAAAATAGGTTCCTGTCAGAGCCGATCGGACTCGACGGCCGCTCGCGCAGCAAGCGCACCGCCCATGCCTTCGTCGCCAACAAGGGGAGCTGGACGGACAGCCGTACCTTTGTGCTCGAACGCCGCTTCCTCGGAAATGGCGCAATGGTTTACTGGACCCTTCAGTTTGAGGGCGACCAGCTGAACCTTCGATTCAGTAATACGGATGGATATGCAATCGAGCTGCGCGGCGAAGCGGTGAACTGAAGCGCTTTTTCTCTGGCGTGACTATCTCACGGTTTGCGGCTCACGGGGCGCGACCGCATCGGCTACTTCCCCGCTATGTCGCTGCAGGGTTAACCACCGTTGATCGCAGCATGCTCTTGCGCTCTGTCAAAAGTCAGCGGCGCCAACCGTGCTGTGTGCCAAACAGTCAGCCCAGCCTTTTGCTGTATGCTTCTGTCAAGGCATTGAGATCGTCGAGTAGTGACTCGCGGTTATCTGAGCCGAGCCAAGAATTCGGCACATCAAGGACAATTTCCGGCAACGTCTCATGGACCTTGTCGAGCCGAAGGGATTGTACTGGGCGGGCGGCTAGGAAGTGGTTGCTCGGCAGCTCAAATGTCATCCCTTGCCGATAACGTGCGAACCTATTGAGGAACTGGCAGGCGCCGAAGTCGATTGCCCAATACTCCAGCGCGCTGTCGCGCAGCAGATTCGGATTCTCCTTTGTGCGGTCCATGTTTTGTAGAAGAGCGTCAACTGAGGCTAGGCGGTCAAGGAATTGCGCGGGGACGTGGGCGAGGTCATCTGCGGTCAGGTCGCGCGCAGCGTCTATGAACTGCACACCGAGGTTCCAACCGGAACTTCTCTGTAGGGCATCATAGAATTCGTCAGTGCCCACCTGCCAGGGTAGGGCGCTGCTCAACATGATGGGCACGCCGCGCGGAACTCTGAGCCCAAGTGCGCTTGCCAAACGCATTGCGACGAATTCGGTGAGCAGCCCAGATGCGCCCTGGCCGACACCGGCGAGCTTCATAATGTAGCGTTGCCCGGAGATGGTCTCTACGAGCGACGGAAAACCGCCGCCACGCGGCATTACGCGAATGATGGTGCTGACGGTCTCGTTCATGCAAAGACCCGGAAACTCCGGCAAAATTCACAAGCTATTGCGATGCACATAGAGATACCTATTCATTTCTGGCACGACGCGTTGGTATTCGAAACCCGCCTTTTTAAGCACTCTGTGGGACGCGGCATTGTCAGGATGGGCGAACGCCTTGACTTCAGCGAACCCGAGACGTTCGTAGGCAAATTGCACAGAGAACTTAACTAGCTCCGTCGCGTAACCGTTGCCCCACGCTGCCTCGGCGAAGGTATAGCCAACCTCAATTCCCCAGCCAACGTCGAATGGGTCATCGTAAAGACCGCCAAAGCCGATCATCACGCCTCGCGCCTTTTTGAGTACGATCCAGGGTCCATAGCCGACCTTCCGCCGCTGGCATTCGTGGCCGGCAATGTAGCGGCGACAGGCGCGAAGACCGACGAGCCTGCGCGTATATTGCATTGCTTCTCGGTCCCCGAGGATGTTCAGGAGACCTGGAGCGTCGGAAAGAACGGGCTTTCGCAGCACCAATCGGTCAGTTTCAAGCCACATCGTCTCAAGCTTGAGGAAGCGTGGTTGCTGATTGCTTATGTGAGATTGGGAGAGTGTGCGGGCGTCGCCAGTTGGATTCGGTCACGCGTCGACTTTCGCATGAAATTTTGTGCGGCGCTCGATCGGGCCAGCACCTCTCTCGACGCTGGGCATGAGATCGACCAACGGCGCAAAGGCTGAGACAAGGTCACGCCCAGCACGGCGTGCTCGACACCGTTCCCCGGTGTCCAATCGCTTTGGCCGTCAGAACAGCCTATCTCGCGCAGTGGCAATCGTGCTCTTGCCGTCGGCTTCGTCCTCCGGCATGACTTCGATAGATCTGTCACGAGCCTATTCGGAGCCGCCGTGCGTGACTTCACGTCCAGGTGGCGATGACTTTTTCTCGGCTGACTCAGGCGTGAATGTCCTGTGGGCTAACGCGCCGAACGCGCTCAGTCGCTAGTACTTGCGTGCGACAACGACTTCCGCACCGTCAGAACCGATTTCCTCTGAATGGTCCTGACCTGCCTCTACTGAGAAAACTTCACCAGCGCGATATGTCTTGGCGATGTCGGATAGCCTGATGGTAAAGGTACCCGAGAGCACGAGGCCACGTACCGCATAAGGATGTCCATGCTCGTCATTCACCGGGCGAGGCGGCAACGACTTTGCTTCGATCTCCGTGTACCCGTCTTGTTTGAGACGCGTCTCGAATTCCTGCCTGTCCATAGGTGGGTCCTCGTCCTTGGAGCCGTTTCACCATAGTGCAAGGACACGGCTCTGCGAATAGCCATACCAACATCAAGGAGGGGTATGCACTGGGCGGCCATTGATCGACCACCTCTGGCAGTCTTTACAGCTTGCACCGGGGACCGATTTGATGGCCTTCTAGTCGCAATAAGATCTACCGTAAGTCTCGTCACACCCATTACCGAACGTGATGGGTCAGCATAGCTATCCCGCGCTGCAAGCGCGATACCGGTGGGGCGCCATTATTTCTGGGAGGAAATCGTGAGCGAGGTGCAGGATGGTCTCACAATCGGGGCCATATTCGCCTCAGCCGTTTCTACCCACGGCGAGCGGCCGTTCCTGGCTGTACCGGCAAACGATAATCGCGACTATTTGCCGGACGGATTTCAGATCTCCTATCGTGAAGCAGACCGGCTTGTCACGCACCTGGTCGGCACCTACAGAAGCGCCGGCTATGGTCTTGGACACCGCGTCGCGATCCTGTTCGAAAATCGTCCCGAGCATATCCTTCACAAGCTGGCGCTGAGTTCGATTGGTGCGTGTTGCATACCGATTAATCCGGACTACCGCGCCGATGAGATGGCTTACCTCCTCGAGCACAGCGAGCCAGACCTCGTCCTCACTCTTGCCGCGCGCGAGATTCAGCTGCGCGATGCCATTGCGCGCAGCGCCCATCGGCCGCCAATACTGGCGTGCGAGGCCTTCGCCGCAGGGGCAGTTGGGATGGCAACACGTCCGGCGCGCACGGGCCCACCCGAGCCGGAAACTCCCGCCAGCGTTCTTTATACGTCCGGCACCACCGGGCGGCCGAAGGGCTGCATTCTCTCGCATGGCTACGAGGTGGCGTCTGGCGCCTGGTATGCCTCGCTGGGTGGTTCGGCGACTTTCCGTATCGGAGAGGAGCGCATATACAATCCGCTGCCGCTTTATCACGCCAACGCAGCGGTCGTGTCTCTGATGGGTGCCATCTGGGCGGGAAACTGCCAGATTCAACCCGACCGCTTCCATCCGCAGCGGTGGTGGGCTGAAATCGTCGAGAGCCAAGCGACCATCATACATTATCTCGGCGTGATCGCACCGTTGCTACTAGCGCAACCGTCACACGCGCATGAAAGGCGCCACTCCGTGCGGTTCGGTGTCGGCGCCGGGATTGAGCCGCAGCTGCATCGACCGTTTGAGGATCGTTTTGGTTTCCCGCTCATCGAACTGTGGGGCATGACCGAAATGGTACGCGTGCTAGCGGATAATTTCGAGCCTCGGCAGGTCGGAACGCGCGCGTTTGGTCGCGCGGTATCTGGCATTGAGGTGCGCATCGTCGACGAGGAGGGCCACGATGCGGTGGACGGCCAGCCCGGGGAGATGCTTGTGCGACACTCGGAGGCGACGCCGCGGCGAGGTTGCTTCTCTGGCTACTTAAAAGACGAAAGTGCAACGGAGACGGCGTGGCGCGGTGGCTGGTTTCATACGGGGGACATTGTATGGCGCGCCCCGGATGGCATGCTGCATTTCGTTGACCGCAAGAAGAACATCATACGGCGGTCAGGAGAGAACATCGCCGCGGCGGAGATCGAGGCGGTGATGCTCACACACCCGAACGTGCAGCAAGTCGCAGTGATGGCGGTGAAGGATGAGTTGCGGGAGGAGGAGGTGCTGGCCTGTGTTGTGCTGAAGCGTCCATTGCCGATCAAGGATGCGGTCGAGGCGCTGTTTCAGCATTGTTATGAGCGCCTCGCTTACTATAAGGCACCCGGCTGGATCCACATCGTGGAGAGCCTTCCAACCACGGGAACGCAGAAGATCCAGAAGCACACGATTTACGCGGGCGATATCGATCCTCGCGCCGCGGTGGGCATCGTCGATATGCGGGCACGCAAGAAGCGGCAACCTCGATAGTCTGAACGGTCGTTTAACGTGAACGCATCGTCAAGCTCAGCGCGCCAACCTCTAGCTGGCGTTAGCCAGCCCCGCCGATGTCTGCTTGTCGATCTCCATTGCACCGACTTTGATGCGCGGGATCAACTCGCGGCCGAACTCAATCGTGTCGGCAACAGGATCGAAGCCGCGTATTAAAAATGACGCGACGCCAAGCTCGTAGTAACGGAGGATCGCATCTGCGACCTGCTCTGCGGTCCCCACCAGACAGGAAGTATTGCCGAGCGCACCGGTCGCTTTAGTGATCCCCATCCAGAGCCGCTCATCGTGAACCTCCTTTTCCTGCGCGAAGGCAAACTGCCGGCGGCCCGCATTGTCTACGGGCGCACGGAGGTTTTCCTGGCGGGCCCAGCCAAGCTTACCCGTCATGCCGGCGAGGATGCGGTTGGCTTTATCCCACGCCGCCCCTTCCGTCGCGGCAATAATCGGCCGGACGGACATGTTGAAGCCAATGGTGCGATTATGTGTTGCGGCACGTGCGCGGAATGCGGCAATGCGCTCTGTCGTGGTTGCACGGGGCTCAGCGTAGATGGCGAACACGTCGCACTCTGCGGCGCCCATTGCAAGTGCACCCTCGGACGCGCCACCAAACATGAGCAATGGATGTGGCTTCTGCAGTGGACGCACATCGGAATGGGCGCCGCGAACCCGGTAGAAGCGACCATCAAAATCGAAAGGCTTTTCGGCGGCCCAAGTGCGCTTCATGAGGTGCAGATATTCCTGCGCTCGCTGATAGCGCTCCGGTTTCGGTGTGAAGTCGCCATCGCCCTCCTGCTCGGCATCAGTCTTTCCAGTAATAATATGGAGCGCGAGGCGACCCCCGGTCAGCTGATCAAAAGTTGCGACCTTGCGGGCAAAGAGGGTGGGTGCAATGAACCCTGGCCGGTGCGCAACGAGATATGACATCCGCTTGGTTTGAGCCGCCGCGTGCAATGCCACGAGAAAGCCCTCGGCAGAGGACGATGAATAGCCGACAAGAGCCATGTCGAATCCCGCCGCCTCGTGGGCTTGGGCAAATTCCACGACAAACCGGGGCGAAATCTCACCCTCGATGACAAGCAAGGTCGACCCCTGCTTCGGTGGGGTGACACCTATCATACCGACGATACGTGCTGGCATGGCTGCCTCCAGGCGACGCGCGAGCAAAGCTACTCCGGAAATCGTTCCCGAGCGACAGCGCCCGTATTCACGGGGACCGATGGTCTTGGGCAGCTCCGACGCTTCGACCGGCACGACCAGGCTAAGCTCAGCCTGTGCAAAGCGCCACTCAAAGCTGACGCTGTGTCCGCGCCGCCATGTTCGAGGTGCTGGGCCATCACCTGCCGTCGTGCTCAGGTTAGAAACGCATTAGAAAGTACCACATCGGCTCAACAGGCCGCTCAGGCCGAGGCACGCGAATGTCGTCGCGGAATGGAGACTTGAGCAAGATGATGACTCAAGCGCCGCGAACGTGGAGACTGGAAAGCTCCGCACGCGCACGGCTGCTTCGGACAAACATGTAATTCGGACAAACATGTAATGGAGGGGCAATTGCCCAGAACAGTCGCTTGCCAAGTCGCGGTAGTGCTGATGTTTTTGTGCGTCGTCCGTATGCTAATGGCTGTTGCATGGGCCACACCTCTGGAGCGCGTAGAGTTTGAAGGCGCCACTCAGCGGCTGATTTCGGGCGGGCTCATACTGGGCGACCGCATACAGGGCTATCTGGCCAAGCCCGAGGGTGCAGGTCCTTTTCCCGCCGTCATCGGGCTACATGGCTGTGCTGGGATGCACGACACGACGAAGCAAAGGCTAGCCGATGACCTTAGCTCCTGGGGCTACGTCATCCTGCTCGTCGACAGCTTTGCAACGCGCGGTATAGAACAAACCTGCACGGGAGGCAGTTTTTTCGCCAGAGCCGGCAACCGCCCATCAGACGCCTATGGCGGTCTTGCGTTCTTAGCTCGCCAGAGCTTTGTTGATCCACAGCGTGTGGCTGCGGTTGGCTTTTCGCAAGGCGCATGGGCCACACTCTGGGTCGCGGAGACCAATTCGTTCGCACGGTTCGCCGTTGCGAACAACGTGCGGTTCCGGGCCGGGATTGCGTTCTATCCTCCTTGCATACTCGCAGGGGCGAGTCCTGGGATACCCACGCTCATCTTCATTGGGGCCCTCGATGATTGGACGCCGGCGGCAGACTGCTCCCGGAAGGTCGTCGCCTGGCGTGCCGAGGGGGCGCAAATCGAGCACGTCGTCTATCCCAGCGCGCACCACAGTTTCTATTACTCGCACCTGCAGCCCGGCAGAACCATGTTCGGTCACTGGGTGGAATACAACGGCGATGCAACGGCCGATGCGAATCGACGAATGCGGCAGTTTCTCGATCATCACCTCAACTGAAGGCAATAGAAATTGGCTCCTTTTGATGCGGGGCGCGCGCGCACCTGCAGGCCGAACCTGATGGGCTATCGAGGCCCCTATCGTTCGTCGCTTGCTCCTTCAATTGCTGACCGTGCTGGTGATCTCCTGCGGCAAGGCTCTTGAGTGCCAACAACGGCTGTGGGAGAAATTGCAACAATATGGACCGAGGGCGACGCAGCCCCTGCCTCGGTGAGGGGATCCTTCGGCAGCAGATGTATTATCCGACTTGCGGAGCAAAAAGGCGGCTAACCATCGTTGCAACCTTGTCGTAACTGCCGCGCACCGTGCACGACAAGCTGCATTATACGAAGCAAGACGCACTAGATACGCTGGATATCACCCATGAGCGCGGCCGTGAACGTACCTCGTAATTCGCCTTCGGCCATAATTGTCGGTGGCACGAGCGTAGCGTCTGGCACCAAGGCAGTTCTCGATCTGCCTCTGACCGAGTTGTCGGACGGCACGATCATTCGTCTTCCTGTCGTCGTCATTAATGGAGCAAAGCCCGGTCCGCGCCTTTACGTCGGTGCCGCTATCCACGGAGACGAGGTTACCGGTGTATCAATCATCACAGGCGTTCTCAAAGATATAGACTCGCGTGCGCTGAGGGGCTCCATCATTGCCGTGCCCGTGCAGCATCCGCTGGCCTTCCACGCTGACCATCGCATTCCCGTATCACAATTCATTAAGTCACCGTTGGATCAAGCACCCATCGACACTTGGACATGCTTTCCCGGCGACGTTGAAGGAAATCTCTCTCAACAGCTGGCGGCTAAGCTGTTTGGGTTGATCAAGATGTGCAGCTTTGCCTTTGACATTCACACGCCCACGCGCGGTGGGCGGTATGTACCGATCTCAATCCTTCCGGGACCCGCGTTTGGCGATAACAGCAAGCAGGCACTTTGGCTCGCTGAGCAATGTGACACCGGGTTCATCGTATTGGGTGAGAAGGGTATGTATGTCAGCCGCGGCATCCTCTGTGTTGAAGCAACTGCGGCCGGCGTCCCTGCGTTTACGTTTGAAATCGGCGAAGGTGGTCGCCTTGAGCCTGAGGTCATCGCCGAAGGCGTGCGCTGCATTCGCAATGGCCTGATTGGACTAGGCATGATCGACGGAGCCCGCGTTGCGCCCAAGGCCAATTACGTAATGCGGGATTTCCTCGGCATCCGCGCCAAACGCGGTGGCCTTCTCTTCACATTGGCGAAGCTCGGCGAGCGCGTCGAGAAGGGGCAGCTCCTGGCCCGTACCGTTGATATCCACGGCCGGGACGTCGAAATGTTTACGGCACCACAGGAGGGCGTGTTCGTCCGCTCCACGACGCTCTCCACGGTCTCGACGGGCGAACGAGTGGCAACCCTGGCCGTGTTTTAAAAAAGAGCAACGGGAGCGATGCGGAGGCTTGGGCGTTCTGCATTTGACGGCGCCGCACGGCGTTGTTGCGATGTGGGTTACCTTCGACTGCGGCAGCGCGTCGAGCGACATCTCCTCCTGCTTCGTCTGTACCCCGGCTAGCCGAGTAGGGTGATGCTCAGTTGGACGCGGCAGTCTCATGCCAACTGCGGCCGCCGGCAGGGCCCAAGGAGCGTGTCGTGCGCGAGGGTTCAGTCTCGGGTCGCGCGTGGATATGGTGTGCCATCCTTGTGAAAGAATCCCTTGGCGCCATCAGGTCCGACTTTTAATTCCAGATCGATATCGGGGTAAGTCAGTTCATCACCTGCGGTACGGTCACCCACCACCAGGAAGGCGGCATCCTTATCGGTCAGATTCAGGAAATGATGGCCGTCGCCCGTGCCGGCGGGAAAACCGATGCACATGCCGGGGCCGACGGTCTCGCGACCCGCGTCCGTAACGAGCACGAACTCGCCCTCGATTACGTAGACGAACTCGTCTTGCCTAGAGTGCGCGTGACGGGCAGACGACTGGCCGCCAGGCAGAACACGGATGAGATTGACGCTGTAGTTCTTCAGTCCCGCGTGGTCGCCTAGGCGTCGATTGTAACGCTTGCGTTGTTCCTCCCGAAACGGTGCAGGATAGCTCGACGCGTTGCTCTCGGGTACGTCGGTCGGTCTAAATACCTTTGATCCCCTTGCCATGGTCGCTTCCTCACAAAGCCTTGAAAGACTACGGGCACTACATAGCGAGAATGAGTTTGCGTGTCGCGGAAGGCAAGGGAGCAGTCAGGGCTGCGCCCCAACGCTGGTGTGAATCTTTAGAAACTGGGAGCACCGCCGTGGTTCATTTGCAGCGCGAACCCGATGAGTCCTCGGGCGCTTATCGTTGGTCTCTTTCTTTCGTCGGCCGGAGGGTGATCGATTGAGGCCAGCCTTTTGCGTGGCACTAGGATGGCGCTCCTTATCGGGCGCTGTGTTTTCCCTGCAACCAGCGTGTGTTCGCAGATTAGCTCGGATTCATCCCCTTTGCTTTGATTGCCGCAACAGCCGGGGGACTTTTCAGGTAATCGATGAGAGTTTTGGCAGCCGCCGCTTGCTTGGAGTCTGCTGCGATTGCAGCCGTGAACACGACATTTTCTTGGAGCTCATCAGGGAATGGGCCAACAACATCCAAACCCGGGGCGGTAAGAACATTGAGCAGGAATATGCCCAATTCGACTTCTCCTTTGGCGACCACTGCGACGACCTGCGCAGGGTTGGGCTGCGCCTTGATCCTCGCCTTCATCTCCTCAGTGATACCAAGGCGATCGAATGCCCGGGCAATGGAATAGCCGGTGGCGCTTTCGGGGATGGACGCAATTGAGCTCGCATTGAGTAACGTTGCTTTGAGCGCGTCTGCCGTCGCAATGTGGGGTTTCTGCGCGCCCGAACGCACCGCGACACCGAGCCCAACGTAGGCAATATCGATCGTTGGGCCAGGCGCGAACTTCGCCTGCGCAGCTGCATCCTTCATCACGTCAACAGGCACGACAGCGAGGTCAAACGCCTTGCCAGACGTAGCCTCCTTAATGAGGTTCGGTGTCGTGCCAAAGAAGATGTCGAGCTTATGACCAGACGCCTCCTCGAACTTGGGCTTAAGTTCCGCCCAGACGGTCGTCATCGCTCCGCCGGCCAGGAGCCTGAGCTCAGCCGCCGTTAGGTTGCCACTTGACGCCATCATGACCAGCGCTCCGCAGGCGGCGACAGCGCAATTGAAACGCGATCCATGCATGGAACCTCCCCAAGCCCCAGCCTCGGGGCGCCACTCGATCGTCTAGCTTGGGCGTACGCTACAAGCAAGCCGCGCACGTCCGAGGCGGGGCACACCAAGCTTCACCAGGCTTCGCGGGTCGAAAGCACCCCAAGGACCGGTCATCATGGTCTGAGGCCGGCCACTCACCTTCAGTATCAGAAAGGGCGTCGCGGTCGCCCAAGCCGGCTTAGCCTCTGGATTTCAGGTGAACGTGACGCCCGTCGACTGCGCAAGCAGCCGCGGGTCGCGTGAGCGCACGGTCACCGGTCGCCCTTCCAGAATCTCGTCGCAACGTGCGAGTACATCCGCTTCGAGGCGCTGCATGGCCTCGGCCGAATAGAACGTGAGATGCGGAAACAGAATGACATTGTCGCGGCCGAACAGCTGGCTCATGAGATGGCCAGATTTCCTCAATGGCTCAACGGAGTAAACGTCGAGCCCAGCACCTGCTAGGCGACCATCGACGATGGCCTCGACCAGGGCGATCTCATCGACGAGCGCACCGCGCGAGACGTTGATGAGGATCGCTGATGGTCTAAGACAGGCGAGCTCCGCCTTCCCGATCATGTGTCGTGTTTGCTCGTTGAGCACGCAGTGGATGCTGACGAAGTCAGATGCGGCGAGCATGGCTTGGAGATTGTCGGCTTTTTCCACACCAGCGGCACGCATGGCGGCCGTGTCGACGTAAGGATCAAAACCCATAACGTCCGCTCGGAACCCTTGGCGGGCTATCCGCGCCATGCCCCGGCCGATGCGGCCGACGCCGACGAGGCCAAATGTCTTGCCAGCGATATCCTGTGCAAGCCAGCGCTGCTCCGGCCAGATCCAGCCTTCGCGTGCGACCGCTCCCGTGATCGCAGGGAGCCGTTTGGCTAAGGCGATCAGCAAGGTAAAGGCACCTTCCGCGACGGTCTCCTCCGCGTAGTCGGGCACATTGACGACGGGAATGCCGCGTCGCCTGGCGGCGGCAATATCAATGGCGTCGATCCCGACGCCATACTTGACGATGCCTTTGAGCCGCGGAGCGCTCTCGATCACCCGCGGCGTGACCGGTGTGTAGCACATCAGGAGCAGATCAGCGTCGGCTACCTCGCGGGCGAGTTCGGCCTCCGTAACGCTGTCCGGCAACGTGACAAGCTCGAC
>Ga0075423_10005555_pt1 | contig 11794 bp, 10 predicted proteins | sample SoiMethybrSBSTD2_FD_80114 | JGI IMG/M metagenome (GOLD analysis project Ga0075423, IMG submission 80114) | Bulk soil microbial communities from a Populus tree surrounding site in Tennessee, USA - Soil MetaG P. TD hybrid SBSTD2 | ecosystem: Environmental > Terrestrial > Soil > Tree plantation...
ACCCCTTCTAAGTCCAATACGGACGAGACGCCTGCCTGTGTCCGATCGTGAAGGCTATTTGTCACGGGCGCTCCATCGGGACGTAACAAACTCCGGGTGGCCGGTGCCCAGGGCCAGGGCGTATGATACTAGGCGAAGCACGCCTCCGCGCGGTCTCGTCTTTCCATGGAGGGTTTCGTCATGGTCGCACTCGCCATCAACTGGCTCACGGACGCGGACCAGGCACTGCAAGCCGCGAAGCAACAATCGAAAGCGGCTCTCCTCGATTTCAGCGCCGCACCTGCCTGAAGCGGCTGTGCTCGGCTGGAAGCCGAGGTCTATCCGAACGAGCGCGTCGTAAACCTGATCGGCTCCGAATTCATCCCCGCCAAGATTCACATCAAAGAACAACCCCAGGTCTTCAAGCGCTTCGGTGTCCAGTGGACGCCGACCCAGCTCATCATGAGTCCCGATGGCGTGGAATGCCATAGGATCGATGGCTTCCTGCCGGTGGACGACCTTCTCGCTCAGCTCGAGCTGGGAATCGGGAAGGTATGGTTCAAGCAGGAGAAGTACGCTGAGGCCGAGAAGCGTTTCCGCGCGGTCGCCCAGAAGTACCCCTCGACCGAAGCTGCGCCGGAAGCCGTCTACTGGGCCGGGGTCTCAGCCTACAAGGCATCGAACGATGCCACCAAGCTGAACGAGACGCAGCAAGTCTTGGAGGCCAAATACCCGTCGAGCGAGTGGGCGCGCAAGGCGGCGGTGTGGGCCAAGGAGCCTGCCTAGGTCACGTCCGCGCCCGCGCCCAGCTCCCACAACTCGTGGAGCTCGCCGCGCGTGATCCGGGTTTCGGGCTCGAGCCGGTCCATCACGCCGCGGGCTCCCAGAAGGAGCTGGCGGTCTCGGCGCGGGATTGTCCGCGCGTACCGACGCATGTGGCGGAGCAGCGTCGCCGCGTCCTGATGCTCGCCGAGCTTATCTTGAAGTCGCGCGAGCTGCTTGGCGCGGTGGTGGGCGCTCTGGCCTTCTGAAATCGCGAAGTACTCGACGGCATAGCGGGCGTGCTTCACCGCGATCCTCAGCGCGTGCACGTTCGCCGGCGTCGACTTTCGCTCCGCCTCCTGGCACGCCTCGCGCATCCGGTTGTCCCATTCGGCAACGATCCGGGGGCCAACCATGTACGCGGGCGCGAGCGCGGGATGAACGCCGCCGGCGGAGGTTGCGGGTTCCGGCGCCGCGATCGGGACCCAGAGGCTCGTCCCGCCGTCGAGCCACCTCTGCGCTCGTTCGCGGAAAGCCTCATACCGTTTGGAATCGAGACGCCGGAGCAAACGCACCCGGCGTCGCGCGCGCCTGATCTCGAGGTACCGCGCGAACACATAGAGGGCGGCGCGCTCGTGCTCCGGCGCCCGTGACACCATCGCCGCCACGCGTCGGAGCCCGACATCGAGATCGCGAACACCTCCGAGCGCCCTGCCGATCCAACGCAAGTCCCGGGCGAGGCTCTCGCGCGTCTCCTCGGGGATCGCCATCGCGAAGACTTGGAGCGCGGTCCTCAGGCGTCGCGTCGCGACGCGCATGTCGTGGACGTATCTGGGGTCGAGGTTGAGGCGCGTCCCGGGCTCGTTCCAGAACATCCTCGTCAGGTGGCGTCCGAGCGTTTTCGCGGCGACGTCCGCCAGGCGATCTCCCTCGTAGAGAGCGTAGGCTCGCTCGGGGATCTCCGGGAGCTTCTCGCCCGCGGCGGCCAACGCCGCGGCGAGCTTCGACTCGACGCTCGTGTGGAGATCCAAGCGGCGCTCCACGGCCGCGCGAACCTCTTCGAGCGCCGCGGCCGCACCGTCCAGGGCCTCCACCTCCAGCTCGCGGTAGCTATCGCCGCCGTTTTGGGCCCCGGCCTCGCGCACGTGGTCGAGCGTGACAGAGCCCAGAAGCTCGCGCTCGTGCAGCCACCGGTACATCTTCCGCTCGCTCTCGACGCGGGCGCGCGTCGTGAGCCGTGGCAAGACGCGGAGCTTCGCCAGGGGTCGGAGCAGGATGGACACCTGTCCGGCAGGCAGGCTCTCCCAGGGCGGGTCGGTGGGGGGAGCTTCCTGAGCCCATTCCGTTCGCGTGAGCACTTCCTCGGTTTGCGACTGGATGGTCTTCGCCTGAAGCGTGAGCCGCTCGCCCTCCCGCCTCAGGCGCAGGGCGATTCCGGCGCGATACAGGATCCAATCCTCGGTGTCGAGGTAGCGATCCTCATGGGTGACCAGGCCCGACGACTCCAGGCGAAAGCCCGCACCCTCGATCGCGTCGCATACCGCCGCGGCGTCGCGTTCCTCCGGGACCCGGAACTTTATTTCCCTCTCGAGCACGGCCGTTTGCAACCTCAAGCGGCTCCGATGTCGCGGAGCGCTCCGGGCTGAATCAGCCATTCGAGCGTGCCGGACCCGGCCGCGAGGGCGTCCGGGAAGTCCACCAGACCCGCGCCGCCCTTCTTGTATTCGACGAACGCGGTGTCGTTTCTTCCCGCGAGAAGGTAGGACGTGAAGCTGCTCAAGTGAGGCTCGTGCCCCACGACGGCGACGGACTCAACTCCCAGGCGGTTCAGGTAGGCTACGAGCTCGGCGTGATCGCCGGAGGGGACCAGATGGTCGCAGAAGTCGATCTTTCGGTGCGGAGAAACGACGTCGCGCAGGATCTCGGCCGTTTGTCGCGCGCGCACGAGCGGGCTCGAGATGATTCGATCGAGCTTGGGGGCGACTTCCTTGAGGCCGCGCGCCGCGAGCCGGAATTTGTGGATGCCCTCGGGCGTCAGGGGCCTGTCGTCGTCGTTCTCGAATGCAGGATCTCCGTGCTCGACGGCGATCGCGTGGCGCACGATAAGAAGTTCCATCACAACCTCCAGGGGTTCTGAAAGTCTAACATATGAAGTAAGATGGGCGCCATGCCCGCATCCAAGACGCGCGCGTTCTCGATCCGCTGTGCCGGCATGGATGTCGGCAGCAACGCGATCCGGCTCACCATCGCCGAGTTCAAGAGCCCGACCCGTTACGAGATCCTCGAGCGGAGGCGCGTTCCTGTCCGCCTCGGCGAGTCCGTGTTTCACACCGGCCGGATCGCGCCGGAAACCATGGACGCCGCGCTCGATGCGTTTCGTGATTTTCGCCGCTGCATGGAGGAGAACGGCGTCGTGGTGCATCGCGCCGTCGCGACCAGCGCCACGCGGGAAGCGAAGAACCGCGCCGCGTTCCTGGATCGCGTGCACAGCGAAACGGGGATCGACCTCGAGCTGATCCCTGGACCCGAGGAGGCTCGACTGGTCGCCGTTGGGGTGCGGGCCAAGCTCTCGCTCATGCGCGGCTCGTCGCTGATCATCGACGTCGGGGGCGGATCGAGCGAGCTGGCGCTGGTGGAGCGTGGCGAGATCCTGCGCGCGGAATCGCATGACCTGGGAGCCGTTCGATTGTTGGAGCAGGTCGGGGAGGGTCGTCGGGGCGGCAAGCTCCTGCGCTTCCTCCACGAGACGATCCGTGCGTCCCGGTTTCCGCTCCTGGACTCGCTCCGCGCGCGCGCCGTATCGCAGGTCATCGGAACTGGAGGGAACATCGAGACGCTCGCTTTGCTGAGAGTGAGCGGGGCCGCCCGGAATGGGGGCCGGGGTTCGGGCCGGTCGTCGTCCCGAACCGGGTCGCGCGATCTACGAGAGCGGAAACCGGTATCGCTCCCCTTGCCGCGCCTGAAGTCGCTCCTTCACGCTATGGCGGGGATGCCTCCCGAAGAGCGGGCGCGCCGATTCGATCTTCGGCCCGACCGCGCGGACGTGATCGTGCCGGCCGGCGCGATTTTCGAGTACGTCGCAACCCGCACGCGGGTGAACCAGATCAAGGTGCCGTTCGTCGGCCTGGTCGATGGGGTCCTTCTCGATCTGGCGCGAGAAGCCGGAGCCTCCGGGAAGAAGGAGCTCGAGACCTCGCAGACCTTGAACGCCGCGCAGGCTGTCATGCGTAAGTACGAGACCGATCCCAGGCATCCCCGGCACGTGGCCGCGCTCGCGATATCGCTGTTCGACCAGCTCAAGGACGTCCACGAGCTGGGAAAGCGCGACCGCCTGCTGCTCGAGATCGGCGCCCTGCTCCACGAGATCGGCAACTTCGTCTCGGCGTCGGGGCATCACCGGCACGCCTACTACATCATCTCCGAGACCCCGATCCTGGGATTGAGCGACGAGGAGCTTCACATCGTCGCGTGCGTCGCGCGATACCACCGCAAGGCGCCTCCGGACATGAGCCACGAATGTTTCGCGCAGCTTCCGGAGCGCGCTCGCGAGCGCGTGCGCGCGCTGGCCGCGATCTTGCGATTGGCAGACGCGCTGGACCACGACCACCGCCAGCGAATCGCGAAGATCTCTGCAAAGACGCGCGGCTCGGAGCTAATACTGAAGGCCCGCACGCGGGGGGACGTGACTCTCGACGAATGGTCGGTGGGACAGAAGGGGGATCTCTTCAAGGAGGAGTTCGACTTGGAACCGGTGCTCCGGACCCGTGGCTGATCTCGCCCCGGTCGCTCCGACGCCCGCGGTCGCCGCGAGCGCGCCCCCGATCCTGTCGGTGATCGACGTGGGGGCGAGCGGCGTCCGCATGCTACTCGCCGAGCTCAAGGCGGACGGGTCCGTGCGCATCCTGGAGGACGTACAAAAGCCGCTCGCCCTCGGGCGCGAGACCTTTCGCACCGGGACCCTTTCGGCGGCGAGCATCCAGAAGGCGGTCAACATCCTCCGGCAATATCGCGCCATGATGGACAGCTACGGCGTGACCCACACACGCGCGGTGGCGACGAGCGCCGTGCGCGCTGCGTTGAACCGCGACACGTTCGTTGACCGCGTGTTCCTCGCGACCGGCATCGAAGTCGAGGTGATCGAAGGCTCCCAGGAGACGCTGCTCACGTTCGCGGCGGTGCAGCGGGCGCTCGGGGCGCAGCCAGACTTTGGCCGGGAGCAGTCGCTCATGTTCGAGCTCGGCGCGGGCGCGACGGAGTGGGCGCTCATGCGGGACGGCGAAGTGGTCGGTTCCCTCACGTACGATCTCGGCACGCTGAAGATGCGAGAGCTCCTGCGGGCGGAGAGCGGCGACCGCCGGGCCATGACACGTCTGATCCAGCACAACGTGCGCGAGATGATGAACGCGGTGAAACGGACCCTTCCCTTCGAGAAGGTGACGAACCTGATCGCGATCGGACCCGAGGCGCGGTTCGCGGCCCGCGCGCTTGGCGGCGAGGGAGAGCTCGCGGCGGTTTCGGCGAAGGATCTACGAAGTCTCGCGGACCGGATTCTCACAATGAGCCCCGCCGAGGTCGCCGCGTCCTTCTCGGTCACGAGCCTCGAGGCGGAGTCGCTGGCACCGGCTTTCCTGGCTTACGCCGAGCTGATCCGTCTGAACCCTGTCGATCGGCTCCTCGTGGCGCGCGCGAGCATCCGGGACGGGCTCCTCCTGCAAATCGCCAAGTCGATCCAGAGCGGGTCGGCCGTGTTCTTTCCCGAGCAGACGATCACCGCGGCCCTCAACCTCGCACGCAAGTACCACGCGGACGAGCGTCACGGCCTGCACACGGCCGCGCTCGCGCGTTCCATATTCGACGCGACGCAGGCGCAGCACGGCATGGGGGAGGGGGAGCGGCTCTTGCTCGAAGTCGCCTCGATCGTGCACGACATCGGGAACTACGTGGCGGCCCGCGGACACCATCGTCATACGTACTACCTGCTCATCAATTCCGAGGTGTTCGGGCTGTCGAGGATGGACCTGGAGGTGGTCGCGAACGTCGCGCGTTACCACCGGAAGGGGGGCCCCCAGTCGGATCATCCGGCGTATGCCGCGCTCCCGAGGGGGGCCCGGCTCACCGTCAACCGGCTCTCGGCCATCCTTCGCATCGCCGACGCCCTGGACAAGGGGCATGCGCAGAGGATCCAGAATCCGAAGATCTCGATCGAGGATGCCGAGCTTCGCATCGATGTGGAGGGAGCCGAAGATGTGGCCCTGGAGCGCCTGACGGTCGATCAGAAGGGCGCCCTCTTCGAGGAGGTCTTCGGCCTGAAGCCCGTGTTGCGGGAGATCGCGTGACCGACGGCGCCACCCCGGGCGAACCGCGCTACCTGAGCCGCGCTCTGACCTGGCTCGGCTTCAACGGCCGGGTTCTCGAGGAAGCGCAGGATCTCACGGTGCCCCTTCTGGAGCGGGCTCGGTTCCTCGGCATCTTCTTTTCGAACCTGGACGAGTTCTTCATGATCCGTGTCGCGGGACTGCGCGAGGCGGTGGCGGCCGGGGTGGACCGCGAAGCGCCGGGGGAGGCGGCCACGACGGCGATCCTGACCCAGGTCGAGCAGCGCTGCCATAGCCTGGCGAGGGCCGCCTACTCGGCCTACGAGCGCGAGATCGTCCCCGCGCTCCGCGAGAGCGGGGTCCATTTCCTGAGCGCGGAGGACCTCGCGCCGAAGGAGCTTGTTTTTCTTGGACGCCTCTTCACGCGCGAGATCTTGCCGATCCTGACTCCCGCCGCGGTCGAGCCTGGACTGCCGTTCCCGCATGTCGCCAATTTCACGCTCTGCTTCGCGGTTCGGCTTACGCGTGAAGGCTCTGCGGAGCGCTTCGCATTGGTCCAGCTTCCGCGGCAGCACACGCGGTGGATTCAGGTCGGGACCAGAGGCGGCTTCCATTACGCCTTCCTCGAGGACGTCGTTCGCCATCGTCTGGGGGAGCTGTTCCCGGGCCATGACATCAAGGAGGCCGCACTCTTTCGCGTGACGCGCGACGCCGACTTCGCGACCGACGATCAGGAAGCGGAGGATCTCCTCGATGCGGTGAAGCACGTTCTCAAGCAACGCCGGAGCGGCGATCCGGTGCGGCTGGAAATCGAAGCCTCGGCGAGCGGGGAAATCACGGAACAGCTGACGGCCTTCTTCCAGCTCGATCCCCTGGCTGTCTATCGCGTTCCGGGACCGCTCGACCTCAAGTTCCTGATCGAGTTCACGCGCGTCACGTCGCTCCCGGCGCCGCGTGCGGTGCCCTGGCCGCCGCAGCCGTCACCCGACGTCCCGCCCGGGGATGCGATCTGGGAGGCGATCGCCGAGCGGGACTTCCTGCTCTTTCATCCCTACGAGAGCTACGAGCCGGTGCTCCGGCTCCTCCGGCTGGCGTCCGAGGATCCATCCGTGCTCGCGATCAAGCAGGTGCTCTACCGCACCGCCTCCAACTCGGAGGTCGTGCGCGCGCTCGAGCGGGCCGCCGAGAACGGGAAGCAGGTAACCGCGTTGCTCGAGCTGCAGGCGCGGTTCGACGAGGAGCGAAACGCGGGCTGGGGGCAGCGCCTGGAGGACGCGGGCGTGCAGGTGCTGTACGGCCTCGCGGGGCTCAAGACGCACGCGAAGGCGCTCTTGATCGTGCGGCGCGGCCCCGGAGGGATCGAGCGGTATGCCCACCTGGGTACGGGGAACTACAACGAGCGGACGGTTCTCGAATACTCGGATCTGAGCCTTCTCACCGCCAACGAGGACCTCTGTGGCGATCTGACCGCGTTCTTCAACGTCGTCACCGGCTACTCGGAGCCGCTGCCCTGGAGGATGCTCGCGATGGCGCCCCTCGGCATGCGCTCCCGATTCCTGAGCCTGATCCGCCGCGAGATCGAGAAATCGACCCCGGAGGATCCGGGGCAGATCCGCGCGAAAATGAACGCCCTCGTGGACAAGACGATCATCGACGCGCTGTACGACGCCTCGAACGCCGGCGTGAGAATTCAGCTCAACGTGCGCGGATCCTGTGTTCTGCGTCCCGGGGTGAAGGGGATGAGCGAGCACATCCGGGTCGTCTCCCTTGTGGACCGCTTTCTCGAGCATAGCCGCATCTTCGAGTTCCGGAACGGTGGGGACGTGGAAACGTTCTTTGGGAGCGCGGACTGGATGCCGCGAAACCTGGACCGGCGCGTGGAGCTGGTATTCCCGGTGGTCGACCCCGAGCTGCGGGCACGCCTCGCGCACATCCTCGACGTGCTCTTCGCGGACAACGTGAAGGCGCGGGAGCTCCGGTCGGACGGATCCCTGGCGAAGCGGGCCAGCCGCCGCAAGCCGCTTCGCGCGCAGGAGGTGTTCTGGGAGGAAGCACGCGCGCGCGGCGAGGGGCGGGGGGATGCGGATCGGGGCGCGTTTGTCCCGCTCCGGAGCGCGCCGGACTAGCGGGTCTTCAAGGCGCGGAACGGCCCGCTCAGTACCTCACGTCCGCCGCCAACCGCGCGAGCCAGGCCTCGCGGTCACGTCCTTCGAGATTTCCTTCGTTCCGTATGCGGCGAAACCCTGCGCCCACGCTCACATCCACGTTGTCGCGCGGCATCCATCTCGCGTCCCCCCACACCTCGCGCCGCTCCTCCACGATTCCGGAAAGGCCGGCGGTCGAGACCGCGCCCTGGGAGGGATCCCAGGGCACGCCGAGCCTTCCCTCCCCGTGATTCGTGAAATCGCCGCTCCAGCGGAGCTGCCACTCGCGCGAGAGGTCGAATGCCGACTCGAGGAAGACGTTCTCCACGTCGGGTCCGAGGGCATAGCCGACCGGGCGTTCCCGGTAGATGAAGTCCTGGCCGTAGCTCACGCTGTACGTGAAATTGCGAACGCGCGTGTACTCTCCGAGGAAATGCACATAGTGGGCCCCGTAAGGCCGCTCGCTTCGAAACCCGAGCTGGTATCCGATCCGGTTCGGCATGTTGGCGCTCTCGGTGGCGTAGTCATCCACGAGGAGCTCTCCGTAGAGCGTCAGGCCGTGGGAGACGCGGACCGAGACGTCGGCCGAGGCCATCAGGTTCGCCCGCTCGAGCGGGCGCAGAGAGTCCACGGAGGCGTCACGAATCCGGATCCGCTCGACGACCGTGTAGGGGAGGAGGCCCGATGCGTAGAGAAGATCGATGCCGCCAGAGCTGTACCGCGCGGCCTCGGCGAGCCCGAGCGTGAGCCGGGGTGTATCGAACTCGATCCGGTGTGCCGCGAGGAAGCGGTGGTCCGCCGCCGAGACCACGCCGGTGAACGCGGTGCCGGTCACGCTGATCCTGCCGCCGGTCGCGCCCTGTAAGGAAAAAAAGGTCATCGGCCCTGCGGCGTCGGAGAGGAGAAGGGTCCCCCGCCGGCCCGGACCCCAGCGGACCGCGTCGTACCCCAGCGCGGCCGTGAGGCGATTCACGCGCCCGGTCATTTCGCCACGCAGGACCGTTGTCTCCAGATCCGTGTGGGCCGCGATGGCGTCGATGAACTCGCGCTGGCCGCGGATCCGTGTGACGCCGAGCTCCTCGTAGGCTCCGAACCAGGGCCAAAGCTGAAGGCTCATCCGCGCGGCCAGGGAGGATTCGTCGCGGAGCCGAAAGTGCGCGGCTTCCCGCTTCTCGTCGAAATCGCCGCGCAGGTGTCCGGCGAAAGCGATCCGGAAGCGTTGATCGCGGGCTCCCACGTCGAGGAGCGGTCCCGTTTCCCGCGCCTCGGGCGCCAAGCCCATATCGGCGAGCTCGCGAGCCAGCTCGCGCTCGAGCCGCCGGAAGTGCAAGTCGGAATCGATCGCCGGGAAGGCAACCCGCGCCTCCTGGAGCGCCCGCGCGATGTCCACGCGCGCCAGGGGCCGGGTGTGGATCGAGACGGATCGGATGAGGCCGCGCGCAACGAGGGCCTCCAGATCCGCGTAGAGGGCGTGCGACGCTGGAAGGAACTCTGCGGGCTGGGCGTGCACGGGGGAGGATCCCGCGCCGAGCGCGAGAGCGACCCAAAGGAGCCCGATCCAAGCGAAGCGCATGGCCGCGCATCCTATCGGCGACCGGGCCGCGGGTCAAACCCAGGTCAACCCGGAAGGTGTGGACGGATCACCACAGGGATGTAACCGTGGCGCCTCAGGTGTCCCGGTCCGGTACGGTAGAAAAACGCCTAACTTGTTAACTCACAGGGTGATGGTTCATGGCACGGGGGCTGCATTTAGGCGGGCGTAGCCATAGGTCCGAACCCACATGGTCAGGAGGACGAACATGCGTATCTTCGTAGCAATGTTGGCGCTCGCCTTTGCCGCGGGCAGTGCGTCGGCGTCCCAACTCGATTTCCAACCGAGCGCGCCCGGCGCGGATGCGCCGCAATTCAAGGACACGGGCGCGCAGAAGTCGCTTCTCGAATTAAACGGGCCGATCCGGCACCGGCGCCCCTATCGCGACCGTGACTACGGCTACAGCGAGCCGGTGTACTTCGCCACCCTGGGTGCGGGCAGGTTCGACCCAACCGATCAGCCCGGGAGCGGACTCTACGTGAACGGAAGCGTCGGATCGGTTCTCGCCAATCAGCTCGATCTCGGGATTCAGCTCTCCTGGTATCACCGCTCAACGGGAGGCGAGGAGTTCGTGCGCCAGGGTGACCTGCCCGACGGCACGCACGTGACGACCGTCGTCCGGACACGGTCCATCGACACCAATCTTGTCCCGATCATGGGAACCATTCGCGTGCGCATTCCCGTGACGCCTCAGTTCGAGCCCTACGTCGGCGGCGGACTGGGTTGGGAGTGGCTCACGGTCGAGGGGACCGACGAGAACGGCTTCGATTTCCGGAATGACTACGACGGCTTCGGGGCGCAAGTGTTCACCGGCGCCAATCTGAACGTCGCCGGCCGGACCTCGCTCTACGGCGAGGCGGTGTGGAACGCGAGCACACCCAAGGCCGATTTCTACGATCCCGCGATCGGGCAGACCGTTCGTGAAGAAGCGGACTTCGACGGCGTCGCATTTCACGGCGGACTTCGGTTCACGTTCTAGTTGTCGCCGCGCGGTCTCTGAGCTACCTTGCACGCGGGGAGTCGCCGTCAACGTCACGGCCGGGGCGACCCGCGCCGCTCTCGAACCACTGAGGGGGTTTCCGCGATGAAACCAAACGGATCGTATCTGGTGACGCTTGTGGTCGGATTGAGCCTTTTATCATTCGCCGCGCTCGCGTCGGCGGCGCCTACGCCCGAGGGCCATGGCCTCGGTTTTCAGGGGCTCGGCGCCCGCATAGGATTTGTCGATCCCGAAGGAGCCAGCAGCACCGTCGCCCTCGGCGTGCACATCGACGGGGGTGAGTTCGTGAGGAGCGTGCACGTCATCCCGCTCGTGGAATATTGGAAGGTCGGCGTGAGCGGTAGTGATATCCGCGATCTCACCGTCGCGACCGATATCAATGTCGACTTCCCCGTGGAGGGAGGCAGGTTGATCCCGTACGCGGGCGGCGGTCTCGGACTTCATTTCATACACTTCGACCTGCCTCCTGGCGTCCCCGACAAGTCCGACACCAAGCTGGGACTGAACGTCCAGGGAGGGATCCGGAACCAGGTGATGCCGAACCTCGGAATCTTCGGCGAGGTCAAGTATTCCTTCGTGTCCGATGTGAACCAGCTCAAGGTCATGGGCGGGTTCACGTATAACTTCATCTACTAACCAAAGGACGGTGAATCCATATGAAACCCATTCGGATTCTAGGCAGCGCGCTCCTGGTAGCCCTCCTGGCATTCGCGATCTCGGCCTGCCAGAAGAAGGCGCAAACGGACATGTCCGAGACGACCGATTCGACCCAGGTCAGTCAGGGATACGGCGCGGAGACGCCTCCGGCGCCTGCGACAGAGCCGGGCGCACCGGCAGCGACGCCCCCGAAGGCGACGAAATCGACGTCCACGAAGCACAGCGGATCCTCGTCGAGCAGTTCGAAGGGGACGAGCACGTCCAATTACGCGGAACAGCGGACCACTGAGATCCCGGCCGGCACGACCTTCGACGTCGAGATGGTCACCCCGGTCGACACCCGGAC
>Ga0075423_10005558_pt1 | contig 11793 bp, 12 predicted proteins | sample SoiMethybrSBSTD2_FD_80114 | JGI IMG/M metagenome (GOLD analysis project Ga0075423, IMG submission 80114) | Bulk soil microbial communities from a Populus tree surrounding site in Tennessee, USA - Soil MetaG P. TD hybrid SBSTD2 | ecosystem: Environmental > Terrestrial > Soil > Tree plantation...
CCATCCACTCGGGCCTCGCTCCCGTCCGCGTCGGCGACCGAAATGCTGCCTCCATCATTTCATACGTCACGCGGCCAAAAAGGAGGGCATCGGCCCGGTTGAGGTTCTCGACCGCGTGACGATGCAAGTCTTCGTCCGCGAACATTTCACGGTGATCGCAGCACCCGTCCAGGGTGACGTTGATGGAATACCGAAGGGGTCGCATCAATCGCACGTGGGGTAGACCACCCTGAATCGCTCACACACTACAGGCATGTGCCAATCTGGCTCCCTGCCGATCCGCTGGCACTCTCTGGAGAAGAATCGCCAGTGAGCCTCCCGCCAGTAGCGGAGAGTCCTGTCGCCTTCGCCTTCCACTGCGGCAAAGCTGTCACTGACGCTGTCGAACGGGACGATCTCGATGTGAGTCGATTCGATGATGCACACTGGGACCCCGTGCCAATCGGTTACCACACTGAGGGCGCCCACCTTGGGAAGGGGCTTCTTGGTGAGCTCGTTGGTCCACAGAAGACCCGCGGTGGCGCGTTTCTCGCCGGACAGAACAAGAGCAGCAAGGGCATTCGCAGTCGGCTCGTTGTCGTCGAAGTGGAACACCTCGTAGAACAGTGGTGAAGCGTCATACGCGATTGACGCCTCAAACTTGTCCCAGAACGATTGAACACTCTTCGGAACGTTCACCGTCCGCTCCTGCTGCTGTCGCTGCCCTTACCCAACGCGACGGATCGTACGTCCAGGCTCAGCAAGCTCGTGAAGTAAATCATCGAGCCACATTTCAAGCTCATGCGGTTGTGCCTCGGGGGGGATTACCAAGTCGTGCACGGGTGCACGCCTCCCGACGCCGAGGCGGTAAATCTTCCAAGAGTCGCCCTCCCGGATGACCTCCAGCTGGTAGCGCCCGTAAATATCAAAGCGCAAGCACGCCTCCCCACACCAACTCTTGGCGCAGTCTAGCGGCTTGCGGCTGAGCCGCCGCGTCTTTCAGCGGAGGCTATCACAGACGACCACGCCGCCGCCGCCCGGAGGACGCAATCGGACGACTGACCAGTGCCTCGTCTCATCACACGCCGGGCGTCTGGCGTCTCAGTCCGGACGCAGCGTGTACCTCACGACGCGTCGCATTGCTCGCGAAACGGTCCGTAGCCCGGATCAACTCCTCCGTGATGCCAGGATTGGTGGCCGCATGTCCCGCATCGTTCACAACCACCAGCTCCGAGTGAGGCCATAGGCTGTGCAGTTTCCACGCCCCAGCGAGCGGCGCCTGAAAATCGAAACGCCCGTTCACGAGCACCCCAGGAATGCCCGCAAGCCTATCCACGTCACGCAAGAGACTCCCATCACCAATCCACGCATTGTGACGGACGTAATGCGTGACGAGCCGTGCATAGGCCATCGCGAACGACGGATCACGGAACCGAGGTGCCAATCCAGACACGGGAGGCCAATCCGGTGTCGCGGACTCCCACAGACACCAGGCAAGAGCAGCCCGTTCACGAACCGCAGGATCAGCATCCTGCAACAAGCGGCAGTAGGCCTCGACGATATCGCCGTCGCGATCGGCGACCGGCAAGGCGCTGCGGCGACGCTCCCACTCTTCGGGGAAGAACGCGCCAAGACCGTCACCAAACAACCAGTCAAAATCTTCGCGCCGACCCGTCGTAACGCCAAACAGGATCAATTCCGTCACACGAGTCGGAAACCGCTCGGCATAGGCAAGCGCCAACGCGCTGCCCCAGGATCCGCCCAACACCAACCACCGTTCGATGTTCAGGTGCCCCCTCACCAGCTCAATATCGGCGATTAGATTGTCGGTGGTGTTTCCCGACAGCTTGGTCTCCGGCGCGCTCGCATGCGGCCGGCTCCGCCCACAACCACGTTGATCAAACAGCACAACGCGGTACGCAGCAGGATCAAACAGCCTCCGATGCCACGGCGTACACCCCGAACCAGGGCCGCCGTGCAAGACGACAGCGGGCTTGCCCTTGGGATTGCCGCACACCTCCCAGTAGACGAGATCACCACCAGTGACCTCCAGCATGCCCTGCGCATACGGTTCGATCTCGGGATATAGGTCTGGCATATCTCGCCTATCTCAAAAGCCAGAATGCAACGATGTGGCGCCTCGACTACTTGGCGGCGACGACGACATGCGCTTCTATGGGGACGCCGAGCCCGTCGTCATCCAGATAGGCCTGCAGTGATGCCTTGACCTCGCGGAGGATCGCACCACGCGTGCGTTCATCCAGGGTGGTGGCCACTCCTGCTACCGGCGTGCCTGACAGATAGCGCGGCACGAATTCCTCCAATGATGGGTATCGAATCATTTGACTGTCGATGCGTATACGGATACTGCGGAAGCCTGCCGCAGCAATAAGCGCGCGGAGCTCCTCTCTGTCACCCAGGGCGAATGCTCTCCGGATTCCCATGGCGGCATCCATACTCACCTGGTGCTCTAGAGCATCGGCCACCACGCGTTGCCACGGACAATGCGAGATTCCTCGCCAAACACTGAGGACGAGATGTCCGGTGGGCACCAAGACGCGGCAGATGTCGCGTAGCGCAGCAGGTTTGTCCGGAAAGAACTGTAGTCCCTGCTGACAAAGCGCCACATCAAACGTCTCATCTGGAAATGGAAGGGCAGTGGCGTTGCCCTCTTTCCACTCGATGGAGGCCCCAGACGGCTGGGGCAGCGTACGCGCCATGGCGAGCATACCGGGGTTGAGATCCACGCCTACCACGTGCCCCTCCTTGCCTACCCGGCTAGCCGCCTGACGAGCCACCACCCCGGTCCCGCAGGCGACGTCGAGTATTCGCGCCCCGGCCGCGATGGTAGCGGCGTCGAGCAGGCCATGGGTCCAACCCTGCATGAACGCTTGAACGATGTAGCGCTCGTACGCCTCGGAAGCAGTGCCGCTTAGCTGCCATCCTGACGATTGAATCATCGCGTGCCCCTTTTCAGCTCTCCAAGAGGCGCCACGCGCAGGTCGTCCCGCTCGCACCACCAGGAGCCATCCCGAAACCACAGCGGATGCGCATGTCGCGGGCACGGCGGCCACACCGTGTCGATGAATTCATCGTGGATGTCCTGTTGCGTATCCTCGACAACACGCTGAACGTAACTCGGGGCGTCATCGATGAACTGCCGAAGTCGGACCGCGTTGTTCAGGGCTAGATAGTCGTGACCAGCTCCGACCGTTGCGTGCAAGTCGTTCACAAGCAACTGGACGACTCGAACCTGTTCAACATCGGTAATGGGCATCTCTTATGAAGTCGACCTAACGCACGGATGAGCGGCGAGCAAAGCTCGTCCGCTCTATTCGTGAGTTATACGGCACGTCCACACGGCACGTTAGATCACTCACGACCAAAACGCCGCCCACTTCTCTTGATCTACCGGAACGTTCATGCCCTCCGCGAGCTTCCCGTCCAGGCCGAAGCGATAGAGATACATGTTTCGACTTTCGAGTCTCTTTCCGTTACGCTCCGCCCGCACGACCCCATAGGTCATTACGTGATCGTCGTCCGCTGTCATGACCTTCAACTCGATCGCGATCACGTCTTTCGTCTCAGCCTTAGCCTTGCGGAGAAACTCAGCAAAGGCACTTGGCCCCTGGTACTCGCCGCCAAGCATGCCCCCACCCGCGACGTAGTACCGAAGATCGTCCGAGACGAGCGCCTTGAGTGTGTCGAAGTCGCTTTCATTGAACGCTCGGATGATTCGGGTGAATTTCACCACGTTCGGATGCGGCTCAGCCATGGCGCCCTCCTAGAGGAGGCTCACCTGCGGTGGTGGACGGCTTGTGGCGCCTGCCCTGACCGTATAACGGCTCGGCGCTGAGCGGCCGGCGGGAGCGGCCCCGACGTCCGCACGCGGGTTGACGCCGGACCGCTCAAGCGGCTTGTTAGGCGGACGCATCAGGCCCGCCAATTCCCGAGAAGCAGGCTGAAATGTCGAAGGCATCTCGACCATCACGGTGGCGTAGCTCTCCACCATCCTGTACGAACTGTGTCAGAAGCTGACGCAAGAGACTGGCGGCCAAGCAAAGCGCCTGGAGCGAGCTGGCGCCGTGAACGTCATGGAGGCGCTCCTGGAGTCCTGAAAGCGATACAGGGCAGGCCCATTCGCTGTCGCCGATGGGATACGGACGCCCCACGCCGGCCTTGACCTCGACGCGTTGCCCTGAGCGATGGAGTGCAGTGATGGTCTCCTCCGCTATGAGCTCGGCCATTGGGCCCTGTTCCGTGTGTAGCGTGGGGGAGGGTTGGGAGCGGGGCGCGTGTGCATGGAGCTGCCCTCCTCGCGGTGAAGGATACCGCGGCTTGGCGGTGCGCCACGAACCATCGTGTGAGAGCACGATGTAGAGACGCCGTCGATTCTCCATGCGTGGGGCCATGCGCGCCTCCGGCTCCGTGCGCTCTGGGCCCCGGGGGCACGGCGCCCCAGATCCCACCGTTTGGTGTACTCTCTTTCTCTGCGCGCGCTGCTGTCGCCGCGTTCACCGATGTGACCGGGAGGCTCGACATGCTCAAGCAGACGTCCTCGGAGTACCGCGGCTTTCGCACCGCCGGCATCCGGCTGCGCGAGGAGATGATGCCGCATCTCGCGCGCCTCACCGCGGGGCGGGCGCGGGCCATGTTCCACGCGCTCCATGCCTTCGACAAGGCGCAGGCGGTCATGCTGACGGAGCAGGGCCTGCTGCCGCGCGAGACGGCGGCGGCCATCCTGCGCGCCCTGCGCGAGATGGAGAAGGAAGGCGTGGAGGAGACGCGGAGCAAGGTGGGCGGCGGGCTCCACTCCGGCGAGCAGTACCTGATCCGCAAGCTGGGCGAGGATGTCGGCGGCCGCCTGCATCTCGGGCGGAGCAGCGGCGATCTCTCCTCGGTCGGGATCAACACGCTGCAGCGCGAGCACGTGCTGCGCATCCTGGAGGCGGTGAACCGCCTGCGCCGCGTGCTGCTCGACCTGGCCGCGCACCACACGGACACGATCTTCCCCGGCACGAGCTTCGGCCAGCACGCCCAGCCCATGACGCTGGCGCATCTCTTCATCTCCTGGGCGGCCAACCTCGCGCGCGACTTCGAGCGCCTGCACGGCGTGTACCGCCGGGTGAACGTGAGCCCCGCCGGCGCCGCTATCATGGTGGGCTCGAACTTCCCGTTGAGCCGGGAGCGCACCGCCGAGCTGATGGGCTTCGACGGCCTGCACGAGAACTGCGCGGACGCCATCCTGGAGCTGAACGCCGACGACAGCCTGGACGTGCCGATGGCGGTGGCCACGCTCTACCACAGCATGTCGAAGTGGGCGGACGACCTCATCCTCTGGAGCACCAGCGAGTACGCCTACGTGAGCATCCCCGACCGCTTCTGCAACACCTCGAGCATCATGATGCAGAAGAAGAACGTGATCGGGCCGGCGGAGGTGAAGGGCGCGGCCGCGGAGGCGCTGGGCGCGGTGGTGACGTCGTTCACCGCCCTCAAGGGTCCCACCGCGTTCCCCATCACCGAGCGGCACTACGCGCTCGAGCAGGTGTGGACGGTGTGCAGCCACTGCGTGCGCGACCTTGACTGGTTCTGCGAGCTGCTCCCCGCGCTCGAGATCCGCAAGGATCACATGCGGGAGGAGGCCTGGCGCCACTGGGCCACCGCCACCGACGTGGCCGGCGCGCTGGTGCGCGAGAAGAATCTGCCCTGGCGCACCTCGCATCAGATCGTGGGGATCTTGGTGCGGCTCTGCGAGGAGCGCGGGCTCGGGCCCGACGCCGTGACGCCGGCGCTGCTGGACGAGGCCGCGCAGGCCTATCACGGCCAGCCCGCGGGCCTCAGCGCGGCGCAGATCCGCGAGGCACTCGACCCCGGGCGCTTCATCGCGGACCGCACCATGCGCGGCGGGCCCGCGCCGAAGGAGTCGCAGCGGCAGATCGCGCACTTCGCCGCCGGCCTCGAGGCGGACGAGGCCATCGTGTCCGGCATATACCAGCGCCTCGCTGACTCCGCGCGCAAGCTCGATGCCGCGGTGGACGCTCTGACCGGGAGATAGCGTTAATGCGGAGACTGTTCGTCGCCTTCGTTGCCGTGCTCGGGATCGCGCTGCTTACCTCGCCCACCCTCGTCCTCGCCCAGGAGCCGAAGATGGGCGGCACCGTCGTCCAGGCCATCAGCGCCGATCCGCCCACCATGAACCCCGCCACCACCACCGACACGCAGGCGTGGTCGCTCATGGGTAAGCTCTTCAACGGGCTCACCTATCTCGACAATGACTACCGGAGCCATCCGGACCTGGCCGAGTCGTGGACGATCAGCCCTGACGGCGTCACCTACACGTTCAAGCTCAGGAAGGACGTGAAGTGGCACGACGGCAAGCCCTTCACCTCCGCCGACGTGAAGTGGACGTATCAGGAAGCGATCATGAAGTACCACCCGGTAGGCCGCGTGGCCTACGCCAACATCGCGTCCATCGACACGCCCGATCCCTACACGGTCGTGCTGAAGATGAAGACACCGTTCGGCCCCACCGTCTTCATGACCTCGCTCAACATGGGGCCGATCCTGCCCAAGCACCTCCTGGAAGGCCAGGACTTCGCCACGGCCGAGTTCAACCGGAAGCCCATCGGCACCGGGCCCTACAAGATCGCCGAGGCGGTGAAGGGCAGCCACTACGTCCTCGAGCGCAACCCCGACTACTTCAAGAAGGGCCGGCCCTATCTCGACCGCGTGATCCTGAAGGTGATGCCGAACCCGGCCTCGCGCGTGCTCGCCTTCGAGAAGGGCGAGGTGGACGTGCTCTATTCCTTCTTCCTGCCGCGCGAGCAGGCGGCGCGGGTGAAGGCGCTGCCCGGCGTCGTGGTGAAGGAGTACATGCTGTTCCCGGAGACGATTCTCCTCTTCTTCAACTTGAAGGACACCAAGGCGCTGGGCGACGTGCGCGTGCGCCAGGCCATCTTCCACGGCATCGACCAGAACTTCCTCGTCCAGCAGGGCTACGGCGGCCAGGGGCGGCCGGGCACCAGCGTCATCCCGTCGAACCTCGCGTGGGCCTACAATCCCAACGTGCCGAAGTACCCCTTCGACGTGACGAAGGCCGGCGCGCTGCTCGACGAAGCGGGCTATCCCAAGAACGCGCAGGGCGAGCGGCTCGCGCTCCGCCTCGTCTACGACCCCGCCAACTCCGCGGCCAACCGTGCGTCCGAGGTGGTGGCCCAGCAGCTCAAGGTCGTCGGCCTGAACGTGAAGCTCGTGCCGCTCGAGCGCTCGCTCATGCTGGAGAAGGTGTTCAAGCAGTACGACTTCGACCTCTACATCCACAACTACACGAGCTACGGCGACCCGGCGCTCGGCATCGGGCGCATCTACACCTGTGACAACATCCGCCCCGCGCCGTTCGTGAACGTGGAACGCTACTGCAAGCCGAAGGTCGACGAGCTCTTCGCCAAGGGCGGCGCGGTGGTGTCGCAGGCCGAACGCGCGAAGCCGTATCGTGAAGTCCAAGAGATCCTCATGAAGGACCTCCCCACGATCCCGCTGGTCGAATACGGCGACACCAACGTGGCGCGGGCGCGCGTGCAGAACATCTTCAAGAGCCTCTCCTCCCACGAGCGCTGGGACGAGGTGTGGGTGAATGACGGGAAGTAAAACCACCGCGCGGCCCGCCGCGGCGGCGGGCGTGCCCACCGTCTCCGAGGCCCTGGCCGGCTGGGCGGCCACGCTCACGTGGAAGCGCCTGCCCACCGAGGTCGTCGCGATGGCGCGCCGGGTGCTCCTCGACACGCTGGGCTGCGCGCTCCAGGGCAGCACCACACCCGAGGCGCGCCATCTTGCTCTCGCGCGGGCCGATCTCGGCGCCGCCGGGCGCTGCACGGTGTGGGGCACGCGCGGCGGCGCGCCGCCGCAGGCCGCCGCCCTCTTCAACGGGGCGCACGCCCACATGCGCGAGCTGGACGATGTCGGCGGCGGCGGCCACGCGGGCGCCTGTCAGGTCCCGGCGGTGCTCGCGGCCGCCGAGCTGTCGGAGGGCGACGGGCGCGACGTGCTGCTGGGCCTGGTCGCCGGCCACGAGATCACCTCGCGGCTCACCGACGCGGCGAGCTACGACGTGATGACGCTCCGGGGCTGGCACACCACCGGCGTCTACGGCAGCATCGGCGCGGGCGTGGCCGCGGCGCGCGTGCTCTGCCTCGACGCCGAGCGCACCGCGCACGCGCTCGGGCTGGCCGGCTCCTACACCGGCGGCACCTGGGCCTTCATGGCCGACGGCGCCATGTCGAAGCGCGTGCATCCGGGCCGCTCCGCGGAGATCGGGCTCACCGCCGCCGTGCTGGCGCGGCGCGGGGTCACCGGGCCGCGCGAGGTGCTCGACGCGCCGTGGGGCGGGCTCTTCTCGACCTACGCGCCGGGCGAAGCGGATCCGGCGGCGCCGCTTCACAAGCTCGGCGAGGGCTTTCGCATCCTGCGCAAGGGCTTCAAGCCGTATCCCGTCTGCTGGGGCATCAACAGCTCCGCCGACGCCATGCTGGAGCTACGCGCCAAGCACGAGCTCGCGCCCGAGAACGTGAAACACGTGCGCGTGGTGCTGTCCGAGATGAGCCGGCGCATGATCGGCGGCACGCACCTGGACTCGGTGCTCGAGGCCCAGATGAGCGTAACGTACGCGCTCGCCTGCATCCTCCGCTTCGGGCGGCTGACCCTCCGCGAGTTCACCCGCGCCGCCGTGGCCGACAAGGCGACGCGCGCGCTGATGCAGCGGATCACCCTGGTCGTCGACCCCGAGGCCCACGGCGAGCGCCAGACGCTCGAGGTGGAGACGCGCGACGGCCACCGTTTCGCGTCCCGCATCGAGGTGCCGCTGGGCCATTGGGACAATCCCCAGTCGGACGACGCGCTCCACGAGAAGTTCCTCCGCCTCGCCGGCGCCGCTCTCGGCGCCGCGCGCGCCGAGAAGGCCGCCGACCTGGTAGCGCGCATCGATAAGCCGGGCGCGCTGGCGCGCCTGTTTCCGCTCCTCCGCCCGGCCTGAGGCGGTGCTCCCCTACGTCGCGCGCCGCCTGGCGAGCCTGATCCCCCTCCTCGCCGGGATGGTCGTGCTCGGCTTCGCCATCATCCAGCTCGCGCCCGGCGATCCCGTGCAGGTCCTGGTGGGCGACTACCCCGCGCCGCCCGAGTACGTGCAGCAGGTGCGCGAGCGCTTCGGCCTCGACCGCCCCGTCATTGTGCAGCTCGTCCGCTACGCAAGCCAGGTGCTGCGCGGCAATCTCGGCCACTCGTTCTTCTACAACGAGCCGGTGCTGGACCTTGTCATAGGGCGCCTCCCCGCCACGCTGCTCTTGATGGGCGCGGCGCTCGTCATCTCGAGCGTGGCCGGCGTGCTGCTGGGCGTGGCGTGCGGCCGGCGGCCGGGCTCGCTCACCGACTCGACGCTGCTCGTGCTGGGGCTCGTGGGCTACTCATTGCCGGTGTTCTGGCTGGGACAGCTCCTGTTGATGGGCCTCTCGCTCAAGCTCGACTGGTTCCCGACCCAGGGCATGCGCTCGCTCACCGTGGGCCTCTCGCCGCTGGCGCGAGGGCTCGACGTAGCGCATCACCTGGCGCTGCCCGCGCTCACCCTGGCCACGCGCTATCTGGCGCTGAACGTGCGGCTCACCCGGGCGAGTCTGGTCGAAGTGTCCGGCATGGAGTATCTCCAGACCGCGCGCGCCAAGGGGCTGGCCGAGCGCGTGGTGATCTACAAGCACGCGCTTCGGAACGCGCTGCTGCCCGTGGTTACGATGATCGGCCTCAACGTAGGCCACCTGGTCGCGGGGGCGGTGCTCACGGAGACGGTGTTCGCGTGGCCCGGCCTCGGGCGCCTCATCTTCGACGCCATCCTCCACCGCGACTACCCGCTGATGCTGGGCGGGCTTCTCGTCGTCACGGTGTGCGTGGTGGTGGGCAATCTCCTCGCCGACATCGCCTATGCGTGGATCGATCCGCGCATCCGCCTCGGGAGCCGCGCCTAGCCATGGGCCGCGTGAGCCTGCGCGAGATCTGGCTGCGGCTGCGCCGGCATCCGGCCGGACTCCTCGGCCTGGCCGGCGCGCTGTGCTTCACGCTGCTGGCGATCATCGGGCCCTGGGTGGCGCCGGCCGATCCCATGGCGCTGAACCCCAACGCGCTACGGCCGCCGGGGCGCGGGCATTGGCTGGGCACGGACGATCTCGGCCGCGACATCCTGAGCGGCGTGCTCCACGGCGCGCGCGTGTCGCTGGTGGTGGGCCTCCTCGCCGCCGCCGGCTCGGTGCTGGTCGGTGTGGCGGTGGGCGCGGCGGCAGGCTACTGGCGCGGGCGCGTCGAGGGCGCCCTGATGCGCCTCACCGAGTGGGTGCTCGTCATCCCCCAATTTCTGATCGTCCTGGTCGTCGCGGCCATCTTCGGCGCGGATCTGCGCCTGGTCGTCGTGGTGCTGGCGCTGGTGGGCTGGACCGCGACCGCGCGGCTCACGCGCGCGCAGTTCCTCGCGCTGGGCGAGCGCGAGTTCGTGGTGGCGGCGCGAAGCCTCGGCGCGGGCGACGGCCGCATCATCGGACGGCAGATCCTGCCGAACGCGCTGGCGCCCATCGTGGTCGCCGGGTCGCTCCAGATCCCCGCGGCCATCCTGGCCGAGGCGAGCCTACGCTTCCTGGGCCTGGCCGACCCGAACCGCGTGTCATGGGGCGGCATGCTCAACCAGGCGCAGAACTTCCTCCAGCAGGCGTGGTGGATGCCGGTGTTCCCCGGAGTGGCCATCTTCCTCACCGTGCTCTCGTTCAACCTGGCCGGCGAGGCGCTGAACGAGGCGCTGGCGCCGCGAGGCCGGGGCGCGCGCTGAGCCCGTGCCGGCGCGGCGGCCCGATCAGCCCGCGGCGCGCCCGCATCGACCATTCGTCACCGCGAACCGGGCTCGAACAGCTCGATCGGATTGCCGTCCGGATCCTCCACTTGTATCTGTTTACCGCCAGGACCGACTTCCATCTTGTTGCGAAACCGCACCCCCTTCTTCTCGAGCTCAGCGGTGACGGCGGGCAAGTCCTTCACTCGGAGGATCACCCGGTTCCATCCGCCCGGTTCTTGCTCGCGGCCATCGGGCATCGTTCGAGAGCCCGACGCCCCTGGGGCACTGAGGATGAGCTTGAGATCGGCGATGGAGACCTGTCCGAAAGCGGGCAGATTCCGCAGGTCCAGCTTGAACCCAAGTGTCTGCGTATAGAAGAGAATCGAGCGCTGAACGTCTCGGACCTGATATCTCACGCCCCACAGTCCCAGTACGATGTGCGGTTCGCTTGGCATCGTGACGACTCTCCCTTTTATCGATCGCCGACTCGAATCATCCGCCGCCACCCGGGGCCGGCTCAGCGCCACGTGCCGCTCCCGAGCGCCGCCGTCACCGCGCCCACGTCGTAGACGCAGCCGCCCCACGTGCCGCCGCCCGCCTGCTGCAGCGCGGCCCAGAGCCGCGTGTCGTCGGGCAGGTCGGGGTCGGGCCCCAGGTCCGGACGCGGCGCCCGCTCGGCCAGCACGCGTGCGCCCTCCTCGGGCGAGTACTCGCGGCCGTCGTGGCCCACGAGATCGATGCTGCCCTCCAGCGTGTTCCGGTCGATGACGATGCGGATGCGATCGCCCTCGCGCACCTTGCCCACGGGCCCGTCGGCCAGGGCCTCGGGCCCCACGTGGCCGATGCAGGCGCCGGTGGAGACACCGGAGAAGCGCGCGTCGGTGATCACGGCGACCTGCTTGCCCCAGGAGAGATGCTTGAGCGCAGCGGTGATCTGGTAGATCTCCTCCATCCCC
>Ga0075423_10005560_pt1 | contig 11792 bp, 10 predicted proteins | sample SoiMethybrSBSTD2_FD_80114 | JGI IMG/M metagenome (GOLD analysis project Ga0075423, IMG submission 80114) | Bulk soil microbial communities from a Populus tree surrounding site in Tennessee, USA - Soil MetaG P. TD hybrid SBSTD2 | ecosystem: Environmental > Terrestrial > Soil > Tree plantation...
GACGACAGTGCTTCATATGATGGCCGAAATACCTGTAGAAATTAGGGGCATTGTCTCTTTTCGGAAACTTGGGCGTCAAGAAAATTGCGTAAGATTGGCAATAGTTTCCTTGACACTGGCACCCCGCGCGCGTACGATCCGCTCGCTATCCGGCAAGCGCGGCGATCCGAAGCGCGAGGCGTTTCCCATGCTGCCTAGAAGTGTCCGCATCGCTCTTGCCGTTTCCGTCCTTTTCGCCTGTCTTGGCGCAGGCTTCTGGATTCATGCGTTGCTCTTCACGCGTCTCTCTCAGGGCCCGTCGCCCTCGAGCGCGTCGCAGAGCCCGGCCGACGCGTTGCAGTCGGCCTTCGTCCGTGTGGCCGAGCGCGTGCGACCGGCGGTTGTCCACATCGGCACGGTTCAGGTGGCGCGGACGCGGCGGCCGCCGATAGTGCCCGGGCCGTTCTCGGACGATCCGTTACTGAAGGACTTCTTCGACCAGTTCTTCGGGCCGCAGGGTCCGGGCCGCCGGGAGGAATTCCACCAGCCCGGTCTCGGCTCGGGCGTCATCATCGACAAGCGCGGGTACGTGCTCACGAATCACCACGTGGTCCGCGGTGCGGACGGCGTCACGCTGCGCCTCTCGTCGAGGCAGGAATACCGCGGCAAGATCGTCGGCATCGATGTGAAGACCGACCTCGCAGTGATCCGCTTCGAGCCCGACGTCGAGCTGGCGGTCGCGACGCTCGGCAACTCCGACGCGCTCCGGGTCGGCGAGTGGGCGATCGCGATCGGCAATCCCTTCGGGCTCGACCAGACCGTCACGGTCGGCGTCGTGAGCGCGACGGGACGCGCCGACGTGGGCATCGCCACTTACGAGAACTTCATCCAGACCGACGCGTCGATCAATCCGGGCAACTCGGGCGGCCCCCTCGTGAACCTCCGCGGCGAGGTAATCGGCATCAACACGGCCATCGTCGCCACCGGCCAGGGAATCGGCTTCGCGATTCCCGCCAACATGGTCAAGCGCGTCACGGGACAGCTGATCGATCGCGGCAAGGTCACGCGGGGCTGGATCGGCATCGCCATGGAGCCCCTGAGCGGCGAGCTGGCGCAGTCACTCGGGCTCCGCGAGACTCGCGGGGCGGTCGTCGCGCGTGTGTATCCAGGGGGCCCGGCGGCGGCGGCCGGACTTCAGAAGAACGACGTCGTGGTGACGTTCGAGGGCACCGTAGTCGACGACTACCGCCAGCTCCAGCGCCTCTCGGCAGACGCCGAAGTCGGCAAGACGGTCAAGCTCGAGATCGTCCGCAACCGCGAGCGCCGCGCCATCACCCTCCGCGTCGCCGAAGCCCCCGACCGGTTGACGCCGGAACGCACCTCCTCCCCCCAAGACCGCTAGGTTCGAAGTCAGACGGGTTCCGAAGCGTCGCAAGCCAGACGGACCCAAAGTCAGAACGACGTCACGGATTCGAAGTCGGGCAAGCGCCGAGGCCCGACTAGCTGGGTTGTCGTTCTGACTGGGTTATCGCCAGGCGAGCCGGCGAGCGGGTCGGGGCGGGCGGCCGGGATCGAAGGGACCCGTTCCCGAGAAGCGATATCGGAAGTCGAGCGCCGGGATGGAGCCCAGCCGTCGCGGGCCAGCGCACACGTGCCGCGTGGTCGTCTCGACCCCGGCCGCCCGCCCCGACCCGCTCGTCGGAACCCGGGGCTATGCGACGAAAGGAGGAATCGGCGGAATCTCGACCTGCTGCGTCTTGACTTCGCGAACACCGGGCACCTTCTGCGCCACCTCGACTGCACGCTCGAGCGCCGCGGTCCCCTCGAGGGTCACCACACCGCCATGAGCCTCGACGGTGATCCGGTAGCGCCGCGTCTCCGGATGCGTCGCGAGCGCCACCTGCACCCGGGACGCGAGGGCCCGCGATGCGACCATCTGGCGGCCGGCATCGGTCGTCACCATCTCGGGACGGCGCACCAGCCCCTCGCAGAGTGAGACCACCGCGTCGTACTTCATCTTCTCGGTGTTGACCGTCAGCTCGTAGAGCGTGGGATCGGCGATGTCCACTTCATAGAGGTATCGCATCCTGCCGGATTTCTCCGCGTCGTCCCGGCGCACAAGCTCGGCCGCGGCGCGCTGGTTCGGCGTCTCGCCCGTCATCTCGGTCGTGCGCTTGACCCACTGCTTCACCCGGTGCTCGAACGGAGCGATGATCCGGACGCGCAGGACGTGGGGCACGCCGCGCAGCAGCCACTGACCGCCGCCGCGCATCAGCACGGCGTTGTCGTCCTCGGCGAACTCGAGGCACGTCGTCTGCAGCACGGTGATGTGGTGGCGCGTCTCGGTGTCGAAGCGCTCGAACAGCGTCGGCTTCGACTCGTCGAGATGCGAGAGCTTGTCCTCCGCGAGCCCGTAGCGGCGCGCCGCGTCCAGAAGCAGCTCCTGGTTGACGTAGCGATAGCTGAGCCGCTGTGCCAGCGCCATACCGATCTCTGGGCCGCCCGCTCCCATCTGGTGCGACATCACGATGATGGCCATGGCTCACCCCCGCCGATACTTGTCCTTGAGCGCGGTCGGGGCAATCGCGATGCGCTTGCCGCCGACGTCGTCCAGAATGTAGACCTCGTCTGTGAGCGATCCGCTGGCGAAGACCTCGAACACCTCGAGCGCCGCCTCGAGCGTCGTGTCGGAGCGCCCTTCCATCAGGCTCTCGACGGCGGAACGCTGGAGTCTTTGCATCGGGCCCTCCTCACCACGAACTCGCTCCACACCACGAACTCGCTCCACGTTCCCGACGCGCGGCGAGTCCGGTCACGAGCGGCGCCAAGCCTATCCCACATTGCTGTGGCGGACAAGGCGGTGGTCAACACGCCAGGCGTCCCGGGGGCGAACCAGGACTCGCGAGGCTGGCGAGCGGGAAGCGGTCGAACACCGGAACGAACGAGTACGGAGGCAACGGCCCGGTTGGCACGACGGCAATCCCCGGTGCTCGCGACGCGATGGGGGCGATCCGGGTCAGGAAGGCATCGACTTCCAACCGCGGGACCAGAAAGGCGACCGCCCCCGCGACGTTGCCGCCGCTGGCCGGTGACCGGTAGCGCCAGCGCTCCACCCCTGCCTGTGTCACGAGCAATTCGGCGAGCTCTCTGAGCTGGACGACCCCGGGAGCGCCGTCGGCGCACTCGCGGCAGGTCCGCTCGATCGAGTGCCCGCAGTGCAGGCGTAGGAGCTTGACGCTCATCTCGACGCAGCCCCGAAGCTGACCGAGCGTCGCCCGTATGAGCGGGGCGTGGGCGTCGAGCCAGGCGTCGAGATCGGCCGCCGCCACGACGGTGCCGAACCTGAACGGCAGCGTGGCAGCGGCCTCCAGCGTGGAAGCGACGACGTCGTGGTGGACGGCGAGCGTCCTGGCATTGGCCACCGGTGCGTGATCGAGGGCGCACCCGACCACAGTCAGGTCACCCAGGCGTCGGAGGACAACGGGCCCCCCAACGCTCGTCTCCGGCGGACGCCACGCTGCGGGGAGGCGGTCGGCGATCGCGTAGAGGTACTGATACATACGGCCCCCTGCACCCCTACACGGGGTGCGGCGCGTTCGGGGCGGATCGTGCCGTTGGGCCGAGAGGTTATACTGGCCCGGACGTGTTGTCCAGGCACCGCACCCGGGTAGCTTGGATTCTTGCCACGGTCGCGGCGATGCTTCTCGCGTCGACCGCGCTCGGCGCCGCGACTTCACGAAGCCTTCCCGCGCACATCCCGCCGGCCGCGCGCGCCCGGCTTCAAGAGCTCGCCGACACTTCCACGGTGAGCGCGTCGGCGTCGGCCGAGCCGTTCCTGGCCCGCCACGACGTCCTGGAGTTCTTGCTCGACCATCCCGAATTCGCGACGCATCTCACGCGGACGCTCCGGCTGGGCCGCTACCGCGTCTGGCGGGCGCCCGATGGGGGACTCTGGTTCGACGACGGCTGGGGGGTCGTGGGCCAGTTCACGATCGAATACGCGGCGCCCGGCACCCGCGTGGTCTATGCGCGCGGCCACTACAAGGCGGGATTTTTCCCGAGCATCCAGGGGCAGGCTGTGCTGGTCCTCGAGTACCGCGTCAGCCCGGCCGAGGCGGGCCATGGTCTCATTTCACCCGCCCTGACGGGGTTCGTGAAGCTCGACAGCAACATCCTGGCCCTGGCGGGACGTCTCGCCGGAGCGGTCGCCACCGCCAAGGCCGAGAAGGAGGCCCGCCGCCTGGTCAAGACGTGCGTCAGCGTCAGCCGCGCGATCGACGAGAACCCGGCGCAGGTTCTCGAGCAGCTTCGTCAGCGTCCCGACGTTCCCCGCGGCGACCTCGAGGAGTTCCGGCGGCTACTGCGTCTTCCGTAGGGCCGCCGCTAGACCATCCCGAAACCGCGGGATTTCCGGATGGCGGTCGACGGCGGCCCGGTAGGCGCTCACCGACTCGGCGTAGCGTCCCTGGGCATACAGCGCGAGGCCGAGGCGCGCATGGGCATCGGCGTGGTCGGATTTCCGCTCGATGACGGCGCGCGCGGCCACTTCGAGGTCGTGAAATCTTCCGAGGGCTTCGAGCGCGTCCCACAGGTCGAGATGCGCGTGGGCCTCGTCGAAGTTGAGCCGGATAGCTTCGAGGCAGGCCTCCACCGCTTCGGCATACCGTCGCTGCGCCAGCAGGACGCTTCCTAGCGCGGTGCGAGCCTTGCGGGATTCCGGATTGATTCGGATCGCGGCGCGATAGGCGGTCTCGGACTCGGCGTAGCGATGCTGCTCGGCGAGAATCTCGCCGAGATCGCCGTGCGCCCGCGCGTAGTCGGGCCTGAGACCGATGGCCTCGCGGAACGAGGCCTCGGCGTCCGCGTAACGCGCCTGCCAGTAGAGCGCGACGCCGAGCCCGCGACGGAGCACTGGATTCTTCGGCCGCAACGCGATCGCCTCGCGGTACGAGGCCTCGGCCTCGACGTGCTTACCCTGACGACCCAAGCAGAGCGCGAGGTTGGCACGCGCCTTCACCAGATCAGGCCGAAGCCCGACGGCCGTCCGCAGCGCCGTCTCCGCCTCGGCGTGGCGGCCGCGCCGGCCGAGCGCGACGCCGAGCTCGTAGTGCACGTCGCCGTCCGTCGGTCTCAGCACGAGCGCCCGCCTGAAGGCCGCGGTGGCCCCGGTGTAATCGCCGAGGGCGCCGAGGGCCAGCCCCTGACCCGCGTAGAGGTCGGGGTTGTCGGGACCGACGCGTTGGGCGTCCGCGTACACCTCCGCCTCTTCCGCCCACCGGCCCAGCCGGCGAAGCGTCGCCGCCAGACCGAGGTAGGCGTGCAGATACGAAGGGCGGAGGCGAAGCGCCTCTCGGAACGCAACGACCGCCTCGTCGTAGCGGCCCAGTCGCTCGAGCGTCACCGCCAGATGCTGGTGCCCACGAGCGTCGTCGGGATTGAGCCGGAGCATGTTGCGAAAGGCCGAGGCCGCCTCGGCATCGCGGTGACGGCGGCGCAGCACGACGCCCAGTCGCTCGCGCAGCGCGGGGTCGTCCGGGCGGAGCTGGATGGCATCACGGTATGCTCCGGCGGCCTCGGCCAGCCGACCGCCGCGCTCGAGGGCGAGACCGAGGCCGCGCCGCGTCTTCGCGTCGTTCGGTGCGAGGGCGAGCGACTCGCGGTACGCCACCGCGGCCTCCGCGTACCTCCCTTGCTCGTAGAGCGTGTCGCCGAGGTCGCGGCGGACCGCCGCGGGGTCAACCTCGCGCGCGAGCGCCTCACGCTGCACCACCTCGGCATCGGCCACCTTGCGCTGGCGACGCAGCACGGTCGTGAGGTTCGCGACCGCGGTCGCGTCCTTCGGGTTCAGGCTGAGCGCTTGCCGGAACGCGGACTCGGCTTCTCCGTAGGTTCCCATGCGCGCGAGCGCCAGCCCCAGGCTCACGTGCGCCTGGACGAAGTCGGGCCGCAGCCGGATCGCCTCGCGGTACGCCGCCGCCGCCTCGGGATAGCGCGCCTGCTCGAAGAGGGCTCCGCCCAGCTCCATGTGGGCCGAGACGCCATCGGGCTTGAGGAGGATGGCGTGCCTGAACACGGCTTCCGATTCCGCCGACCGCCGCTGGCGACGGAGTACCAGACCGAGCCCGAGGTAGGCCTTCAGTCGATCGGGCTCGGTCTGGATTGCCTCGCGATACGCCGCCTCGGCTTCCGGGTAGCGGCCCTGCCTCGCCCACGCCTGGGCCTGATTGCAGAGGGATTCTGAATCGGCCACCGCTCAATCCGGCAGGACGGCGACCGCCTCGATCTCGACCAGTAGATCGTCCCGGACCAGACGCGAGATCTCGACCAGCGTGCTCGCGGGCCGATGGCGTCCGAAGTATTCCTTGCGGGCGATGTTCACCTTTTCGCGGTCGGCGATGTTCTTGAGAAAGACGGTCACCTTGCACACGTCGGCGAACGTCGCGCCGGCCGCCGCGAGACAACGCTTCAGATTCTCGTGAACCTGGCGCGCTTGGGCCGTCGCGTCGTTGCCGCCGACCGTGCGCCCGGCCTCGTCCGACGCGACGCAGCCCGACACGAACACGAGCTGTCCGGCGCGGACGACGTTCGTGAAGTGGCTGATGGGCTCGGGCATTCCAGGAACTGGAATCTCCTCACGCCGACCGATTCCTTGCATGGGGCCACCTCTCATCGATTTCGATCAGGGCGAGGGCCCCCGCATCGCCCTGGACGACATTCCTCGGCAGAGCGGGGCCGCCAGATTTTACGCTTTGTCAGCTTCGGGTGCCAAGCTTGGAAGGTCGGAACCGGCGTCGGCGCCTTGATCCCAGGATCAGGCGCCCGGTTCCTCATTTCTGCGGTGGCTCACTCAAGAGCGTCTCGCCCGCGTCCGTCCCTCGTCCGCGTCCGCCGCCTTGCGCTCGAGGTGCCACCGGAAACGGTCACGCTCGCGGAGAATTTCTTCCGACGTCCGCACCGGCGCATCCGATGCCTGTTCGACACCGAGCGCTCGGCCGAGCTCATCGACGATGTCCTGATCGGGCGTGGCGACGCTGCCACCAACCGATTCTTCACCCGACGCGTACGCACCCACCCAGTGTCACGCGCGCCCTCCTCCGGGGAGAGGACGGTGAAGCCCGACTTCTTGAGCTCGGCGGCGAGCACGTGGGCGATCCAGCCCGCCGGATCGTCCTCGCAGTACACCGTCGCGGTCTCGTCGCCGTAGCCGCTCTTCTGCACGCCGCAGAGCGTCGGGACCTGTCGCGCGTCGGCGAAGGGCATCGTCAAGACGATCTGTCTCTGGCTACCTCCGGGGATGGCCGTGGGCAGTCCAGTCGGCGGCAGCTTGAGCTTCACGTCGGTCGTCGCGCATCCCGAGAGCATCAGGGCGAGGAGCACGGAGGGAAGCCACACTCGATGCATCGCCAACGGACGCCTCCCGCTCACCAGGTTGAAGCGGCCAGATTTTACGCTCTGCGCGTCGCTCGCGCCAAGCACCGCGAGAGTCGGTGACGCGAAGGGGCGCGAGTACACTGGGCTCGGGGATGCACGAAGACCTCGCCCATCGGGCCGTCGAGCTGGCCGAGGCGTTGCTGCGCGAGGCGCGAGCGCAGCAGACGCCGGATGAGCACGCGCAGGCCCGGAAGCTCGCGCGCATGATGGCCGACCCCCACGGCAAGGAGCTGACGATCGCACTGGCCGATCAGGCCTTCCGGAGCCACCGGCCCGAGCGCATCGCCGACCAGCTCGCCTACCTGCTCGAGCGCTACGGCGTGCCGCAATACATGGACTGGTGGGAGCGCGTCGCGCTCCTCCTGGGCGGCGCCATGGCGCACTATTTGCCGAGCCTGGTCGTTCCGCCCATCGTGAACCGGCTGCGTCACGAGACGCAGAACGTCATCCTGCCCGGCGAGGAAGAAGATCTGCGCCGGTATCTCGAGACGCGACGGAGCGCGGGCCTGCGCCTGAATCTCAACCAGCTCGGCGAGGCCATCTTGGGCGAGGCCGAAGCTGCCCGCCGGCTGGATGCCTACCTCGCGCTGCTCGCTCGCGACGACGTCGAGTACATCTCGGTGAAGGTCTCCTCGGTCTTCAGCCAGATCGACCTGGTCGCCTTTCGCGCGACGGTCGCCCGCGTGGCCGAGCGGCTCCGCACGCTCTACCGGACGGCAGCTCGCCATCACTACCGGTACACCGACGGGCGCGTCGCACCGAAGTTCATCAACCTCGACATGGAGGAATACCGCGACCTCGAGCTGACGACGACTGCGTTCTGCGAGGTCCTGGGCGAGCCGGAGTTCCTGGCGCTGAGCGCGGGCATCGTGCTCCAGGCCTATCTACCCGACTCACATCGCGCGCAGCGCGTGCTCACCGAGTGGGCGCGCGCCCGGCGGGCGCGCGGCGGCGCGCCGATCAAGCTGCGCATCGTGAAAGGCGCGAATCTCGCCATGGAGCGCATCGAGGCCGCGGTGCACGGCTGGCCGCAGGCGCCGTACGAGACGAAGCCGGAGGTGGACGCGAACTACAAGCGCATGCTCGAGTTCGGCTGCCGGCCCGAGCACGCGGAGGCGGTGCATCTGGGAATCGCCAGTCACAATCTCTTCGACATCGCCTACGGTCTCGTGCTGCGCGAGGCGCGTCGGGTCGAGCCCTGGGTCGAGTTCGAGATGCTCGAAGGCATGGCGAATCACCAGGCTCGAGCGGTGCAGGCGCGCGCCGGGGGTCTGCTGCTCTACGCGCCCGTCGTACGCGCCGAGGACTTCCACAGCGCCATCGCGTATCTCGTTCGCCGTCTCGACGAGAACACGGCCCGCGAGAATTTTCTGCGCCACGTCTTCGACCTCGAGCCGGGCTCGCCCGAGTGGACCGCCGAGCGGGATCGCTTCCTGGCCGCGTTCGAGCGCATCGAGGGATTGTCCGACGCACCCCGCCGGACCCAGAACCGAGACATCGAAGCGGACAGGGCGCGCCCCGCGTCGATCGTGCATCGCGCCGACCCGAGGTTCGCCAACGAGCCCGATACCGATTGGACCTCGGCGGCGAACCGCGCCTGGATCGAGCGCGTCGTCCTCGAATGGCAGGCGCGGACGCCGGAAGACATTCCGCTCGAGATCGACGGCCACTTCACTCCGGGAGCGCGGCAGGTGGAGGGACTCGATCCCTCGCATCCCGGAAAGCCCGCCTATCGTTATGCGCTGGCAGACCGCGGGGATGTCGATCGAGCCCTCGCCGCGGCCCTGCGCGCGCAGCCGGCGTGGGCGGCGCTCGGCGCCGAGAGGCGCGGCGCGAGGCTCGAAGCGTCCGCGGTCGAGCTCGGTCGCCGACGCGGCGACTTGATCGGCGCGATGATGGTCGACGGCGCCAAGACGGTGACCGAGGCGGACGCCGAGGTCTCGGAAGCGATCGACTTCGCGCGGTACTACGCCCGCACGCTGCGCGAGATTGCGGATGAGACCGTCGACTGCGGCATGGAGCCGCTCGGCATCGTGGTCGTCACCCCGCCGTGGAATTTCCCGCTCTCGATTCCGGCGGGCGGCGTGCTCGCCGCGCTGGCGGCCGGCAATGCGGTCGTGCTGAAGCCGGCGCCTGAGGCGGTGCTGGTGGGCTGGCGACTGGCGAACTGTCTCTGGGACGGCGGCATCCCGCGTGAAACGCTCCAGTTCCTACCCTGCCCCGACGACGAGATCGGCCGCGGGCTCATCACGGATGCGCGCGTGGGCGCCATCGTCCTCACCGGATCCGTCGAGACCGCGCGCCTGTTCCAGAGCTGGCGACCCGATCTCACGCTGTTCGCAGAGACGAGCGGCAAGAACAGCATCGTCGTCACCGCCCTCGCCGATCGCGACCAGGCCATCCGCGATCTCGTCCGCTCGGCCTTCGGTCACAACGGCCAGAAATGCTCGGCCGCCAGCCTCGCCGTTTGCGAGGCCGAGGTGTACGACGACGCCGACTTCCGGCGCCAGCTCCACGACGCCACAGCGAGCCTCACCGTGGGGAGCGTCTGGGAGTGGACAAGCCGCGTCACTCCCCTGACCCAGACGCCGGGCGCAGCGCTTCGCCGCGCGCTCACGGTGCTCGATGAAGGCGAGGAATGGCTGCTCGAGCCGCGCCCGGCCGCCGACAACCCGCGTCTCTGGTCGCCGGGCATCAAGCTCGGCGTGCGTCCCGGCTCGTTCTTTCACCGCACGGAGTGCTTCGGCCCCGTCCTCGGACTGATGCGCGCCGAGGATCTCGACCACGCGATCGAGCTGGCCAACGCGCAGCCGTTCGGTCTCACGAGCGGGCTCCAGACGCTCGACGACCGCGAGATCACGCGCTGGATCGACCGCATCGAGGCCGGCAATCTCTATGTGAATCGCCCGATCACCGGGGCGATCGTGGGCCGCCAGCCCTTCGGCGGCTGGAAGGCTTCGTCGGCGGGGCCCGGCGCCAAGGCAGGCGGACCCAATTACGTGCTCCAGCTCGTGCGCTGGCGCCAGGTGTCGCTGCCGACGGCCGACGGCGGGCCGCTGCCGGACCCGATCGCAGCGCTTCTCGCGCGCGGCATGAAGGAGCTATCGGACGAGGACGGACGCCTGTTGGCGGCGAGCGCCGCGGACTACGTGCGCGCGTGGCGCGTGCACTTTGGCCGCGAGCACGACCCGAGCGCGATCCGCGGCGAGCGCAACGCGTTTCGCTACCGACCCTGCCGCCGCGTGATCGCGCGCGGCACGACCGGGGTCGCGCTGTGCCAGGTCGTGCTCGCCGCCGGCGTCACAGGAACGCCCCTCACGGTAAGCCTCTCGCCCGACTCACGGCCGTGGCCGTGGCTGGCCGAGCACGGCGGAGTCGATGTCGTCGTGGAGGCCGAAGCCGGATTCGTCGAGCGGCTGGCCCACCCGGCGGGCGCCGAGCGCGTCCGCGTCTGGGACCGGATCTCGATGGCCGCCCGCGCCGCCGCCAACGGCACGGGGGTCGCTGTCATCGACGCGCCCGTCCTCGCGAACGGGCGCCTGGAGCTCCGCTGGTATCTCCGGGAACAGTCGGTCTCGCAGATTCTCCACCGCTACGGTAACGTGAGCCAGCCCGGGGCCGCTGAGTGAGATCGTGTCCGTGATCCCAGCCTGGAGCGATCACGCAGTCTTGGGCTCCTGCTGAACTTCGACCTTCACGCGGCCATCCTCGACCGAAACCTTCACCACCATCTGTCCGGTGTAGCCGAGTGGAACCGCAGAGCGAATCGCTTCCTCGATTGCGTCGACCACGATCTGCTGACGGTATCGTGACCAGCTTTCCTTCGCGCGATTGGGCATCGTCTAACGAGCGTAGCCTGACTCGACGCTCGCCGTACCCCGCAACCTTTGCGGGTCATTTCCGGAAGCCGGCAGTGGTGCGCGGGCTGACTCGAAGGCGCCGACCATCGTCGCTCTGCTGCCGCCGCGATCGACGACGTGCTGCCGGCCGAGGTGGCGCCGGCGGCGGTCGAGTCGGTCAAGACGCCCGCGTGATAGAGTGCTCCTTGGGACGCCGGCGTAGCTCAGTTGGCAGAGCAGCGGTTTCGTAAACCGCAGGTCCTCGGTTCAAGTCCGAGCGCCGGCTCCACCCTTCGCCGTTTGCTGCGGTTCGCTCTTCAGGTTTCGTCGCGCCGAGTGTTCACGCTCGCGCGACTCCCCTTCCCGAGCGAGCGCCCTCTGCGCCGCGGTGATAGAATGCCGAGGCATGAAATTTTTGTGTCTCGATTGCGACGAGCCGATGAAGCTGCACTCCACCGAGGGCCCCGACGAGGGCTCGCTGACCGTCACCTTCCGCTGTCCCGAGTGCGGGTTCCGCGTGGCCATGCTGACCAATCCGTTCGA
>Ga0075423_10005561_pt1 | contig 11792 bp, 13 predicted proteins | sample SoiMethybrSBSTD2_FD_80114 | JGI IMG/M metagenome (GOLD analysis project Ga0075423, IMG submission 80114) | Bulk soil microbial communities from a Populus tree surrounding site in Tennessee, USA - Soil MetaG P. TD hybrid SBSTD2 | ecosystem: Environmental > Terrestrial > Soil > Tree plantation...
AGGCCGAGCGCCAGCGCCATCACGACGAAGACCGAGGCGAGGCTTGGGCCCGCGAGTCTCAGCACGATCCATCCGCCGCCGGCCGCGAAAACGAGCCGGCTCAGCCCGGCCAGGAGCGGCCACAGCAAGCGTCCGGCGCCCTGGGAGGCGAAGTAGAGCGCCAGGCCCAGGCCGAAGAAGCCATAGGCCGGCCCGACGATGCGCAGGTACGTCGCGCCAATTTCCAGGACCTCGGGGTCGGCGGTGAAGAGACCGAGCCATCGTGACGGGAAGAGCGCGGCGGCCAGCCCGATCGTCTCCGTGACACCCGCCGCCAGCGCCGCGCCGGTCCAGGCCACCCGCCGCGCGCGTGCGCCTTGGCCCGCGCCGATGTTCGTGCCCACCATCGTGACCAGCGCCGAGCCGAAGCCGAAGACGAGCGGAATCTGGAGGTATTCGAGCCGCACGCCCACGCCGTATCCGGCCAGCGCGAAGGTTCCGAACGACCCGACCAGTGCCGTGAGCAGGACGACGGTCAGGTTCGTCTGGACGTTGTTGACGAGGCTCGGCGCGCCGACGCGCAGGATTTCCCGGAAGAGGCGACGTTCGAAGCCGACCGTCGGCAGTGAAAGCCGGACGAGGCTGCGGCCAGACACGAGGAAGCCCAGGAAGACGAGCGTGCCGACCGTGTAATAGGCGATGACGGCAAGCGCGGCGCCAGTGACGCCAAGCGCGGGAAACGGCCCCCAGCCGAAGATGAGCGCGGGCGAGGTCAGTAAGATCGGGCTGGCGCCGAGCACCACGCCGGCCGGCAGCACCATGTTGCCGCTCCCCCGGACCACGCTGGCGAGCGTGTTGAACAGCCAGACCGCGAGAGCGCCCGCGAAGATGACATTCGAGTAGGCGAGGGCGGCCTCGAGCGCGCCGCCGCGCGCCCCCATGGCCGCGTAGATCGCCCGCCCGCCGGTCAGCACCACGAGCGTGAACGCGGCCGCCATGGCGAGCGCGATAACGATCGCGTGGGCCACCAGACGGCTCGCCTCCGCGGCCCGTCCCGCACCGAGCGCCCGCGCGATCGCCGAGGCGACGCCGCCGCCCATGCCGCCGGCCGACATCGTCTGCATGAGCATGACCAGCGGGAAGGTGACCGACACGCCGGCGAGAGCGTCGGCGCCGAGCCAGCCGACGAAGTACGCCTCCAGCACGCTGATGGCGACCTGGGCCACCAGCATGACGACGTTGGGCGCGGCCAGCGCCAAGAGGGTCGGCGCGATAGGGCCCTCGAGCAGCCGGCGGGTCCGCGCGTCCATGCCCTTAGAGAGTCACGCTCACCGACTATCGATTCAGACCTGACTACGAATTATATAGCGACTAGCTTTTGTGTTAAGCCTCGGTTACACTGAGGCCGTGCCCAAGCGTTACGGTCAGGCGTGCCCGGTCGCGAAGTCGCTCGAGGTGGTGGGCGATCGCTGGACTCTCCTCTTGATCCGCGACCTCCTCCGGGGCCCGCGGCGGTTCCAGGATTTCCTGGAGAGCCTGGCCGGAATCCCGCCCAACATCCTCTCCGACCGCCTGAAGCTCATGGAGGAGCACGCGCTGGTGGCGCGGCGCTTTTACTCCGAGCATCCGCCGCGGGCCGAGTATGTCCTGACCGACAAGGGGCGCGAGCTGAGGATGGTGGTGGGCGCGCTCGCCGCGTGGGGCTCGCGCCACGTCCACCGGCAGACGGCCCTCGTCCACGCCGAGTGCGGGCATCCGGTGGAGGTCGAGTACGTCTGCCGCCGCTGCGCCGGGCGCGTGGGGGGCACCACGGTCGAGCTCCGGCGAATGTCGAAGTCCGGCCGCGCCGCGAAGCGCCGCTAGCTCTGGCGAATTCGCTCGGGCAGCGCTTGCAGCACGGCGCGCGCCTCGCGGACGATGGCCTGTACCACCTCGGCGGCGCCGGGCAGGTCGCGGATCAGGCCGACGCTCTGGCCGCACATCATCGGGTAATGCTCGGCGTCGCCCTGCTTGAGGGCCGCGATGTAGATGTCGTTGGCAGCGGTCCGCTGGACGAGCGGCGGGAGCACGGGCGCGCCGGCCTCGGTGTACTCGCGGGTGAAGCGATTCGCGAGCGCCCGGGCCCAGAGGCCGCTCAGCACGTCGGTGACGGTCGTCGCGTCGCTCTCGCTCTCCAGCACGCGCTTCTTGTAGAGCTCGGGCGCCAGCGATTCGCGGGTGGCCACGAAGCGGGTCCCCAGCAATATCCCGCTCGCCCCGAGGGCCAGCGCGGCCACGAGCCCGCGCCCGTCGGCGATGCCGCCCGCGGCCACGACCGGAACCCGCACCGCGTCCACGACCTGCGGCAGCAAGGCGATGGTCCCCACCGTGGCCGACTCCGCGGTCGCCGGCTTGCCGTCGATCGAGCGATGGCCCCCAGCCTCTCCTCCCTGCGCGACGATTACGTCGGCGCCCTCGGCCACGGCCACGCGCGCGTCGGCCACGGTCGAAACCATGGCCACGAGCTTGATGCCCCGTCGGTGACAGCTCTCGCTGATCCGGTGGTCGAGCCAGCCGAGCGCGGCCGAGAACACCGCGGGCCGCTCCTCGAGCACGACCTGGATCGTCGCGTCGACAAGATCGGGCGCCCGGGGCGGCCGGCTCGTCGTCGTCGGAATCCCAAGGCGCTGGCGGAAGCGGTTGAGCATCTCCTGGGTTCCCCGCAGCGTCGCCTCTGGTATCCCAGCGGGATCGATCGGGGGCCGGAGATCGCGGTGCAGCCAGAGATTCACGCCGAACGGACGATCGGTCAGATCGCGGACGCGGCGGATCATCCTTCTTAGATCGTCTGGAGGCACGTTAAGCCCCGCCAGGATGCCGAGGCCGCCGGCGCGGCACACCTCGGCGACCAGCTCCGGTCCCGCGATGGCGCCCATACCCGACTGAACGATCGGATACTCGATCCCCAGAAGATCACAGAGCGCGGTGCGGAAGCTCATGGCCCTACTCCAGGCGATAGAGCGCGTGCGCGTTTTGGTAGGCGACGCGCTCGGCCACGTCCGGTCTCAGCTCGCCGAGAATTCGCCGGGTCCAGACGAAGAGGCGATCCAGCATCGCCGGCTCGAAGAGCCGCGCCGCCCAGACGTCGACGCCGATCAAGAAGCGATCGGGCATCTTTTCGACGAGCGCCCTCCAGCCGGGATCGAGCGGACCGGTCTCCGTCGCCAGCGCGGGCGTCCGCTGGAAGTGCATGCCGGACAGATCCACACGCAGATTGGGATTCCGCATCAGGAGCCGGTCGAGACGGCCGGGCGGCCCCTCACCACCGTGGGCGAGCACGATCGTCGCCTTGCGGTGGGCGGCCAGGGCGCGATCGAGCGCGGTCTCGGCTGCGTCGGTCAGCTCGTAGTGAATGACGACCGGAACGCCGAACTTTCCGACGACGTCGAGGATCCGACCGAATGCCGCGTTGTTGGGATCGCGATCGATCAGCTGGCGTCCGACCTGACGCATGTGAACCTCGCCGATCACCCGTGGTCGTCCGCGCTCGAGCTGGACCTCGAGCTGGCTCGCCGCGGCGTCCGTGGTTGGGTCGGGCAGGGGAAGGCCGGCCACCACGCGATCGGGATACTTCTTGCTTGCCGCCGTCAACCAGATCGCGTCCTCCTTCTGGCGGCCTCCGACGCCCAGGAGCACGACCTTGGCGACGTTGTGTCGCTTCATCGCGGCGACGTACGCATCGATCGCGGTGCCATTCGGCAGGTGCGAGTGGGCGTCGATGAGCGGCCCGCCATAGTCGGCGGCGCGGGCCGTCGGGGCGAGGCCGATCAGCACGGCGATCAAAGCGCCCGCGACGACGCCGAACGCGTTGGTCATACGATGCCCTCGCGGCTCAGGTTCTCCAGCTCGACGTCGTCGATGCCGATCTCGCCGTACACCTCACGGTTGTGGGCGCCGAGGGCCGGTCCCGACGAACGGATCGTCGCGGGAGTCTCGGCCAGGCGCGGCGTCGGTGCCGTCATCCGGACGGAGCCCAAGTCGGCGTCCGGGACGTCGACGAGGATGCCGCGGCCGGCGACGTGCGGGTCCTTGGCGATGTCGGCGCTGTCGTAGACGGGACACGCGGTGAGGTTCGCGGTCTCGAAGAGCCGCATCATCTCGTCGAGGGTCCGGGAGCCGATGGCCCGCGTGAGCGCCGCGTCGACCAGGTCGTTGTGGGCGACTCGCGCATCGTTGGTGGCGAACCGGCGGTCCGCCAGGAGGTCGCGCAGGCCCAGGCCTTCGAAGAGCGCGGCGGCCGAGGCGGGTGTCGAGGCCGACAGCGCCACCCACTTGCCCTCGCGCGTCCGGTAAGTCCCGCGAGGGCTCGCGTTGTCCGAGCTGTTACCGCGGCGCACGGCCACGGTCCCGTCGAGCGCGTACTCGGCGGCCGCTGGGCCCAGCACCGACAGGAGCGGCTCGTAGAGCGAGACGTCGATCACCTGGCCGCGTCCGGAGACATGGTCGCGATGACGCAGAGCCGCCAAAACCGCGGTCGTCGCCGACAGGGCCGCGATCATGTCGGCCATCGGGAACGAGGGGAGCGTCGGCGGGCCGTCGGCCTCGCCCGTCGCCGCGGCGAATCCGCTCATCGCTTCGACCATCGTGCCGAAGCCCGGCCGATCCCGATAGGGCCCGTCCTGACCCCAGCCGGAAACTCGGGCGAAGACCAGGCGCGGGTTGTCGGCGGACAGGACATCCCAGCCGAGCCCCCACTTCTCGAAGGTACCCGGCAAGAAGTTCTCGACGAGGACGTCGGCGCCGCGACACAGCCGGCGCAGGAGCGCCTGGCCCCTCGGATGGGCGAGGTTCAGGGTGACCGAGCGCTTGCCGCGCGCGTACACCTTCCACCAGAGCTCGCCCCGATCGCGAAGCCATGTGCGCAGGGGGTCGCCGCCGCGCGGGTTTTCGACCTTGATGACGTCGGCGCCGTGGTCGGCGAGGATCGTCGCGAGCACGCCGCCGGCGATCAGCCGAGAGCAGTCGACGACCCGGAGCCCGGCGAGCGCTCCGCTCACTGGCCCGGGGTTTTCTTGAAGTGCTGCGCCAGCGCGTCCATCATGCGGGCCAGAGCCTCGTTCTCGGTGCGCCCGGTCGTCTCGACGCCCCAATTCACGGCAACCGCGATCCACTCGCCCAGCTCGTTACGATGGACTTCGACCTCGAATTGCATGCCCGACACTTTACCTCAGAGCGTGATCCTAGTGGGCGCGAGGCAGGACGGGATGGCCCGCGGCGGCGTCGGCGATCGTGTGGTCGTTGTCGGCGGGCACCGCGCCGCTGACCCCGACGGCGCCCACGATGCGCCCGTCCTCTACCAACGGCACCGCGCCCCGGCCGAAGACGAATTGGTAGTCGCCGAGGGTCGCGACGTTGTCGGCGAAGAGCTGGCGCTTGCCGAATCGATCCTCGAGATCGAGGGTGGTGGAGTGGAAAGCCGCCGCGGCGTTGGCCTTGGCGCGGGCGATCTCTGGCGTGACCCAGAGCGCGCCGTCCATCCGGTCGCAGACGATCAGATGTCCGGCGTCGTCGACGACCGCGATCGCGACCTTGAAGCCGAGCGCCTGCGCCTGGGCGACGCCGCGCTCGACACAGGCGCGAGCCCGATCGCGGGTGAGCGCCACCTCAGGCGATCTCCACCCAGATGTCGCCGCCTTCGATCGTGACGGGATACGTGTCGACACGGCCGCCGCGCGAAGGCATCACGCACTCGCCGGAGCGCAGGTCGAACATCCAGCCGTGCCAGGGACACGCGAGCCGCGTGCCGGTCAACCGCCCCTCGCTGAGGGGCCCGCCCTGATGCGTGCACTCGTCGCTGCACGCGAACACCTCGTCACGGACCCTCACCAGTACGACGCGGGCGCCGTTGGCCTCGACCAGCTTGAGCTGGCCCGCCGTCAGGTCGTCGAGCCGGCCGACGTGTTGGCGGCTCACACCTCGTCCTTCACGACGAAGGCGCGGTAGAGGCCGGTCATGTACTGCCAGCGCATCTCGGTGGCCTGGCGAACCGCGTCGACCGCCTCCGCCTGCCGCGCCGGACTCGTGCAGTGACGCTCGACGATCTGGTAGCCGCGCTCGCCGTGGACCTCGTCGGCCTCAATGTGGATCGCGAAGAACTCCACTTCGTGGTCGGTGAAGCCGTAGTGCGTCTTGAGCGGGGGCAGGTTGCGCTGGTAGATGCCCGGCACCTGGGACTCGAGCCCGACCAGGAGCCCGGCCGCCGCGACGTGGAAGGGCTGGTGTGACATCTCGAAGCACCACGCGGTGAGGCCGCGAGTGGTCGGGAGCTGCTGCTTGGACTCCACCTCGGCCCGCGACACGCCGCACGCCTCGGCGAAGCGGATCAGCAGATCGACGTGCTTGGTGCCGGACTCTTCCTCGATGATGTTCTCGAGCAGGAAATCGCGCGCGTCGGGGTCGGGACACTCGCCGTACACCGTGGCGCACCAGCGCGGGAACTGCGAGACGTACTGATGGTGCTGGGCCGCCCAGGCGCCGAGCTGAGCGCGCGTCAGCTCGCCCTTCACCCACTTCTCGGTGAACGGATTCAGGCGGCTGTGGCGGGCGCTGACAGCGGCTTCGAGCTGGGCACGGAACGGGCTCTTGCTCATCGGCTCCTCCATCGGTGCGTCGAACAGCGATGTCGCTCGGGCGCGGTCGAGGAACCTAATGACACATGAGCGGGAGACAAGTCAAGCACGGGAGGGAGAACGGAGCGACGAACGACCTAGAGCGCGGAGACGCGGTTGCGACCCTGGTCCTTGGCGTCGCGCAGGGCGCGCTGCGCCGCCGCCAGCAGGTCGTCGGCCGACACGGCGTCGGCGGGCAGCCCGGCCACGCCGAAGCTCGCAGTGACCGTGCCGTACGCGAAGGGATGACTCTCGATGACGGACCGGATCCGCTGGGCGTAGGTGGCGGCGCCGGCCTTGGGGGTGTTGGCGAGCAGGGCGGCGAACTCGTCGCCGTCCAGGCGGGCGATGATCGTGAAGCTCCGAGAGTGCCGGAGGAGGAGGCGCGATACCTCCCGGAGCACCTCGTCGCCGGCCGCCTGACCGTGCTCGGCGGTGATCGGCTTGAAGCAATCCACGTTCACGACCACGAGCGAGAGCGGATGCCCGAACCGGGTATGGCGCTTGACCTCCTCGTCGATCCGCAGGCCGAAGTACCGGCGGTTGTAGAGCTCGGTCAGGCTGTCCTTGAACGAGATGTTCTCGAGCCGGGCGTTGCGGATGGCGACCGCCGCGTGGGCGGCGAGGGCCCGGATGAGCTTCTCGTGATCCCGGTGGAAGGCGACGGTGGCACCCGAGTCGTCGACCGCATTCAGGAGCTCGAGCACCCCGATGATGCCACCGGTCAGATCTTGCAGGGGGACGGCGAGCACCGAGCGCGTGGCGTAGTCGCTGGCGACGTCGAACCGCTCGTTGAAGGCGCGGGTCTGATGCACGCCGATTGCGTGCGCGTCGGCGACGTTGACCACCTCGCCGGTCTTCGCCACGTGGCCGGCGAGACTTGGCTCGCTGAGCCGCAGGGGCTCGGCCTCGAATCGCTGCTGCAGCCCGGGCCGGGCCAGCTTCCGCTCGATGAGGTCGTTCTGCACCACCGCGAACCGGAGCCGGTCGCCATCGCGGAGAAAGAGCGTCCCGGCCTCGGCGCGCGTGAATCGCCGCGCCGCCTCGAGGATGCGGTCGAGCAGGGCGTAGAGATCGCGCTCGCTGGCGACGGCGAGCCCGATCTCGAGGAGCTCGTCGAGCACTTGCTCGCGGTCGGCGGCGGTGTGGGAGCTCACGGCGCGGCCGCCCGGTTCGGGCCCAGACGCTTGGCTTCGTAGAGGGCCCGATCGGCGGCGACGATGAGGTCGTCGACGGTTGTCGCGTCTTCCGGCAGGCTCGCGATCCCCAGAGTGGCGGTGACCGGGTGTGCGGACCGGTTTTGCTCGATGACGCCCCGGATGCGCTCCGCGTACGTGAGGCCGCCGGCCTTGGTCGTGTTCACCAGGATGATCGCGAACTCGTCGCCGCCGTACCGGGTCACGATGCTGAAGCTCCGCGAATGCTTGACCAGGAGCTGGGCCACCTCGCGCAGCACTTCGTCCCCGGCACGGTGGCCGAACCGGTCGTTCACCTCCTTGAAGTGATCCAGGTCCATCAGCGCCAGCGAGAGCGGCTCGCCGAAGCGGCAGTGGCGCTTGAACTCCTCCTCCATGCGGATCGTGAAGTAGCGACGGTTGTAGACGTCGGTCAACGCGTCCTTGAAGGAGAGGTCCTCGAGCCGGGCGTTGCGGAGTGCGACGGCAGCCTGGGAGGCGAGCGACCGCACCAGCGATTCGTACTGCGAGTCGAACGGCACGACGCGGCCGCGGTCGAGCGCGTTGATCAGTTCGAGCACGCCGAGGATATTGTGCGAGGGATCCTGGAGCGGGACCACCAGGATCGACTGCGTGCGATAGCTGAGGCGCGCGTCGATACGCTGATCGAAGGCATACGGCCGGTCCGGCGGGATCATGTACGTATCGTGCAGGTTGAGGATATCGCCGGTGAGCGCGACGTGGCCGGCGAGGCTCAGCTCACGCAGATGCAGGGGCTCGGCCTTGAGACGGCGACGCATCTCCTCCTCGCCCAGCTCCTTGGCGAGCCGGTCGTTCTGCACGACGGAGAAGCGCAGCAGGTCACCCTCGCGGAGGAACAGCGTGCCGGCCTCGGCCCGTGTGAAGCGGCGCGCTTCGGTCAGGATGCGCTCGAGCAACGTGCCCAGGTCCTGCTCGCTGGTCAACGTGATCCCGATCTGTACCAGCTCCCGGAACGCCTGGGTCAGGTTCAACTGCGTGATACCTCCTGGCTAGTGAGGTCAGACTAGCACGCCGCCCAACTCAGCAATCCCAGTGCCACAAGCCACAAAGGGGAAATCAACCTGCAGTTTGTCGACAAATTAGCCAGATAGGCTCATTCCTAACACACGAAAGCGGCCTTCCGGTCACTCTCTGAGCATGGAAATTCTTACCAATGGCCAATCGTTTGCCGGTCTGACAGCTGGGTCCGGTGACCGCATGGCCAGCGGTAGGTTCCTGGCGTGTCAGAGTGCGCATCAGCGGGTCGAGAGGCTCGGCGCACTTTCCCGCAACACTCCGGATTCGTTACTGGAAGGCGATCTCCGCGCCACTGGCACATCAGTTGCGTAAGGCCGCGTCGGGACAGGCTTGCATGAAACTGACTTTCAAGCGGCGCGACGTCAAGGATCTTCAGCAGCTCGCCACGCTGGTCGCGGAGAACGTCGACGCGATCGAAACCGGGCTCAAGATCATTGGGTCGAATCTGAATCTCGGTCGGGCCAGCATCGAGCTCGTCGCGCTCGACGCCGCGCACACGCCGGTGCTGGTCACGCTGGGCCTCACCGCCGACGACACGATGCTCCTGAGGGCGCTCGAGGCCTATGCCTGGTGCCTCGACTATCCAGAGTCGCTGCTGAAGCTCGTCCCCGCCTCGAGACGGCCGGAGTGGCCACCGCGAGTCGTCTTCGTCGCCGAGCGGCTCCTCGAGTCGTTCCTGAGGAAGATGCGGTTGCTCAAGTTCTCCACGGTCGACTTCTTCGAGTTCCGCTACGTCGAGGCCAACGGCACCATGGGTTTCTACCTCGACCGGGCCGACTGGGATCCAAACAGCGCCGGCTCACTGGACGACGAGCGAGCGGACGAGTGACCGGAACGCCCTGAGTGCGTCGAGCGCCCGGCTCCTCGGCTTGGCCCGCCCACCCGTCATGTCGAGCCGGTCCATGTCGAGCCGGTCGCCGAGCAGGAGCCGGTTGAACTGGAAGCACAGGAGGAACCCGAAGAGGAGCGCGAGGTCGTCGTGCACGAAGAGCCAGTGGCTGTCGAGGAGCCGACGATCGTCATGCTCCACGAGCCCAAGCCTGCGCCCCGAGTGGCACCGCCGCCTCGACTGGAAACCGCACCGCGACCGGCACCCCGTGTGGAACCTGCGCCCAGGGTGGAGCCTCCGCGCACAGTGCAGCCGCCGCCTCCGCCGCCCCGAGTGGATCCCAGCAAGGTCGCCGCGCCGGCGCCCAGGGTTGTCTCACCGGTAGCGTCCAACACCGGCCGCGAACCAGCGGACGGCCACGTGGTCCTCAAGGGTTTGCGCGTGTCGACCGAGACGCCGCGAGGCCAGCACCCGCGTGACCTTCCGAACGTTCCGGTGAAGGAAGCGCCGCCAAAGCCCCAGCGCGAGGGCGTCGCACCGGCGGCCTCTACCAGGTCCGCACGCGTCGGGACGAGCACTCCGAGCACGATCGATCCACGTATTCCGCGTATTCCGGCGAAGGGCGCTCCAGTCGGGAACGGATCGAGGAACGACACCCCAAAGATCGACACCCCGAGGATCGACACGCCGAAGATCGACGTGCCGAAGCCTGAAGCTCCCAAGAGCGACCTCGCTCCGACCTGGAGAAAGTTCCTCGACAGGCTGACCGGCACGTTCGACGCGCGGCCGGCGACGCCGGCTCCGGAGCCGTTCGCCACCGATCTCCACCTCCAGCCCGACGAGGTGGCTCCCGACGAGGTCATCGACGAATCCCAGGATTCGATGACCGAGCTGTCGGAGCAGCAGCAGAGCGCCCTGAAGGGTCTCACACTCCCGGACAACGGCGAGCTCGCGCCCCAGTGGCGCCAGTTCCTCGACCATCCGACGCTCGACGAGGCGAAGATCGCGGTCGTCCGGGGATACCTGCAGCGCGAGTTCCCGCTGTGCACCGTCTACGACTTCCACGATTTCCAGCGCAACGCGCAGGTGTTCCAGCTCCAGGACAACCACGGCAAGGTCACGCAGCTCATCACGATGACCGCGGAGTTCTTCGACTCGCATCGCGACCTGGAGATCCGCGCGTGGATCGAGAAGCACAAGGTCGCGCATGCGGCGCGGCAGGCAGGTCAGGCCGGCGTGCTCGTCTCGCAGGCCGGTCTCCAGATCGAAAAGAGCTAGCCCGCTCGCTCCGAGTCGTCCCAGCGCCAGGACATCGCGCGGTCGGGCGAGATGCGAATGACGGTCGCGGTCGCCCGGTCCAACCCCATGACGCGATACTGCGCGTACTTGTCGCGGAGGAGGTCGATGGCCCCAACGCGCTCGGGGCCGTCGGGGAGCACGTCGGCGCGCCCCTGGACGATCACCCAGGCCAGCCGCGTCCATTCCTCGTCGTAGCGGTCGACGAGCAGCGAGACGCGCGAATTCTCGGCGATGTTCCGAACGCGCCGGAGACCACCCGCCGGGATCCGCTTGGGCTTGGCGTCGATTGCCGAAAAGCACGAGCGACCGTCAAAGACGTAGCACACCGGGACGACGAGAGGCTGACCCGTCCGGTCCGCCGTGCCGAGCCGCGCGACCCGACCCTCGCGCAAGAGCTCGGCGGCGAACGCCGGAAGATCGAGGCTCACGGGCTCAGCGGTGCGGACCGGCGCTCACGCGAAGATGGATTCGGGCAGGAACGCCGAGACGATCCAGTTGGGCGCGTCGACGATCTCGCTGATCTTCAGGTCGACGGCCACGCTGCAGAGGATGTACGCCTCCTCGCGGCTCAGCCCGCGCTCGGTCACCAGGTGATCGATCATGTAGCGGATCGCCTGCTGCGAGCTGGCGAAGAGATCGGGACCGTGGGCGGTCGTCACGAAGCAGGGCCCACGGTCGGCCGCGGAGACGATCGGCCCGGAGGTCCTGAACTGCGGCTCCTTCAGCTCGCGCCCGCGCGCGAGCCCGAAGCGGAGCGTGACCGTGCCCATCATCTCGACCGCGGTGACGCAGACCTCGCCGTCA
>Ga0075423_10005562_pt1 | contig 11792 bp, 11 predicted proteins | sample SoiMethybrSBSTD2_FD_80114 | JGI IMG/M metagenome (GOLD analysis project Ga0075423, IMG submission 80114) | Bulk soil microbial communities from a Populus tree surrounding site in Tennessee, USA - Soil MetaG P. TD hybrid SBSTD2 | ecosystem: Environmental > Terrestrial > Soil > Tree plantation...
CATCAGGCATAACTTCAACGAATGCTGATCCGCGATATTTGATCTCGGATTCCGGGTGGTGCCGCAACTTGTTTATCAGCCTCCTCGGTCGAAAATCAGTCGCTCATGAGATTTTCAGCAAGCACAATGTTCAAATGGTGCCGGATGCAGTAAGAAGAGCCGTGAACTTATTGGATACGTCACTGTTCGGGAAGACGCAGCTGGCTGAAATTGCAACCGTCAGCGAACAGAATTTCTTAGCAAATTCCTAGCAAATGTTCTGGCAAGTGGTGCGCCCGGGGTGACTCGAACACCCGGCCTTTTGATTCGTAGTCAAACGCTCTATCCAACTGAGCTACGGGCGCATCATAAGGAGTTATGGCGCAGAGGTCTTCCGCGCAGTGAAAGGCGTAGGGGAATTTTCAGAAATTCTTGCCGACTTCGGCAAGAGGCGTTTGCGAAAGATGAGCGCGCCGTGAATCATCTTGGTTTCCTTCTATCACTTGGACTTGCAGCGTTCGATCATTTGCTCATGCCCAACCTTGAAGCAAAGTGCGTCTCAGGATATGCGGCACAACGTCGCGAAGCTTACCATGCCAGCAGGCTGTTGTAAAGGAGGCCTGATCGATCGGAATGGCCTTCCATGGGACGGAAGGAAGATATCATTCACCCGTTCGATTGGCTTCGTGCCCGCCTCCAAAAGGGCCCCAATGCTTTCCTCCCTGAAAAAGCTTGAAACGTCCATCGCTGATTTTCGACTAAAGACTGTGATGATTGCCGCCGATCTCTAGCCTATCACGTTAGATTTCCTTTTTTTTGGAGTGGCGACTTTGGCCGGTCGCCACCCTTTTTTTGGTCCAGATCTTGACACGTCTCCTCGTTCCTCGCTAAGCTTTACCTGTCTCTGTTCTTCATTCTTGTCTCTTCAAAACAAATGCTCGAGCCCAGCAAGAAGCTGGATAAGAGCCAACTCGTTTGGGACCTTGTCTCCCAGTTTGCCTCGCCATTGCTCCAAGCGATGAAAGAGGTTCGACTGGCAATGATGGCGAAATTGTTGGCTCTGCAAAAGAAAAGGCGAAAACCGCCCAGTTAGCTCGTTTCTACGACCGCTTACTCGCTCACTGGCTTGAATCGCATAATCGTCGAGTTCACCAACCAGCCTCTACTCCAGCCAATCAAGCTGAGCTTCAATCGACGTCATATGGTTGTAATGCAGTAGCTCTTGCACGCGTGAACTTTCAGCCACCCTTCCCTTCACGATTCCATATTGCTTTTGCTGACAACTCACTTCGACTTATTCCCTTGTGCTAAGGGGAAGGCAACAAGACTTGAGAATCAGCCTCAAAGTTGTCCAGAAATGAACAGTGACCTTTTGAAAGTATGGTCAGACTAAGACAGGTTGCGTTTTGAGGAGAGCGCGCAGCCTCATGGCGCAACCCAACAAAGGAATGTTTGCCATAAAAAAGAATCCGGGTTCCTGACAGCTCAATGAATGCCAGCATGACAGTCTGGATATTGACGGGACTGCGGGACGCTCCTGCGGCTAATTACGGGACATATTTCCGACGCGGTATTAAGTTAAGTCGAGACGATACAGGCTCTCCGGAGACTTGGCTTGGGCGGGTCGGGAAAGAGCTTCAAGACCGGCTTGCTGAGTAAGAGAAGGTGGCCGAATGCGCGGCGAAAAGCGTCGTGACCCTCGAGAACCGGAAAAAGTGAAAATCACTGTTAATGGCACGGACCATAACGGCGTGTCCTTTGAGGAGCAGACTGAAACTATCGATCTGAGTCTGGCCGGGCTTTCCTTTTACCTCAACTCTCCCATCTTCATTCGCACGTTCTTGTCTCTTGACATTAAGAGCAGCAGCTTCCTTGGCTTTGACAAGATCCTGGCCCTTGTGGTCCGGATCGACACCTCTTGCCAGGGAAAGCAATTTGTCGCCGCACAATTGTTCTAATTTAACTCCGCACTGGCCGTACCGGGAATGCTTGTTCGGACCGGTGAAAGGGAGTGCGACGAAACGCCGATGGCGTAAACTCCGTGCAAAGAGAATCTGGGCAAGATCATCGCGATTGGCTCCACCTCACTGAGTCTGAAAGTTACGCCTGTTGGTAATCCCCGGCCTTGAAGCAAATCGCCACCTTGGCGGAACCCTGGAGGACTGCCATGTCAGCAGACTATCGTAGTGAGCGGTGCGGTTTGCTTCGTCCCTGCAGGTGTGTATGATTTTGACTCCTGGGAAGCGGCCCTAAACAAATGAAGCGTGAGTATCATAAGAGGTATAGTTACGACCTTCAACGTGACATGGAGACACTCGTGTTTGGCCACGCCGGGGTTCCGACTCTAGTGTTTCCGACTTCTATGGGAAGGTTTCATGACTATGAAGACCGGGGCATGATTGAAGTTCTGGCCCACAAGCTCGAGATGGGAGAGCTGCAAGCGCTTTGTGTCGACAGCGTGGACGGGGAGAGTTAGGAGTTCATCCCCGAGCGCGAGTCTTGAGGCATCTCCAGTATGATCGCTATATATCGCAGGACGTCATCCCGTGGATTCGTTCCAGGAGTTCTTCCTCACCACTAACTCTGACCGGCTGTGACTCCGGCGGCTACCATGCCGTGAATTTCTCGCTGAGGCATCCCGACCTAGTGACGCGCTGCGTCAGCATGGCAGAATTTTCGGTATTCATCGATTTTTGGATGGCTACTATGATGATAACTGTTACTTCAACTGCCCGCAGGATTTCCTGCCTGATTTGAGTGATGACTGGGATCTGCCCCACTTTCGAAACAACCTAACATTTGTTCTGGTCGTAGGAGAACGAGACCTCTGTCTCGATGAGAACCTCAAACTGGCACGATTGATGGAGGAGAAGCAGATTCCGGTCGGCCTCGACGTTTGGGGTAACCAGGCGGGACACGACTGGCCCTGGTGGCAGCAGATGGCGGTTAAATACCTTTGAGCCCACCATCGAAGCACCCTGGAGGCGCGAGCTGTGCCTCCACATGACCTTCGCTGCTTTCATCCATCTGAATCTAGCTTCACTTGAGCAACCTACGGCCCTCGCCTGAACAAATATTACCCTCCCATTTCTTTGGGATCAAACTGGCAAAGCATTTCATGGGGTCTACTGTGGTGCCAGATTCGGGTTCTTGAGTAGTTCTACCCATTCGCAAGTCACAGAAGACCGAACCTGAATTCTGTCACTTTGCGGGTTCATGTCTTAGGCTCGGTCCCCTTTTCGTTAATCAGAATCGAACTCCCCCTCCTGTTATTTGAAACGTTTTTCCCTAGGCTGCCATACCTAAGTGGATGAGCAGACTAACGGAAACCAGCCGCTCGCTGTCAAGCAACGGAGTCGAACCGATTGAATGGTGTGATGAGGTAATTGGTCGTGTAGCCAAGCACCGCAGGTTCAGGCTCCGGTCTGCTTCAACCGGCGCCAACTCGAGAGCTGAAGGAGATGAACACGCAAATCACCAAAACATTTGCATCACTTGGCCAGGCTGGCGCCCCCTAAGTCTTCGCAAGCTTCAGGTTACGCCCTTAGAACTGGATGAAACGATCAGGACCAAACGCGAACAAAGAGAGTGTCGCTCACAAGGAGGCTGTTATGGGCACAAAGGAAAAACAAACGATCGCAGGTTATTTTGGGTTAGCGGTTGAGGTTCTGAATAGAATGGCTAGTTACTCACTGATTCGCTATCGGGAACGCGTTTTCATCGTCGAAACGTTGGATCTGGACAGCTGCTGGCGTCTTGGATGGGGAGTTTTGGATTCGGCAGGGCCTTTCATCCCAGAGAGCAAGGCAGAAATTAAGGCCGCAGCTGCCTGAAGTACGGCCCCTTCGCAACACCCGGACAGTAAGAAGGTTGCTGCGGCTGCAAAAGACCTAGGCTACAGAACCGGATTCATCCTACGACCAAGCGATACCGATACATAGCAGCTATTGCTGGCTATACTCAACCGCACGACTTCATTGACAGCTGTTCCAATAAGAGCCTGGCTGGCAAGGAGCTGGTCAGGATCTCCACAGGAGCAACGAATAACCGCGGTTCAATGACCGCCTCATCATCGTATACCCGTCGTCCAGCGACGACCAGAGTCCGGCGCAGAACTACGGGCTTCTAAGGTACGAGTCGTCGGCTTCCCCCACCCCATCCAGACCACCTTTTTGCTGGACCTAACCTCAGTTCTTTTGGGAAAAAGGCAAGGACTTCCTGTCCTTATTTGCAGGAGAATTTATGAGTGTGACCTTGCCTCTTGAAAGAATACATGACGGGTTTTGCCTTCGTCAGACCAGACTCGAACTACCCCTTGAGAACTCTGGTCTCGACCCTAAGCTCCAAACGGATTTGCTGATTTGCCACATGTTCGTGAACGTCGGCCTTCCCATCTCGGTGATCACAGGAATTGGTGAGGACTACCCAACTGTCGTCAGAGCGCTGCTTGAACAAGGTGTTGTCTGGGATCGCCGCCGCAAACAGGACTGGTTGCCAACCGGGTTGGAGCGGCGGAAAGCGACAAAGAATTGAGTCTGCTGGGCAATTTCTCTATCGGTTGTCCAGTCCACCGACGCCGTCTCTCACATGTTGGCTCGATGTTAGGGATTTAAGTCGTGAGCTAACCTCAAGTTCTTCCCTCGTGGGGTTCTGAGAGATGAGCCGAGGCCAAGCCATCCCGCCAGCGCTGGACCTGGCATGAGAGATAAAGCTTCCGCCGCTGCCATCCGAAAAATAAGCAATGACCCTAGACCTTTGGTGAAGCCTGCAAATGACTCAACCGGAGGGTGCGATGCCGCGCTATAGAGTAACTTTCAGGAGCAAGGATGACGAATCAATCTCATTCATCTCTGCAGAGGATGAAGACACTTGCCAGGCGGGCACGTACCAAGTAAACCAGCACGGATCTTTCGAGCCTCCAGCTTGCTGGCACCAAGGATATTTGGAATCGGCTGATTGCTTTCAGCCGGAAGTTTGCGTCATCGAACTACTGGCTTGCTAGCGATGTCATCTTTTCCGGTAAAGCCTCGACGACCCTCACCAACAAAGCTGTACCCTTGACGGACACATTCGCCTGGGTGGTCGACGTTTCCAGCAACGAGACGGAATGCTATTCTTAGCAACAGATAGCGCTCCAGTACTTTTGGTGGGTTGCAGGGTGCTCCGGTTGGTTCGATCGCGCGTGGGAAAACGCAGCCTACATCACCGGATTCATCCTTCGATCAAACGATACATAGCAGCTGTTGTTAGCGATGCTCAACCGCACGGCTTCATTGACAGCTGTTCCAATAAGAGCCTGGCTGGGAAGGGCGCGCTTTGGTTCAAACATCCGCAAGATCTGTTTTCGTTTGAGATGGGCCTCGTTGACGTCTAAACTGCTGGTCTCCTGGTAAAGATAGGCCACATCCTGAATCCCCTGTACGATACTCTCATAGCCGTATCCCCGCACCTCAAAGTCTTCCTCGGGTTCCCAGCTGTTGAACGTCCTAAAAAAATTGGGATTGTACTCCTCGTACTTGTTTTTCTGCGTGACAAAGTGACAGTGCCGATCTTTGTGATCGGCCCAATACTCGCCTTCGGTTCCCAGCAATTGTAGCCCCTGATTCGTCAGAGCGCTGTTGTGCTCGGAACAGACCCAGGCAGTCTGGACCCAAAACACTGAACCGTCTTCCCACTCAATCGTGGCCTGCACCGCATCAAAAGCATCCTTCCCAAGTTGCGGCAACAATTTCTTTTGTCCAAAAGCAACCAGCCGTCTTGGCTTGAGCCCAGTTATGAAGTAGTAAACATCAACGTAATGCACGCCAATATATTCGAACGGCGAGCTCTCCTGGGCCCAGCGTGCAAAATGCTTGAGTGGCATTTCTCTGCGCTCTTCGATCCATGCATGCCCGTGGAGCATTTGTCCCAGTTCTCCCTGTTGATATTTGTATTTGGCGCCGCGAATCGCAGGATCATGGCGCTTGTGATAGTCGGTGAGCACATACACCGCGCTTTTCGATGCAGCCTCCATGATTTGATAAGTTTCCTGAACTTTCAGACAAAGAGGTTTTTGCACGATGACGTGGTGCCCTTCCTCAATTGCGGCAAGAATTACCGAGGTGTGAAGATGGTCTGGGGTTGCTACAATCACAACCCCCGGCCTAGGCAACTTGCGGATTGCTTCCTGATAGCCTTCAGGCTGACTCGAATCGGCATCGACCTTGGAAGGATCAGGAGTCCCCGAGAACTTCTCATCAGGGAATATCTCCCGCAAGTGCGCGATGGTTGCGGCTCGCCGCGAGACAACTGAGATCTTGCCTACGGTGCCACGGCGTTGTTCCTGGAAAAGCGTTGGCAGAATGACCTCCTCCGTGATCATGCCGCCTCCCACAACGAGGGCAGCAAGCGCCGGAGAAGATTTTCTTTGAGTCCGGTCCGGCTTGCTAAGGGCCATAAGAGAACCTCAGTTTCAATTTTCGATTGCAAATTGGCGATTGACGATTTCAAAAACAGCGGGACTCAAATCCCGATTTCGGCCTGCTCGTACAGAGCCCTAGGGTTTGTGCGCTCTCAAGCGGCAATTCCCACTGCGCCGGCAATGCATTCTTCCAGCACGTGCACGCCCTCTACGACTGCTTCCTCGCCAATGCTCAAAGGCGGAGAGATCTTGACCGTCGCTCCTCCGTACCCTACCGGGGAGAAGAGCAATAGCCCCTTCTCGACAGCCCTCCGCACGATCTCCCAAGCCAAATCACCGTCAGGTTCTTTGCTATCTTTCTTCACCATATGAAGACCTGCCACGAGACCCATGCCATGATGAGCCCCGATGTGAGATGGATACTTGTTCTTCACTCCCGCCAGCTTGCAGTGCATGATACCGCCGACCCTGGCGGCGTTCTCCACCAGATTTTCCTTCAGGATAATTTCGAGGTTGGCCAAAGCCGCCGCCGCGCATATTGGATTTCCGGTGTGAGTACTGGTCATTGCACCCGGCGGGTAGAGGTCCATGATCTCACCTCGACCAAGCACGGCCGACAGCGGCAGCGAACTACTGATACCTTTTCCGAAGCAGGCCAAGTCCGGGACGACTCCATAGTGCTCAAACCCAAAGAGCTTGCCAGTTCTTCCGAATCCGGCCTGAACCTCATCGAAAATCAAAACGGCCCGATGGGCATCGCACCATCTGCGCAACTCCTGGATATATTCCTTGGGAGCCAGACTGGATCCGCCACCTTGGTAAGTCTCCAAAATCACTCCGGCAACATTCTCAGATTTGAGCCCGCTTTGGCTGAGGCTAGTCTCGAAAAGGGCGAAGCTTACGTCTTCGGTTCGGAAACCATCGGGGAATGGGACCTGAATTATGGTCGGATCCAGATTCACGATCCATTCCTTCAAAGAGGGAATGCCACCTACCATTTGTGCTCCCAGGGTGCGACCATGGAAAGCTCGCTCGAAGGAAACAATGCCGTTTTTCTCGCGGCCTCCACGCTGAATTCCAAAGGTCCGCGCCAGTTTGACGGCACATTCAATTGCCTCGGAGCCCGTCGTCAACAAGAAAGCCTTGTTCAGCGGATCAGGGCTGATCGACACCAGCTTTTCAACCAGGGCCGCCCGAATTTCACTGGGGAAACAGTAATTGGTAAGAAGAGGTTTCTGTGCCTGTTTGACAATGGCCTCCACGATCTCATTGCGACCATGGCCTGCGTTGGTGATGAGAACGCCGGAGCTCCAGTCCAGCCACATGTTTCCCCAGCGGTCGAAAACATTGACTCCCTGAGCGTGATCCCACACCACGAGCGGCTGTCCACTCATGGCTTCCGGCTCATACTTGCGGAGCCTTTCGAGAGCAGGGATGGATTCTGGAACAGGAATCTGGGTCGTAATTCTACGATACTTCGTTTCCACTCGCGGAACAGCGCGAGGAACCAACTCCCAAACCTTTGCCATGGTCATTCCCTTTTGATGTGAGAGTGGGAGAGTAACCGGTCAAGGGCTGATGCCCTTGCTATGCCCGTCTTGCGAAACCGCGATTGATGCACTTCTACAGTAATCGTAGAGACATCGCGGAGAGCTGCACTCACACCGCATTTTGGCCATCGCATCCTGGTTCCCGATAACTTCTTCATTTGCGCCAGGAGCATCAGCCACCTGGATAGCGTCGCGGCCACATCGAGCCCGAAAATAATACTTTGATATACGCTTGAAGTAAAGCGGAGCACTACCTCGCAGCCGCGGGTCGAGCGGTTTAGGGCGCCCTCCGGCTCGGACAATCTTCCAAAAATCGTGGAATGCGCAGAGAGAGGATTAAGAAATGGCAGCCAGAGAGGTGAGAGTAGACCCTAGAGACGATTGAAACATCATGCGCCTCCGAGCCACAGCTGACGGTCTTCAGGGAAACGGATGCCCTCGCCATTTCCTGATCCAGCGCCCGACCGGCTCCGATCTGGTTTCGAGATAGTGCCGCACCATTGCGGGCGGGCGGCGACTGTTGGCTTTGAATTTCGCTTGGCAATGTGGTATCGAGACACCTCGGAACCAGGTGAAGAACTCATCTACTCCATCGAACTCGAGACGCTTCCGTGTCGCCAGCCGCTTCTGGATTTCCATCCACCGCCAGACAGCAGAGCTGCGCAAGGCCATGGATCCCTCCTCGAGCTGGGTGCGGATGAAGGCGAGGACCGCGGCATCGAAACGGAAGCCGTGATGGTTCGGATCTAGGCCCTCAAGGGCCAGCCCGATCATGGTCAGGCAGCACTTGGCACAGCGAGAACAGTTCCCGCCGCGGCCCCAGCACACCCGAATTGGAAGCTGAGGGTTCTCGTGGCGAATATACTCAGCGAGGAGACCCAATTTCATCTGTCGACTGAATTGATATCCGTCGTGTATGACCTGGGTAGATGCCCACCGCACCTCACCGTCGATGGTCGGGTGGGAACCCCAGGGTTGGGCCGATTCGAGCGTGTGGGTCGACGGAATTCGAATGTGGGGGAGACCATGCACGTACGAAAGAGGTGCGCAGAGCCCAACCAGCCCCAGGCCCTGCTGGGCGGCGGAATACCAATTTTGGAAGGTGCTGAAGAAACGCGCGCGCAGCTTGTAGTGATTGAAGAAGGTCCTGAAGTTAGTTTTGACGAGTGACAGGGCCAGGGATCGGCTGCCTGCGAACTCGCGATTAGCTGCGGCGACCTGCTCCCACTGGTGAGCCTGGCCGAGGCCGACGTCCGCACCCCAGACAGAAACGAGCCGTGGCTTGGCGTGCCTATGGCTTACGAAGGAGGCAAGAGAATCCACGCCGCCGCTGAACAGAAGCGCCTCGTCCCCGCGCAAGTAGGTTCCGTCGCCATTCACGACGGCAGCCGCTCGAACATCACCGTCCCAATGGATAGTCGGATACATATGTTGAAACGATTGCCGGACCCGTTGGAGAGACTCGATAAAGATCGTGTCCGCAATCGGCGTGTGGAGTTCCGCGCCCAGGATCCAGGCGATGGGCGCGAGGGTGGCCAGACCGGGAATGACGAGAAAGGCTGCGGGCACACCCGCGAGGTCCACGTCGTAGGTGACAAACATCCTTTCTGATGAGAAGTACGTGTTGAGCCGCCGACTTACCTGTAGCTCATACTGGATTGTCGACCCGTCGGCCCGGGCGGACAGCGCGATATAAGGTGTCCCAGTCACGTCCATCAATCTCCAATTAGCTGGTACATCCCTTGGTTCTCGGGCTTCAGCGGCTTTGGTGACTCAAACAAAACCATACTTCATTTCGACTCACGGAACGGCGCGGGGAACCAAGTCCCAGGCCTTTGACATGGGTCATTTCCTGTTGTTCGGAGGGTAGGAGCTCAACTGCAACTAAAGGGTGATGCCCTCCTACTCCCTTGCGTAGCCGCGATTGATGCGCTTCTGCAGTGATCGTGGACAGACTCTACGCCAGGACCCTTCCCCCACACCGGCCTTTAGCCACCTGTCCCATTCAGGGCGTAAGCTCTTTATTTACGCAGCGACAATCAGCCGCCTGGACTGTACTCACGGCCACACCGAGCCCGAGAATGATACTTTGATATCCAGGCGAGGTAAAGGCGCACACGGAGTACCCCTTTCGGAAAAGTGGGGAAGGAAGCAGAGGAAGGATGCTTAGGGGAGGGACCGACAGGTTCGGAGTGGATCGCGCGACGGAGAAGCGATTTTTAACACAATGGTTCCTGTGCGCTTTTTTGGAAGCGTGGCGGCAGTGTTGGGGACGAGGGACAAGGAGGAGCTGTGTAAACTATCACACGACAACTCCCTCGACTATTTTGACCACCCGAGATTTCTGGCTGGCCCGACTTAAGAGAGGAAATAGCTTGCTTCCCAATGTGAAGGAAGTCATAATCCCTCGAAATCCCAGCTAAGGAGTTGCTGGTAGCCCATTGGCTTCGCCATTTGATTCGCTCTATCGTTCCCGTTTTCTAGGCTAGTTGGGACGAGCATATTTCTCCCAAGCCGTTTGATCCATTTCAGCCTTGAATTCAAATGCTAGTCAACCCGCGCCGAAAGCCAATACTGGCTCGGCGTTTTTGGACTGGTTGAGCGATCTATCGACCCTCCTTTTACATTTGGAGCGTCGGTTTGATCCGTTCTTCCGTCCCGCGTTCGATGCCATCTTTCGCGATCGCATCGCGAGCTTGACTACGGCCTTGATCAACAGGAAACGTCCGAACGAAGGCTTGAGAATCGCTGAGGAAAAGCCGTCGCCGGACGAAGAGGAGTACCTTGACTCGATTATATCAAGCTTTGAAAAACAGATGCGTGGCCTCTGGAAGCCTGGTGGGTTCGAACGAGGTGGTAACACCAAAACGCATGGCATCGTGCGCGGCGAATTTATCGTTCACGACGATCTCCCCACGGAGTTGCGACGCGGCATCTTCGCGCAGCCGCGCACGTATCGCGCATGGGTTCGTTTTTCCGGGCCCGGTCCTTATATTACCCCGGACATCGAGGATGTAGGTTTCATGAGCATCAGTATCAAACTGATGGGCGTGCCCGGGCCAAAGTTGATGGACGAGGAGAAGTTCACGCAGGACATGTTCGGCGTTTCGACGCCGACCTTTGTGACCCCGGACACACGGGCGAACGCCCAGTTGCAGATCGAGAGCCTGAAAAACGCTCAGATCTTCTATTTCATCAACTTCCATAGGCCACACCTGCTGGACTTCCTTATGCAGTCGCTGTGGATCAAGACTCAGAGCAGTCCGTTTGAAGCTGCCTATTTCAGTTGCGTTCCGTATCTCCTGGGAGAAGGCCAGGCTATGCAATACTCGGTGTGGCCGAAACGGAAGAAACGGACCCCGATACCACGGCTTCCCTTTCGCCCTCCCGACGACTATCTGCGCGACGCGATGGTAGCTACCCTTGCGCAAGAAGATGTCGAGTTTGATATTCGCCTGCAGCTGCAGACCGATCCGCATCTTATGCCCATTGAGAACAACGGTGTGCTCTGGCCCGAGAGGCTGTCGCCTCGCGTATCGGCTGCCACGCTGCGTATTCTCCGGCAGATATTCAACTCGCCAGCGCAAATGGAATTCGCCAAGCGGCTCTCATACAAACCCTGGCATTGCATTCCCGTGCACCGCCCGTTGGGCAATCAGAGCCTTGCCCGACGTCGGATGTATTTGTCGCTTTCGACGCTGCGCCACACGATGTACGCGGTACCCCACTACGAACCGACGGGAGATGAAGTTTTTGAGTAGCGCGCGATGACTCCACAATCCAGCTTTATGGTTCTGGCGCCAATCGCGCCACCGCGCGAGGTGGAGCTGCGCCAGCTGCTCGCCTCCATGAACGACGCGCCC
>Ga0075423_10005563_pt1 | contig 11792 bp, 8 predicted proteins | sample SoiMethybrSBSTD2_FD_80114 | JGI IMG/M metagenome (GOLD analysis project Ga0075423, IMG submission 80114) | Bulk soil microbial communities from a Populus tree surrounding site in Tennessee, USA - Soil MetaG P. TD hybrid SBSTD2 | ecosystem: Environmental > Terrestrial > Soil > Tree plantation...
CATCTCGCGATCGTATGTCTCGGCCCAGATCGTCTCGTCGGTGTCGGAGTCGGTGAGCTGGGCGCTGATCCGCACACGATGTCCGGCGCGTCGCACGCTGCCGCCGAGAAGATGCGACACGCCGAGCGCGTGGCCGATTTCGCGTGCAGGCTGCTGGGATTTCTTGTACCGCATCACCGACGTGCGCGAGATCACCTTCAGCCCGCGAATCTTGGAGAGCTGGGCGATGATCTCCTCGTGGACGCCATCCGAGAAGTATTCGTTCTCCGGATCGGCGCTCATGTTCTCGAACGGCAGCACAGCAACGAAGCGACCGGTATCGGACGCTGACGGCGAAGACGTCCACGCAGTGGACTCGGCCACCCTGGGTGAATGGACGAAGGACGCGGAAGTCGGGCGGGCTGCCGAGAGCGCCTGATCGAGCGCGCGAGCGAGCTCGGCCCCCGTTGCGAAACGGTCGGGCGGATCCTTCGCGAGCGTGCGCGCGACCACGTCGTCGAGCGCTATGGGGGTCTCGGGACGGAGCTCGCTTGGGCGCGGGGCCGCCTGCCGGAGGTGGCGCATGACGATCGCCGCCGCCGTCTTGCCACGAAACGGAGGGTCGCCCACCAACATCTCGTAGAGCACGCAGCCAAGCGAATAGATGTCGCTGCGTCCGTCGATCTCGCGGTCGCCGCCTCCCTGCTCAGGACTCATATACAGCGGAGTGCCGAGTGCGACACCGACGTTGGTGAGCGTCGACGCCGCCACCGAGCGCGTGATCGCCCGCGCGATACCGAAGTCGGTGACGAGTGCGTGGCCATCGTGGAGCAGGATGTTCTCGGGCTTGATGTCCCGGTGCACGATGCCCTGGCGATGGGCGTAGTCGAGCGCCATCGCCACCTCACGGGCGAGCTGCACGGCCTCCTCGTGGCCGAGGCGCCCTTCGCGCGCGAGCCGCAGGCGCAGCGACTCGCCCACTATGAACGGCATCGTGTAGTACGGGAGCCCATCCGCGTCGCCGGCGCTGAGGAGTGGGATGATGTGCGGATGCACGAGTCCCGCGGCGAGCTGGATCTCGCGGCGGAAGCGTTCAATGCTGACGTCGCGCGCCATGTCCGCCGGCAGGATCTTCACGACCACACGCCGGCCTAGCGCGCGGTCCTCGGCCACGAAGACGCGACTCATTCCGCCGCCGGCCAGCTCACGCTCGAGCCTGTACCCCCGCCCGAGCGTGGCCTGAAGCTGTTCGCGGAGCTCGGTGGTCACCTTCGTCCTCCGGGAGGCCGCCTCGTCGATCAGAGATACAACATACGAGTGCGGCGCCCCCGCGAACAGCGAAGGCCGGCGCGACGAGGTGGCAGCGACCACGAGCGTCTGCCAGATTTCACGCTAGCATGGCACGACGACGACGGTCGGCCTACAACGGGAGGGCCTATGAAAAAGAAGGGACCGCGATCCATACCGGACTTTTCCCGCAAGCAGAAGGGGCGGCCTGACACGTCGCCGGTGGATGTGGCGGCGCCAGCGCCTCGAACGCCAAAAGACGTTGCGCGGAAGCCCGAGGGAACGTTGCCGAAAGCCGGGGGCCGGCGCGGCCAGTAGGAAATTGGGGTCAGAGTCGAAAATCATCATTCGAACGCACGGAAAGGCGGTCAGACTCCAATTTGTCGTGCGTTCGAATGATGATTTTCGACTCTGACCCCAATTTCCGCAGGCATCCGCCCACCGGCCCTTTCGATTTCCGCGTCGAGGCGGCCGGTCAGGTTGAGAAACAGGGTGATCGTGTGGGAGAGCGTGGCGAACAGGACGAAGACCGCCGTCCGCCTGCCTGCGAACACATCGAGAATCGATCCCCATCCGATCGAGTAGCCCTTGCGCTCGCGCACGGCCTTGGCTCCCAGCCTTTCCCAGCCGCTCGAGACCAACACGACTTCGGTGCCGGTCGCGTTAGGTACGAAGGAGACTTCCACGTCCTGGGCCTGGCTTTCGTCCCGGGATGGGTGCCATGTGAACGCGACCCGCCGTGGCGGGTCCCACGCCGTGATTCGTCCCCACTGATAGCGGCGACCGTCGACGAGCTCCTCGAAGATCCGGCCGCCGACGTCGCACTCGAATACGATGCGCGCGACACGCTTGCCGCCTATCGAGTGAGTGCCGCTCGGCCACCACTTCGCGAAATCGGCGGTGAAGCGACGGAAGGCGTCCGCCTGATTCCAGGAAACGGAGGTGCGGCGCTCGATTGGTGGGAGTGGTGCAGTCGGTTGTGCGCTCATTTGCGTCTCCGTTTCGTTGCGCGTTTGGCCCGTGTTCGCGCCAAGGTTCGCGGCGGGGCTGGGTCGTCGGCCGCGTAGGCGGCGAGGACGTCGTCCCAGAGCGACTCGATGTAGCGTCGCAGGTCGGCGAGACCTTCGCGCTCAGCACCATAGTACCTTCTCGTGCCTTCTCGGCGGTCGCTCACGAGTCTGGCCTCACGCAGCACACGGAGGTGTTGTGAGACGGTCGGCTGGCGGATGCCGGCAATCTCGGCCAGCTCGCCGACCGTGTGGGGCCGTCGCCGCATTCGCTCGAAGAGTGCACGGCGTGTCGGGTCGGCGAGCGCCTCGAGGACTTGTTCATAGGCCATGACCTATATAGCCACAGCGCTACGAATATGTCAAGACTTCGATGACGACGGAGTCGCTTACCGCGTTGGCTGCATCAACTCGCGGTACGCCGGAAGGTCACGAAGCGGCTCGAAGCTGACGGCGAGGTGGTCCCAGAACGTGTGTCGTCGTCCGGCTGCGAACGCCGCGGTCAACAGCTCGATCGCCCGGGTTCGGTCTCCGAGCGCGGCAGCGGTCTTCGCGCCTTCGTACAGGTGGAGTGCCATGTCGCGCCCGGTGTCGGTTCGTGTGACGATGGCCAGCTGCCGCCGAGCGGCCACGGTGTCGCCTAACGACGCAGCCGCGATGCCGATCATCGCCGTCGGCATGGCGTCATCAGGGATGCTGTCGAGGACCACTCGGGCGGCGGCAACTGTCTCGGACCACCGCCCCAGCTCGCTCGCGACGAGCATGTGCTGATGTACGTCCCCGACCGACGGCGGCTCGACAGTCGCTCGCGACGCATACCACGCGTCAGCGCGCTCCAACATCGCGCGACCGGCCTCGCGGTACCCGTGCGCTCGGAGCTCGAGCCCGACGTTCCTGAGGAGCCCATCCGGGCGGAAGCCATCCGCGTAAGCGCTTTCGTCTCGGCGCGGGAGAGTGTCGATGGTCGCGACCAGTGCTCGGACCTCATCCACGCGCCCGAGCCCAGCGAGCGCCTGGCACTCGAGCCACAGGTACCGTCGCGATAGGGGCCTGATCGCCCTCGCTTGCCGAGCAACCGTCAGCTCGCGCTCGAAGTCTCCGGTCGCGTGCAGGGTGTATGCGAGCAACGACCAGTATTCCTGCCATTCCCGAACCCACGGCCAGTCAGGGTGGAGTCGTGAAAGGATCTCCAAGGCTTCGTGCGGTCGGTTCGCGAAGCCGGCATCCTCCGCGAGCATCTGGACGAAATACGATGACGGGGCAAGCGCTGCGAGCTTGATCGACGCGCGCGTTGCACCCGCGCTGTCGTCCCGCCGAATTGCCTGGAGGCGATCCAGTAACAGCGCGTCAGCCGGGGCCAGACGATCTCGCGAGCGCTCCACCGATGCGAGCACCGAATCGACACGCGGTGCGGAGACGGCCTTCATCCGCATCAGCGCCTGAGCCATCCAGAGACGCGGCACCACGTACGACGAGTCCGACGCGCCGGCACGCTGAAAATGAACGATCGCGTCGCTCGCGCGGTGGCGAACGATCAACTCATCCATGCCGATCTGGAATTCGGAGAACGCAGCGAGCGATGGTGGATTGGCCGACGTCGCTGCCCACGTGGCGACGCGTGGATCGAGGACGCTCGCCAGGCTGCCCATCACGTGTTGGCGGAGCTCTTCGATCCCGCGCATCGGGTCGCTCTGGTCAACGACCACGGGCGAAGGCGCGCCGACCAGTCGGAGCGACGACGTCTCGACGATCTGCGGTTGGAAGCGAAGCCTTTCGCCGTCGAGCGCGATCGTGCCGTTCACCACGTAGGCGGCGCCGGTGACCTGCCCGAGTTTGCGTAGCGCCCGCAACTCGTCGCGCGGCGCAGCGTGCGAGCTCTCGCGCGCTGACGTGGGGATCGATCCTGACGGTAACACATCGACGAAGCCCGTCTTCTGCAGCCCCTGCGTGATCCAATCCGCCGCCAGCGCGCCGATTCGCGCGAGTGATGAATCGCCGGTCTGGTTCTCGAAGATGCCGACGACCACGCGTTTCGGCCGCGTATCCGAGCGAGGCGAGACCGCGACGAGAGCCGCGACGAGCCCTATCAGCGCGAGGCCCGCGATCGGCAACGCGCTGGCAGGCCGGATGACGCGCGGCGTGGCGAGCGCGACGGCGACGTTAGGCAGGCGCGACTCGGAGGGCCGTCGGCTCTCCAGCGACTCGCGCTCGACCGCGCCGGGCGGCCCAGTCAGCTCGCGATCGGACGCACGCCCGCCCATCGCGTCCGAGTCCGAGCGAAGCCGTCCAGCGAGTGCGACGAGCGATGCGTCGGGCGTCGTCTCGAGATCAGCAGCGAGGCGTCTGACGTGAACGCTCGCATGCTCGATTGCGCCGGCTCTGTCCCCCGCTGCGGCGAGCGCACGCATCAGCTTCATGGCAACGGCTGAATTGTGGGGCTCCGCGGCGGCGCGCTGGCGCCAGCACTCCGCCGCTCTCCCGAGCTCGCCGGTTCGTTGGTACTGATCAGCCGCGCCTTCGAGGCTCCGCCAGTATCGGCGCGCGAGATCCGCTCGACGACTCTCGAGCCAGACATCGAAGCCGGGTGCGTCGTTCACGAACAGTCCCGCGAGCAGCTCGCCGCGATACAGCTCGATAGCTCGGACGTGGTCGTCGAGCGAGCAAGCCTGCTCGAACAGCTCGACGTCGCAGCGGATCGCGTCGGAATTGAGCCTCACCTCCTCCTCACCGCGTCGGAGGATTACCACGTCTCCGAGGTGGCGGCGAAGGAAGCGGAGCGCCTGGCTGAGCGCGTTTCGCGCGTGGGCATCGTCGAGCTCGGGCCAGAACGCACCGACGATCGTGTCGCGACGGGCGAAGCCGCCGTCGCGATTCAGCGCGAGATATGCAAGGAGAGCGAGGCGCTTGGGCTGCGCGAGTACCGCGTCCAACTCGGCGCGCGGCGCGCCGGACAGTTCAACTACGCCGAGCAGTCGTAACTCGAGACCCGAGCTCATACGCCCCCGGCGCATTGCTCGGATCAGACGTGAGTCAGAGGTCCGTCACGGTGGGCCGTTATCGTGGTTCGAGGACTCCGAGCTTGGTCCGCACGCCTAACATGGCGCCGGGCACCACACTCGTCAAATCCGCCCTCTTCGTCGGGCGCGGAAGGGGGCATCTCGCATCACCAGGAGGATCGACTATGAAAGGGATCTCCGAAGTGCGCCGGATGAGGCGCGCGCTTCTGGCGCTCGGTGCAGCGGGGGCGTTTTCGTGGGGTTGCGGTACGGATGAGTCGATTGCGCCGCGGCACGCGGTGGCGGTCACCGGCGCCACGATGTCAACGGTACCGGTCAAACCGAACTTCAACCTCGAGGTGATCCTCCGTCCTCCCGGCGGCGGTGACGCCGGCGACGCGTTCGGTCACGTCAAGTTCCGGCAGGACAACGACGACGCGACGATCGTGGATCTCGGCGTCTGGGTCCGCGATCTCGCGCCGAACACTCATTACCGGCTTCAGCGTGCGGTCGACGCGGCGTTGGCGCTCGATGACGTGTGCACGAGCCAGACATGGCTGACGCTTGGCCTTGGGGCAGTCGCGCAGGACATCGTGACCGATGACCGGGGCACCGGAAGCGTCGACCTGTTCCGTGTGCTGACGACTCCGGGGAACGCGTTCGATATCCATTTTCGAGTCGTGACCGCGACGGCAGTTCCAACGGTCGTGCTCGAGAGCGATTGCTATCAGTTCTTCGTCCGGTAGGAGAAAACCAAAGGGGTCAGAGTCGTTTGAAAATCAAACGACTCTGACCCCTTTGAATCACCTTTAATCACGGCACAACGTTCGGCGTCTTCGGCGGATGATTCTTGAAATCGCCCGCCTTGACGATCGTGATCTTCGACTGATCGATGTACTTCCGCATCGCGGTGTTCACGTCGTTCGGTGTGAGGTCGGCAACCCACTTCTCGAACTGCGAGTTGTAGGTCATCGTCCTCCGCGTCAGCGCCTGCGACGAGAAGAGACCCACGAGGAACCCATCCGACGACCGGTTCTGCAGCTGCTGCTGCAACCATCCCTGCTTCGCCTTGTCTACCTCGTCGGCGGTGAATCCTTGCTTCAGCATCCGATCGACCTCTTCGCGGAACGCGGACTCCAGGCGAACGACGTTCTCGGGGTTGTAGATCGCGTTGGCCGTGAACGTCCCGACACTGTCGAGCGACTGGGCTGACAGCCCTGACCCGACACCGTAGCTGATACCGTCCTTCTGCCGGATCCGCACCGCCAGCCGCGAGTTCAGGAACCCGCCGCCGAGCATGTAGTTGCCTAACGTCAGCGCCGCGTAGTCCTTGCTGTCGTCGCGGACCTTGAGGTTCATGCCGGCGACGAACAACGCATTCGCCTTGTCGGGCGTCTCGATCTTCTCGTTCTTGGCTGGGGCATCCAGGTATTTGCGCTCGAGGCGCGCAAACTTCTGCGGACTTCGCCACGACCCGAACAGCTCTCGCGCGGTCACGAGCACCGAGTCACGCTGGAAATCGCCCGCCACCGCGATGTCGCCATACGACGCGCCCACGAGATCGGTGTAGACCTTCTTCACGTCGTCGTTCGTCGCGCCCTGGATGTCCGCGATCTGCTCATCGATCGTCTGGACGTAGAGCGCATGCCCCTTCGGGTACGGGGACGTGGCACGCTGGAACGCCGTGAACGCGAGCGCGCCCGGGTCCGACTTCTGCTGGTCGAGGCCCGCCAACTGCTGGCGCTGCATGATCTCGAACTCCTTCGGATCGAACGACGGCTCCTTCAACACCTCGGCCACGAGCCGCAGCGCCGGAATGAGATTCGTCCGCGTGGTCGTGACGTTCGCGTTGATCGCGTTGCCGCTGCTGAAGAAGAAGACCTGCGCCTTGAGGCGGCTGAACTCATCGCGGATCTGCTGGCGTGTTTTCGTCTTCGTGCCCTTGTCGAGCATGTTGCCGAGCAACCGGGCGGCGGTCGTGGTGCGGCCACCCAGCGTGGCCTCGCTGCCGAAACGAAGGACCACACTCGCCGTCACGACGTCGCCGCGGTTCTCCTTGGACAGGAGCGCCACCTTCATGCCGTTAGGCAGGCTCGTGCGCATGAGGCGCGACTCGATGTTCGTCGGCGAAGGGTCGAACACTTCACCCGCCACCATCGCCGGGTTTCCCTTGTAGTCCTTCGTCATCCCGACCAGCTCGGCGTCAGTGACGGACGCCACGGTGGAGCGGTCTGGGCTCTCCGTCGGAATGAAGACACCTAACGTGCGATTGGCAGGCTTGAGGTACGCCTGGGCGACTCGCTGCACGTCCGCCGGCGTGACCTTGTCGAGACGATCGCGGTGGATGAACATGAGCCGCCAGTCGCCGGCCGATGCCCACTCGGAGATCTGCAGCGCGATGTTCTGCGAGCTCGTGTATCCGAGCTCGATGTTGCGAAGGAGGTCACTTTTCGCGCGGTTGACCTCTTCGGGAGTAGGCGCGCTCTTCGCCGCGTCCTCCATCGTCTGTACGAGCGTCGTCCTCGCGTCATCGAGCGACTGCTCCTTACGAAGCGTCGCCTGGCCGATCAGAACGCCGGGCTCGCGGAATTGCCCGGCGAACGCGCCGGCAAACGAGACCTTCTTCGTCTCGACGAGCGCCTTGTACAACCGACCGGTCGGCTGCGTGGACAGGACATGCGACAGCACGGTGACCGCCGGGAAGTCCGGGTGGGCAACGGACGGGACGTGGTACGCCGCCATGACCATCTGCACATCGCCGACTCGCCGAAGCGTGACCTCTCGCTCGCCGTCCTGTACCGGCTCCTCGGTGTACGTTGCGAACAGCATGTTGCCCTTGTCGAGCGCGCGCGCCGGCTTCGGAATCGTCCCGAACTTGTCGGCGATCAGCTTGAGCACGCGCCCTTCATCGAACTTGCCGGCGACGGTAAGAATCGAGTTGTCCGGCTGATAATACTTCCGGTAGAACGCCTGCAGGCGCTCGATCGGCACGTGCTCGATGTCGCTGCGCGCGCCAATCGTGCTCTTTCCATAGTTGTGCCAGAGGTACGCCGTGCTCATTACGCGCTGATTGAGCACGTTCCCCGGAAAGTTCTCCCCGGACTCGTACTCGTTGCGCACCACAGAGAACTCGCCGTCCAGATCTTTCTTGGCGATGAAGCTGTTCACCATGCGATCCGCTTCGAGATCCAGCGCCCACGTGATGTTCTCGTCGGTCGCCGGGACGGTCTCGAAGTAGTTCGTGCGATCGTACCACGTCGTCCCGTTAGGCCTGGAGCCGTGCTCCGTAAGTTCCTGCGGGATGTTCGAGTGCTTCGGCGTTCCCTTGAACACCATGTGCTCGAGCAGGTGCGCCATCCCCGTTTCGCCATACCCTTCGTGACGAGAGCCGACGAGGTACGTGATGTTCACGGTCGCCGTCGGCTTGCTCGCGTCCGGGAAGAGCAGCACGTGCAATCCGTTGTCGAGCGTGTACTCCGTGATGCCTTCGACAGACGCACCCTTGTGGACACCGGCCGGGAGTTGAGCGGGTGACTGCGTCGCGACGATCGAGAACAGCAGAAGAGCGGAGGGCACCGCCACGGCTCGGCGGGCGGATGAAACGATGGAACCCATGGGCGCCTCGATGGTTCGGAGGGGAAACGGTTCCGAGGTACTTCGCAGTGGAGATCGTCGGCTGCGATGGCGGATGACGCCACAGCCGTCACGTACGGTGTGACGGGCTGTATCCTCGCCCCGTTTGACACTCGGATTGGGCGTAGCGCTGCCTCCTGCGATGCAACAAGGTGAATTTTAGGAACGTCGTTGCGACCGCAAGCCGTTCGTCCCGGGCGCAACCAGTGTATCCCCTGAGCGCGGGACTTGGCTGGCGCCTCGTTCGGGCAACCGACATCTTGCGCGGCCATGAAGATCACCGCGATCCGCGCCTATCAGATCGACCTTCCGCTGCATGAAGGGAGCTACAAGTGGTCGGGCGGGAACGCAGTCTCCGTGTTCGACTCGACGGTCGTCGCTGTCGACACCGACGCCGGGCTGACCGGTTGGGGTGAAGTCTGTCCGCTCGGGCCGGCCTACCTGCCGGCGTACGCTGCCGGCGCGCGGGCGGGCATCGCGGAGCTCGCACCGCATCTCCTGGGCAGCGACCCCCGGGCGTTAGGCACGCTGAACGACCGGATGGACGCGGTCATGCGGGGGCATCCGTACGTCAAGTCGGGAATCGATATGGCGTGCTGGGACATCCTGGGAAAGACGAGTGGCCTGAGCGTCGCAACGTTGATGGGCGGGCACGTCAGCGACGACTTCGCGCTCTATCGCGCGATCTCGCAGGAGTCGCCCGAGGAGATGGCGCGACGAGTCGCCGAATACCGGAAGGAGGGATACCGCAAGTTTCAGCTGAAGGTGGGTGGTGATCCCGATACGGACGTCGATCGGATTCGGGCCGCGGCTCGAGTGCTCGAGCGTGGGGATGTCCTCATCGCTGATGCCAACACGGGTTGGACCCAGCACGGTGCCTTGCGAGTCACGGACGCGGTACGCGATGTGGACGTGTACATCGAGCAACCGTGTCTGACGTATGAGCAATGCCTGACCGTTCGACGTCACACGAACCGACCGTTCGTGCTGGATGAGGTGATCGATGGGATCGACATGGTGGTGCGAGGCGCAGGCGAGCATGCGATGGATGTCATCAATCTCAAGATCTCGAAGGTCGGCGGCCTGACGAAGGCGCGCCAGATCCGCGACCTGTGCGTGTCGCTGGGAATCGCCATGACGATCGAGGACACGTGGGGCGGGGATATCGTCACCGCCGCGATCGCGCATCTCGCGCATAGCACGCCGACCCGGTTTCTGTTCTCGTCGACCGACTTCAACTCCTATGTGACCGTATCGTTCGCGGATGGCGCGCCGCGGCGCGAGCGCGGTCGTCTCGCCGCTTCGCGCGAGCCCGGGCTTGGGGTTCGCCCGAACATGAAACGACTTGGCAAGCCCGTCATCAATGTCTCGGGGTAACGCGGATCTCCAACGCTTGACGGCCGTCTCGGTAGACCTACATGATGGGGATGCGCCGACTGGCGCGTCGTGTCTCGGACACCCGTTCGACGTGGAGGAGGCATGCAGTACCATGCACGGATTACCCGCGCCCTGACGTTTGTCACGGCGTTCGGTCTCGTTGTCGCCACACGCGTGGGCGCACAGTCCGCACAAGCGTTCTCGATTCAGGTGTCGGGCCTCTTCATCGGGTTTGGTGGGAGCGCCTACTCCGAGATGTCGAGCGGCGGCGGTGGCGAGGCGCAGCTCCGCTATACATCGGGCGCCATGTCGTTAGGCCTCGGCTATCAGTACACCCGGCACACGATGGAAGGCGAAGAAGGCCACATGAGCAACTCGGGCGCGTTCATCGAGCCGCGCTATGTGTTCTCGACGTCGAGTCCGAGTCTCGCGCCGTACCTGTCCGCACGGCTCAGCCTGTTGCGCATGTCGGGTATCATGGAAGAGGACTCGAACGGCGGCAACGTGAACTTCGGCGGTGGCATCCTGGCACGCCTAACGTCGCGCCTAAACCTGGACTTTGGAGCGACGTACGGCTACACGAGGTTCTCCGGTGGGATTTCCGGCTCCGGGTCTGACCTCGTGCTTCGCGCGGGGCTTGCGATCGGGCTGGGAGGCTGAATCGTCAGGGCGTCAACGCACCGACCACGCGCGCGACAGCAATTCGCCACGCATCGCCGTCGCGCTGCAGGTCCGCGCGGAACGTCACCGTCTGCTCCTTGATTCTCCCGAATGGGTTGCGCCACGTCATCGGAGCCGAAAAGTCGACGGACGCATTGGCTCCATCGATCCGGCTCGCGCCCGCGCGAGGCTCAGCGACCGTGAGCTTGGCCGCGCTTTCGAGGAGGCGTGCGAGCGCCTGTTGGTTCTTTCGGTCCTGGTCGGTCTCCACTCGATAGAGCGACATCACGCGTCGAGCGTCATGCGCGCGTAGCGCGGCCACATATCCCTGAACGGCAGACTCGATCGCCGCACGCGAGCGACGTTCCTCGGCTGCGGGATCCGGCGCGGAAGCCTTCGGCGCCTCTGGCGGCGGTGCCGGCGCGACCACGGTCAATCGCACCGTCGTGGTCTTCCCGCCGGCGGAAGCGGTGATGTCGGTCGCACCGGCTCCAGCCGCAGTGACCACGCCGTTCGTCGCGCCAATCGTTGCCACGCCCGGATCGCCCGACGACCACGCAACGGCTTGATTCGTCATCACGTTGCCGCGCGAATCCCGCAGTGTAGCCGTCAAGGTGATATTGTCGCCGACCGTGAGTCGCCGCGGCTGATCCACGGTGATCGACGCCAACACCACTGCGGCCTCGACGTGAACCCGAAGGGTGCCGCGCGCATCGCCGCTGGTCGCTCGGATGTCCGTGGTTCCGACGCTCACACCCGTCACCGCACCAGTCGAGCGGTCCACCGTCGCCACCGATGCGTTCGGCGACACCCAGCCGACGCGACGGCCGGGAAGCGCTCTCGAGTCCGCACC
>Ga0075423_10005564_pt1 | contig 11788 bp, 10 predicted proteins | sample SoiMethybrSBSTD2_FD_80114 | JGI IMG/M metagenome (GOLD analysis project Ga0075423, IMG submission 80114) | Bulk soil microbial communities from a Populus tree surrounding site in Tennessee, USA - Soil MetaG P. TD hybrid SBSTD2 | ecosystem: Environmental > Terrestrial > Soil > Tree plantation...
CGCTTCGTGCCGCTCGTCGCGATCATCAGCCGCATGAAGCGGCCGTCTTCTTCCGAGACCGCCAGCTGTCCCTTGTCCTTCGATTTGATCTCGGCGAGGAGTCTGGCCACGGCCGGATCGCCCACTCCGTTGGGGTTCGGGTTGGGGTTGGGATTCGGCCGGCTCTGCGCATTCGCCGGGCCGATGCCGCTGACGAGGAAGAGAGCGACCCACAGCGCGGTCATCCGGAGCAAGAACGTGTGGTTCACGAGGTTCACGATCCCATCCTAACGTAGTCGGCGGCCGCCGCCGCGATCCGCCGGCCGTTTGCGACACAGTCCGGAATGCCGATCGAGTCGAAGCCGCTGCCGGCCACGAACAGGCCCGGCAATTTTCGCAGCCGCTCGGCGAGCCCGGCCATTCGCGCGCGATGCCCGACAATGTGCTGCGCGCCGGCGTTCGGCCAGCGGCAGACGCGCGTGAGGATCGGCGGGCCATGAATCGGCAGCACCGCTGAGAGATCGCGCACGGCGATGTCGACCATCTCGCTGTCGGTGAGATCCGCAGCCGTCGGATCGTGTGCGCCGCCGACGAAGGCGCGCAGCAGCGCGTGCCCGGCCGGCGCGCGATCGTCCCATTTCGACGAGACCCAGGTGCACGCGGTGATGCGCAGCGTGTTGTGGCGCCGGGCGACCACGAAGCCGCTGCCCGCCAGCGGGTGATCGATGGCACTGCGTTTCCAGCCGAGCGCGACGCTGGCCGTGGAGACGTACGGCACGCCGCCGCAGATCCGCGAGGCGCTCTCGTCGACCGCGCGCAGGAGGTAGGACGCGGCGTGCGCGGGCGATGCGATGAGCACCGCGACCGCCTCGAGCATGTCGCCGCCGGCGGCGACCCGCCATCCCGTCGAGTGCCGCTGCAATCCTGACGCGGGCGTGTCGAGCAACAGCGATCCCGCGGGCAGCTGGTCGACAATCCCGTCGACGAGCTCCGCCATGCCGCCCCGCAACGCTCGGAACAGCCCGTCGCCTCGCGCGGGTTGAGAGACGGTCCGCATCACGCTGCCGCGCTCTTGCTCCGCCGCCGTGAATCGTGGAAACAGCGACGGCATCGAAAGCTCTTCGACGTCTCCCGCATGAATCCCGCCGAGCAGCGGCTCCGCAATCAGATCGACGGTGCGGGACCCGAATCGCCGCCGGAAGAACGACGCGACAGACTCGTCGGCGAACGAGCGCGCGGGAATCAGCGGCTCGATGGCGACGCGCGCTCGTGTCGGCCAGTCGAGCAGCGTATAGCGCGCGAGCGCTCCGAGGCTGGTTGGAATGCCAAGCACCGACGGGGACGGCAGCGCGTGCAGCCGGCCGCCGCGGACGACGAAGGCGGTGCGCGGCGTGCGGGTGGGCATGAGCCGGCCCGCGAGGCCGATCTCCCCGCAGAGCCCGATGGCGGCCGGCTTCTGGATCAACATCGAGTCCGCGCCGCCGTCGATCGTGAAGCCGTCGACGTGCTCGGTGCGGATCAGGCCGCCAGGCCGGGCACCGGCTTCGAGCACGACGAAGGGAACGTGCCGCGCGCTGAGCTCGTACGCCGCCGCAAGCCCGGTGATGCCGCCGCCGATGATGATGATCACGTGCCTGTCAGTTAGCAGTTACCAGTTTCCAGTCCGGCCGCGCTACTGGAAATCACTCAGTAAAGACCGGCTGGCTCAGTGGGCGAGGGGGGCGCTGGCGTCGGGCTGCCGCGCGGTCGTGCGGTGCACGTAGCGCGCGAGCTCCTGCACCCGCTCGAGCGGCGTCGTCGGCAGGACGCCGTGGCCGAGATTGAAGATGTGCCCCGGGCGGCCGTTGGCCCGCCGCAGCACATCGTGCGCGGCGCTGAACACGCGATCCGCCGGACCCAGGAGCAGCGTGGGATCGAGATTGCCCTGAATGCCGCGGCCGGCGCCGATGCGCTCCCAGGCTTCGTCCAGCGGCAGCCGCCAGTCCACGCCGATCACGCCGCCGCCGGCGGCGGCGAGGTCCGGGAGAATCGCGGCGGTGCCCACGCCGAAGTGAATCAGCGGCACGCCCGCTTCTGCCATGCGCTCGAAGATGTGCCGCGTGTGCGGCAGCGCGAACTCGCGATAGTCGCTCCGGCTGAGCGCCCCCGCCCAGGAGTCGAAGATCTGGATCGCCTGCGCGCCGGCTTCGATCTGCGCGGCCATGTAGTCCGCAATCAGCGTCGCGAACCGCTCGCAGAGCCGGTGCCAGGCGCGCGGGTGCGCGTACATGAACGTCTTCGTCCGCGCGTACGAGGTCGAGGGTCCTCCTTCGATTGCGTACGACGCGAGCGTGAACGGCGCCCCGCCGAACCCGATCAGCGGCACCCTTCCGCTCAGCTCCCGCCTCAGGATCCGGATCGTCTCGAGGACGTGCCCGAGCTCTTCCCGCGGCTCGAAGGTGCGCAGCCGATCGATGTCGGCGGCGGATCGAATCGGATGCTCGACCGCGGGGCCTTCGCCTTTCACGAAATCGAAATCGAGGCCGAGCGGCGTGAACGGCAGCAGCAGATCCGAAAACAGGATCGCGGCGTCCACGTCGATCACGTCCACCGGCTGCAGCGTCACGGCGACTGCGAGCTCGGGATGACGGCAGATGTCGAGCAGCGAATACCGCTCGCGCAGCGCCCGGTAGTCCGCCATGTAGCGTCCCGCCTGACGCATGAACCACACAGGGGTCGCGTCGGTCGGCTCGAGTCGACAGGCCCGGAGAAACCGATCGCTCACGCGTTGATGAGAGTCTTGGCCAGCGCGATCAGATCCTCGAGCCAGAGCGGCTTGAAGCGGATCGATGCGCCGAGCGACCGAAGCTCGTGCTGGACGGGCTCGGCGAGAAAATAATCGCCGGTGACAATCGCAACCGGCGTGGATACGAGCGCCGGCACGCTGCGGAGCGACCTCAGGAATTGCAGACCGTTGGTGATCGGCATCCTCATGTCCAGGATGATGGCGTCGGGCGGCGACGCCTGGGCCATCGTGAGGCCGGCGTCGGCAGAAAGGGCGGTCACTACCCCGAAGCCCTCGAGCTTGAGCATCCGCGCGAACGTATCGGCCACCGACCGGTCGTCGTCCACGATGAGGATCGTCCGCGTGCCAGCTTCGAACGGACGCGGCTCAGCGGGCGCAATCACCGTATCATTCTCAGCCCGCACGATTTGTACGTCAAGCGTAACGCCGGTTGGGGATCTGCCCGTATTTACACAGGTTGACCGCCGTGCGCTGAATTGCCGGTTTTCATCGGGACTGATTCGGGTTACTGTCTGGTGCCGGAGGCGAAGTGAGTCCAATCCTGGTGCGGCCCGTCCGCGAGCAGCTCGAGCACGACCGTGTCATCCGGCTCCTGCAGGTCAAACTCAAGCGCAAGCACGATGTCGTGACGAACATCGGCGAGGACCAGACTGTGCCCGTCCGCATCGGGCAGGTCCAAATCTATCCGGATCTGGTGCTGACCTCCGTGGACCACGGCAAGAAGCTGATGGGGACCGTCGAGGTCGAGACCGCCGAATCGGTCAATCACCTCGAGGCGATGGCCCAGTGGGCCCATCTCGGCCGGGCGCGCGCCCCGTTCCATCTTTATGTGCCCGCTGGCTGCGTCGACATCGCCCGCCGCCTCGCGGCCGAGAACAGCGTGAACGTCGCCGAGATCTGGAGCTACCACACCATCGGCGACCAGACGCGCTTCACGCTGGTGCACCGCGCGCCTTCATCGGAAGTGCGCAAGCCGGCGGACACGCCCAGCACGGCGGCGCGCACGGCCCCCGTGTCGCGCACGGCCGTGGTGAAGAAGCGGCGCGACGCCGAACCCGCGCGGCGCAAGGCTGCCCCGAGGGCGGCCGCCAAGGCGGCGCGCGCCAAACGGCCGGCGGCGGCGAAGGCGAGCGCGCCCACCCGCACGCAGAAAAGGAAGTAGTCCCTGCCGACGCTGCGGTTCACACGCGACAAGCGCGGGTACGAGAACACCTACGTCGTCCACACCCCCCGCCGCCGTCAGCGTGGCAGGCCCTGCATCCTCTATTGGTTCCGGACGCCGCCCGGCGTGCGGGTCGGACGGGCCGCCCTGGATCAGGACGCGATCCGGCTGATCGAAGAGCATCATCCGCACATCCATTTCGACTGGCCCCAGATCCTGAACGGCGAGGAAGAGGTCGCCCCGCCGGAGGCGCCGCGCCGGGAGCCCGAGCCGCGAGCCGCCGCGTCTGCCACAGCGCCCGACGCCGCACTGGTGGACGCCGGTCCGCCGGAGACCCCGGTCAATCCGGCGCATGCCAGGCTGGGATCCGAAGGACTCGCGCGGCTGCGCGCTCGCTACGCCGATGTCGTGGCCACGATCGGCCGCCGCGTCCAGGATGAGGTCCGCCGGCAGCCCCTCATCGAGCAGGCCGAACGGCTCAACCCGGATACCTGGGTCACGGACGAGGAAGTCAGCCGAGGTCTGGAGGACTACGAGGCCGTTCTGGCCGCGCTCCGGGATGTGGTCGGCAGGCGCCGGCGCCGCAAACGGGGGCGCCCGGGCCACCAGGCCGCGGGGCCGCAACCCTCGACCGCCGGACCGCCCCCGGACGACGAAGAGGGTCCGACCGAACCAGACGAGGACCCCGAAGGCGAGTAGCCGGCCCGCTGGTGGTTTATAATCAGCGGCATGCGAGCAATATCCCGGCGGCAGGCGAGGTGTGCTTGCGCGCTGACCCTCGCGATGATCGGCGTCGGAGCGCAGGCGCAGGATCAACGCAAGCCCGATTTCACTTCGCGCGTCGAACTCGTCACCACGGACGTCGTCGTCCGCGACAACAGCGGCCAGTTCATCGCAGACCTGAAGAAGGACGATTTCGAGGTCCTGGAGGACGGCGTTCCCCAGACCGTCGTCTCGTTTTCGCTGACCCACGGCGGACGCAGCTACAACATCGCCGCCCCGCCCCCGGCGCCGGTCGCCGAGGGCATCCTCCTCCCTCCCGCCCGGCCGGCCAGTGACGCCGCCGGACGGATCTTTCTGATTTTCGTCGACGACCTCCATCTGGACTTCCGCAATACCGGACGGATCCGCGACCTGTTCAAGAAGATTTCCGACGAGCTCGTTCACGAAGGCGATATGTTCGGCATCGTCTCTACGGGCCCGTCGTCGATCTCGATCGATCTGACCTACGACCGCCGGCGGCTGGCGGAGGCGATCAAGAAGATCTCCGGGTCGGGCCTCGCCCCGAAGGACATCCTCGACGTGCCCCAGGGATCGCAGGGGCCGCCCGAAGTCCGCCATCGCGCGCACGTCGCGTTCTCGACCGCGTCGGACATGATGCGGCAGCTGGAGCAGGTCCACAACCGCCGCAAGGCGTTCATCTACGTCAGCAACGGCTACGACCTCGATCCCTTCGCGAAAACGCGCGCGAAGAACGAGGCGGAGCGTTACGGCATGCTGCGGGACAACGTCAACAACAGCGACGGGAGCAGCGACTCGTCGAACAACAACAGCGTCGACCCGAACGATCCGGCGCTGCGCGGCCAGGGCAACCAGTTCGCGTTCGCCGATCTGGTGAGCGAGCTCGCCGAATTGACCCGCGCGGCCAATCGCGCCAACACCACGATCTACACGATCGACCCGCGAGGGCTGGTGGGCGGGCCCGATCTCGACGAAAAGATCGACATGATGGAGTATCTGGACTACGTCCGGAACAGCCAGGACAGTCTCCGCGTCCTGGCGGACCTGACGGGCGGGATCGCGGTCGTCAATCAGAACGACTTCACCAAAGCGCTGAAGCGCATCGACCAGGAAACGAGCGACTATTACGTGGTCGGCTACTACTCGACGAATCCGGATCCGACAAAGAAGAGACGGATGGTCGAGGTCAAAGTCAAACGGGCCGGCGCCAACGTCTGGCACCGGACGTCATATACGCTCAAGCCGCGCCCGGGCCCGACCCGCTGACATTGCGGGGTCCTGCGGACGAGCTGGCCTCAAAACTGTTATACTGTCCGACCCGTCGCGGCTCGACCGGCCGCGCCCGTGTGTTCGATTGACCGTGGTTTTCCGTCCCCTTTTGCCCTTTTAGCACCTGGAGAAAGACCGATATGACTACGAGCGTCGCACCATCGCGCCGTCGCCGAAATGTGAGTACGTTACGAGCGCCCATCGCGGTCCTGCGAGCCGCCCTGATGGGTGTCGCCTTTCTGTGCCTCAGCGCACCGGGATTCGCCCAGACGGTCACCACCGGCAACCTCGCCGGGACTGTCCGGGACGCGCAGGGCGGCGTGCTGCCCGGCGTAACGGTCACCGCGGTGCACACGGCGACGGGCACGCGGTATGAGACGGTCACCGACGATCAGGGTCGGTACGACATCCTGAACGTCCGGGTCGGAGGGTACGAGATCCTCGCCAGGGTAGCGGGCTTCCGCGAGCAGACCCAGGCCGGCGTGGAAGTGGCGCTCGGCGAGCGGCGCGCGGTTGACTTCAGGCTGCAAATCGCGGCGGTGACGGAAACGGTCGAAGTCGTCAGCCAGCCGACCATGATCGATTCCTCGGTCGCCGGCACGGGGGCCAACATCTCCAACGGCGTCAAGGAGGCCTTGCCCACCATCACCCGCAGCATCGCCGACATCGTCCGCACCAGTCCCTTGTTCAACTCGCAGGGATCGGGGGCCGGCGACGGCGCCTCGGTTGTTTCGGTCGCGGGCAACAGCTTCCGATACAACGCGCTGCAGATCGACGGTGCCGCCAACAACGACCTGTTCGGGCTGGCGGGCTCGGCGGGGGCCCCCGGAGGCGCGGCCGAGACGCAGCCGATCAGCCTCGACGCCATTCAGGAAATCCAGCTGGTGGTCTCTCCCTACGACGTGCGTCAGGGTGGCTTCTCCGGCGGCGGCATCAACGCGATCACCAAGAGCGGGTCGAACGCGCTCCGCGGGACCGCGTTCTACTTCGGCCGCAATCAGGACTGGGTCGGCAAGGGCGCCGACGATCGCGCGATCTCGGAGTTCAAGGACAAGCAGGGCGGCGGCAGCATCGGCGGTCCCATCGTCCAGAACAAGGCGTTCTTCTTCGGTACGATTGACTACGCGCGCAAGCTCCGGCCGACCGGGTTCTCGGTGAATTCCACCGGGCAGTTGTTCGGGAACGAGGACGGTGTGAACCGGGTCCTGAACGTCCTGAAGAACCGCTACAACTACGATCCGGGCCCGAATCCGCTCGGCGAGTTCGGCCGGGCGACGGACAGCAACAAATACTTCGGCCGGGCCGATTTCAACCTCGCTCGCAATCACCAGCTGACGGTCCGGCACAACTACATCGATGCGCTGAACGACGTCGGGTTCCCCAGCCTGACGACGTTCCGTTTCCCGGACTCGTTCTACCGGTTCAACAGCAAGACCAACTCGACGGTCGGCCAGCTCAACTCCACCTTCGGCAAGGGTGTCAACGAGCTACGGGTCACGTATACCCGCGTGCGCGACCATCGCAGCCATGCCTTCGATCAGCCGCCGTTCCCCCAGGTCACGGTCGTGCTCACCGGCAGCACCACCCTGGTCGCCGGGACCGAGCAGTTCTCGGCGCGCAACGAGCTCGATCAGGACATCATCGAGCTCAATGACGCCTTCACGCTCCTGAAGGGGCAGCACGCCATCACGATCGGCACGCACAACGAGTTGCTGGACCTGCGCAATCTCTTCATCCGGGACAACTTCGGCACCTACCGGTTCAACACCATCGAGCTGTTCGAACAGGGGTTCGCGCAGCAGTACGACCGCAGCTTCTCGGCGACGAGCGATCCGGTGCAGTCGGCCGCGTTCGGCGTCAATCAGTGGGGCTTCTACGTTGGCGATCAGTGGTACGTGCGTCCCAAGGTCACCCTCACCTACGGCCTGCGGATGGATGCTCCGCAGTTCCCCGACAAGCCCAACTCGAATCCGACCGCCCTGGCCAGCTTCGGGTACGCCACCGACGTCGTTCCGAACGGTGTGCAGTGGTCGCCGCGCGCCGGCGTCAACTGGAGCCTGAACGAGACCAACACGGCGCAGGTCCGGGCCGGCGTGGGGATCTTCACGGGGCGCCCGGCCTACGTCTGGATTTCGAACCAGTTCGGCAACACCGGCATCGACTTCACCCGGATCGGCGCCTCGAACAACGCCAACAACCGCATTCCTTTCGTCGCCGATCCCCTGGGCCAGCCCACCACCGTCACCGGCGCGACCGCGGGGACGTTCAACAACGAAGTCGACATGATCGACCCGGACTTCAAGTACCCGTCGATCCTGCGCGGCAACCTCGGCGGGGATACGCAGCTGCCGGGCGGGCTGATCGGCACCGCCGACTTCGTCTGGTCCAAGACGATCAAGGACATCAAGTACCAGAACCTCAATCTCGTTCAGCTCTCGGGCGTCACGGGCGTGGGCGGCCGGCCGTTCTTCGCGCGCAATCGCGTGTCGACGGTCAGCGACGCGATCCTGCTCGAGAACACCGACGAGGGCTACAACTGGAACGTGAGCTTCGAGGCGCGCCGGCCGTTCCGCAACGGCTTCTTCGCGTCCGGGTCGTATTCCTACGGCGTCGCGAAGACCATCATGGACGGGACTTCGGATCAGGCGGCGTCCAACTGGGGCAACGTCTACATTCCGGCCACGCCCAACGACCCGCCGCTGGTCACGTCGAACTACGATCCCGGCCATCGCATCACCTTGACCGGTGCGTACGACGTGCCGATGGGGGGAGACTTCAAGACGACGGTGTCGGTGTTCTATTCCGGGCAGACCGGCCGTCCGTACACGCTGACGACCAGCAGTGACGTGAACGGTGACGTTCGTGGCGCGAACGATCTCCTCTACATCCCGTCCTCGCCGACCGAACTGGTCTATCGGAACGGCACGGCCACGGCCACCTACGACGACTTCATCAGCCTGATTCGCAACGACGACTGCCTGTCGACCTACATCGGCTCGATCATTCCGCGCAACGCCTGCCGGGCGCCGTGGACGAACACGCTCGATGGCCGCGTCGCCGTGCAGCTGCCGTTCAAGCGGGTGAAGACCGAGGTCTCGCTGGATATGCTGAACCTGATCAACCTGTTCAACTCGGACAAGGGGCTGTTCGAGTACATGTCCTTCGGTCAGCTCAGCCTCTACGCGCCGGTCTCGTCGGCGAACAACACGACGGTCACCCCGACGCAGCCGCTGATCGGCTACAACCTGTCGTCGATCATGGCGCCGACGTTCCGCAAGTTCCTGCGGGACGATCTCCGCTCACGCTGGCAGATGCAGCTGGGCGCGAGGATTCGCTTCTAGCGTCTGACAAGGCAAAAGGGAGAAGGCAGAAGGGAGAAATCCCTCCTGCCTTTTTCTTTTTCACCGGCCGGGCGCAAAGCAGGCAGTGGAGTAGTCGCCGCCGTCGGTCCGTGGACATGCGGCGTATCCGGCGGCCCCGGCATCCGCGCGATTGTTGAAGAAGACCCGATTGTTCACGTGAACGCGCGCGTAGTCCGGCGGGTCCACGAAGTTCCGGGTGAAAAAATCTCCGACCGGCCGGAACGGCGCCTCACGATCGATCCGGAGCCGGTACTCGAACGGCAGCTCGGTCAGCGGCGCGGCGGCGCTCCAGATGCCCCGCCCGGCGGCCTGCGCCTCGATCTCCGCGGCGCGATAGTCCTCGAAGCGGCCGATGTTCGGCCAGATCACGAAGAGCACGGCCTGCCCGAGACGGAGCTGCTCGCGATTGAGGTCGAGGCCGTCGCGTCTGATCGCATGGCCGAGCAGGCGGCCGAACCCGTCCAGCCGCGTGGTCTCCAACTCGATCGTCACCTCCGTGGCCGCGGGCGCCAGCGCGAGGAGCGCGGACCGCGACTGCTCGCCCCATGGGGTTTGCGCCGTCTCCGCGGCATCGATGTGAAGCATCCTGAGGATCGTCGTGCCCTCGATCGCGGGAGAGAACCGGAGCGTGTCGCCGTCGGTGATCGAGGAGACGGTGAAGCTCGTCGCCGGAGGCGGGGTCGGCGGCGTCGGCGCCGGGGAACTGTTCGAGCCGCATCCCGCAGACAGGACCGCGCCGGCCAGCGCGAGGCCGAGCAACCATGAGATTCCCGAAGGGTGGGAGGATGCCGGCACGGGCGGACCCGTTCTGCTAGGCGTTGGCGTTCCGCCGTGAGACGGCCTTGATCTTCCGCTTCCGGCCGGGCGTCCCGAAGAGGCCACGAGCGTTCAGCTCGCCGTTGACGCGCTCGAGTCCGGCCGCGAGGTACTGCTCGTCGATCTCCACGCCGACGAAGTCCACATCCAGACGGGCGGCCGCCACGGCGCTGCTCCCCAGGCCGAGAAACGGATCCATCGCGCACGCAATCCGATCGAGGCCGTGCAGACGCAGGCAATACTCGGCCAGCCGCGGGGGAAAGGTGGCGGGATGCGGACGGTCGCGGTCGCGGAACTTGATGGTGTCGTAGGGGATGAACCAGGCATTCCCGCGGCAGCGGCGGTTGACGGCGCCGGTCCGCCAGCGTCCGATGTTCGACGGATCCTGGTACTGCACCCCGATGCTGCGGCGATCCAGCGGCGTCCGGCCCGCCGGCGTGAAATGGAACACGAACTCGTGGCAGTCGTTCACGAACCGCGGGCTGTTGATTGGCTTGTAGTGGCCGACCGCCAGGTCCTTGTCGAGCGCCGCGGCGGCGCCGGCCGTCTCTTTCTCGATCGCGATCGACTTGATCCAGTGGATGGTGTTCTGAAGCTGCAGATGCTTTCGCGCCGCCTGGGCGATGTCCATCGCGTTCCAGGGATCGGTCGGTTTCGCGCCCAGATTCAGGAAGAGCGATCCCTGCGGCTCGAGACAGCGGCTAGCCGCGCCGGTCCAGGCCTCGGTCCATTCCAGGTATTCCTTCCGCGGCAGCGAGTCGTCATAGGACCGGTACTCGATTCCCAGGTTGTAGGGAGGCGAGGTGACGATGACCGAGATCGAGCCGTCGGGAAGCGCGCGAAAAACGTCGAGACAGTCTGCCTGGTAGAACGTGAGGGTCGATCGATTGGTACGGATGACGGTGTGGGGGGAGGGGTTACTGGTGCGCGTGCCGGCACGGGGCATGGCGCACCAGTCTACTGTGTTCCCGGACGGGACACTCTACGACGCTTTTATCGCGGCTTCCGCGAGGCCGTACCCGCTCGACGTCAACGTGTGATTGCGCCGGTGGGTGTGGTGCTGGCAGCCGCGTCCTTTCTCTTCGACGTAGGTAACCTCACGGTTCGTCGCCACTTCGCGATAACGTCCCGTGACGCATCCGCAGCCGAGCGTGGTGAATCCGAGGAGACGAACTAGGCTCATCATAAGGGGCTCCAGCCGACCGTTGAGCAAGTCCTGTACCGCAGAGGTGCACCCGCGAACACGACGCTCGCCGATGACCGGACGTCCCTCGTTTGCAACGGAAATCCGGGCCTGCGCGGCCCCTCGATCGGTTCGTCGACAGCAGCACCCGGCGACGTCGTATGGGATTCGAATTGCGGTGCGTTGAATGCCGACACCAACATGTTGGATACCGGTTCGAGCGCGAGCAGAGATATCGGGTCGAGCGCGCCGCGTCACCGGCGATCGCCGCTCGATCGATGCGGCACCGTCGCGCGATCAACGCGATCGCGCGTCAGCGATCACGGCGCGACGTCCGCGGCGAGGACGTTCACGTGCAGCGGGAACGCGGCTTCGACCGCGGCGCCGAGAACGACGCAGACGGACCTGCGTCCCGAGGGCGACGGTGATCGCTGCCGCGGCGGCGAACATCAGGGGGACGCTCGCCAGCCGCACGGTACCGCGCTCGCGGA
>Ga0075423_10005569_pt1 | contig 11784 bp, 8 predicted proteins | sample SoiMethybrSBSTD2_FD_80114 | JGI IMG/M metagenome (GOLD analysis project Ga0075423, IMG submission 80114) | Bulk soil microbial communities from a Populus tree surrounding site in Tennessee, USA - Soil MetaG P. TD hybrid SBSTD2 | ecosystem: Environmental > Terrestrial > Soil > Tree plantation...
CCGCGAGCCCCGCCTTGATCAGGATCGCGTCGCCCAGGAGCCGCGCGGCGCGGCTCCGGTCGCGCGCCATCTCGCGCGTGATCACGATGCCGACGCCGAGATCGCCGGCCGAGCCGATGAGCGGGATGAGGGAGTAGTAGAACGCGTACTCCCCGTAGCCCCGGGCCGAGAGCGTCCGCCCCAGGAGCACCATGGCCGCGACGTTGATGAGCGCGGCCGCCGCCTGGGACGCGAGCCTAAGCGTGACGCTCCGGCCGATGCGCGCGGCGTGCGCGGCATCGCGGTCCGCGCGCGGTACGGGGCGCGCGCGCTCAGCGCCGGGCGCGTGAATGGTTGCGGGCACGTTCATGCCACACCTCGGGAAACGAGATCCGCATGACGCCGCCGGGAGCGAGCAGCCGCGCCCGGTAGATCCAGCGCAGCGTCCCGATCACGGCGCGCTCGTCGAAGTTCCGGAGCGCCACGACGCGGCCCCGCGCCCCCATCGCGCCGCGCAGCGCCGGGTCTCCGATCAGGAGCGCGAGCGCAGCGGCCAGCTCCGCCGCGTCACCGAGCGGCACCAGGAGCCCGGTCTCGCCGTGCCACACCGCCTCTGCGGTTCCCGGCACGCGCGTCGCCACCACCGGCACGCCCGACGCCATCGCCTCCAGTGCCGCGCGCGGGATGCCCTCCTTGATCGAGGTCAGCACCGCGATGTCGCTCTCCGCGAGCAGCTCCGCGACGTCGTCGCGATAGCCGAGGAACTCGACGCAATCCGAGATCCCGACCCGCTCGCACAACGCCTCGTAGGCGGGGCGCAGCCGGCCCTCGCCCACCAGCCGCGCGCGGAACGCCTCGCCGCGCGCGGCGAGCAGCCGCAGCGCATCGAACAGCATCGGGTGGTTCTTCACCGGCTCGAAGCGCGCGACGCAGGTGATCGTGACCGGCACGCCCGGCGCCACGGGCCGCGGCACGGGGCGGAAACGCCGCACGTCGACGCCGTTGCCGACCCAGCGCCGCCGCCGCCGCGGACCGATCCCGAAGCGCTCCGCCAGCTCGAGATCGCTGCGGTTCTGGGTGAGCAGGGTGTCGGTCACCATGCCCGCCGCGCGCTCGATCAGCAGGTAGGGCAGCCGGCGCGTCCACGGCGTCCCGGCATGGAAGTGGAACCCGTGCACGGTGTGGATCACGACCGGCACGCCCGCGAGCCATGCCGCCAGACGGCCGACCGCGCCCGGAACCGAGCAGTGGGTGTGCACCAGCTCGACCCGATGCCTCCACAGATAGGCGGTGATCTCGACCAGCGCGACCACGAGCCGCAGCGGATCGAGCCCGCGCGGCAGGTGCACGGGGTGGACCGGGATGCCGGCGGCACGCAGCGGCGCGACGTAAGGGCCGTCCGCGCACAGGATGCGGTTGTCGAAGCCGCTCGCGCGCATCGCGAGCACGCGCTCCTTGAGGAGCGAGTGGGCGGAAGAGCTGACGTTGATGATGTCGACGATGCGGATGCCCCGCCCGACGCTCCGATCCTCGACCGCGTGCACCCGTCTCACTCGCCGCCTCCTCGTCCCGCCGCCAGCGGGCTAAAGCCCAGGGCGCCGGCCGGGCGGGGCCGCGGGCGCGGACGCGCCGCGGCGAGATCCCGAGCGGGCGCGCAGGTCGCGCAGGCCAGGCTCAGGAACAGCCAGAAGTGCCGGAAGTTCAGCTTCTCGATCACCATCGAGTGGACGCAGGTCCCGACCAGCCCGCCGAGCAGCGCCGCGAGCAGCGCGGGATCGGCGGCGGCATGGCCCGCCCCCGCCGCGGTGCGCGCGCGGGCCGCGAGCAGCATCACGAACACCTGCGCGGTCCACGCGAGCAGGGCCAGCAGGGCGAGCGGTCCGCGCTCGACCGCGTATGCCACGTAGTCGTTGTGCGCTTCCTTGGAGATGAAGGAACCCGGTCGCTCGCGCTCCCCGATCTCGAGCGGCTGGGACGAGCTGTTGCCGGGGCCGAGCCCGACCGGGGTCTCCTCGTACTTCCGCTCGAGCGGGCGCCAGATGTCCTGGCGGCTCTCCGAGCTGTGCGAGATGCGGGCGAGCACGCTGCGCTCGCGGACGCGTCGCACCATTTCCGTGCCGGTGCCGGTCTGGGTGGCCACCCACCCGAGCAGCACCAAGCCGGCCAGCGCGAGGGCGACCGCTCCCGCCACGCGCGGCAACGCGACGCCGCCGTACCAGGCGCGGGCCGGAAGCCACACCGCGACCCCCGCCGCGAGCGAGGTCAGCCCGCCGTTCGACTTGGTGGTGAGCAGGGCGAGCCCGAGCAGCGCGAGCGCCGGCGCGAGCAGCGCGAGGCGCAAGCGCCCGATGAGGCCGAGCGCGATGAACGCGCTCAGCATCAGGTAGTCGGCGAACATGTTGGCGTTGGGAAACGTGCCGGAGAGCCGCGGGCCGCGCGCCATGAGCAGCGACGGCAGCGAGAGATCACCTTGAACGAACGCCGCCCCCAGCGTGCCGAGCGCGAGCGCGCACGCTGCCGCGAGCCAGGCCAGCCGGACGCGCACCCGATCGGCGCTTCGGCTCATCACCGCGACCAGCATCACGAACCACAGGTAGAGGTAGACGTCGCGCGTCAGGCTCAGGAAGCTCGCAGAAACCGAGATCGCGTTGCCGGACGCGACCAGCGAGCGCGCCAGAATCACGATCATCGGCACGGCGAACAGGAAGCGCACCGGGGCGCCGTGCCTGAGCGTGACGATCAGGAACGCGGCCAGCGCGATCACGTTCACCGCGTCGAGGAGAGCGGTGTTCGCCGGACCGGCCGGCACCGCGATCGGGGCCAGCACCGCCGCCGTCATCAGGTAGAGCTCGAAGCCGCGACCGGTGAAGGCGCGGGCCGCCCCGCCTTCCTCAGGCGTCCGCGCGCGTCCGCGGTCCGCAGTCGGGCTCGAGCGGTCACGCATAGATCGCGTCCCGCTCGTCGGATGCCGGCGGCGCGCCGGGCGCGTTCTGGATCGCCGCTGCGCCGAAGAAGCTCATCAGCCGGCGTCGCTCCTCGGCCCGCCGCGCCTCGCCCGCGCCGTTCCCGTTCGCATCCACTGCCTTCAAGATCCGCGGGTGCGCGGTCTTCCACACCCGCTCGTGATCGTTGAACAGGCGCTCGTACAGCTTCTCCCCCGGCCTCAAACCCGTGATCGCGATCGGGATGTCCACGCCGGGGCGCAGCCCGTACTGGCGGATCAGCGCGCACGCCACGTCCAGGATCCGGACCGGCTTGCCCATGTCGAGCACGAACACCTCGCCGCCGCTTCCCAGGTTCGCGGCCTGCAGCATGAGGTGGACCGCCTCGGTGACGGTCATGAACCAGCGCGTCATGTCGCGGTGGGTCACGGTGACCGGACCGCCGCGCTCGATCTGCTCGCGGAACAGCGGGATCACGCTGCCGCTGCTCTCGAGCACGTTGCCGAACCGCACCGTGATGAAGCGCGTGCCCGAGCGGGCCGCGAGCCCCTGCACCGCCAGCTCGGCCATGCGCTTGGACGCCCCCATCACGCTCGAGGGCTCGACCGCCTTGTCGGTCGAGACCAGGACGAAGGTCGCCACACCCGCGCGGGCCGCCGACTGGGCCATCAAGCGCGTGCCGAGCACGTTGGTGCGGTAGGCCTCCGCCGGGTTGCGCTCCATCATCGGGACGTGCTTGTAGGCCGCGGCGTGGAACATGAATTCGGGTCGCGCCTCTTCCAGCGTCTCGCGCACCCGCGCCGAGTTGCGGACGTCGCCGATCACGGCCCGCACGTTCGCCTCCGGATGCCGGGCCTGGAGCTCGCGGTCGATCTGGTACAGGCTCTCCTCGTGCATCTCGAACATCACGAGCCGGGCCGGGGAGCACGCTGCGATCTGGCGGCAGATCTCGGAGCCGATCGATCCGCCGGCGCCGGTCACCATCACGCGCCGGCCGCGGAAGCTCGCGCCCACGCGGGCGATGTCGATCGGCACCGGCTTGCGGAACAGGATGTCCTCGGCCCGCGGCTGCCACCGCCGCAGCACCGACAGATCGTGGCGCAGGATGTCATCGAGATCCGGCACCACCTTCACCGGCCGGCCGGAGGCGCGGCACAGCTGGATCGCGTCGCTGCGCCGCCCCTCGGGCAGGCCGGACGCGAGCACGACGATCTCGTCGGGCGCGAGCGACCGCAGGGTCGCATCGAGCTGATCGAGGCAGCCCACGATCGGGACGCCGTGGATGCGAAGCCCGCGCGCCGCGGGCCGGTCGGCCACCAGCCCCACGATCCGGCACTCGCGCCGCGCCGGCCGCATGCGGTCGAGCAGGAAGCGCTCGGCCGAATCACTGCCGCCGACCAGGAGGACGCTGCGCGTGGTCAGCGGCCGGCTGCGCAGCCGCTCGTGCAGGCAGCGCGCCACGCGGATGCCGGCCAGGGCGCCGATGCAGACCATGGCGTCGAGCACCACGATCGATCCCGGATAGTGGAGCGATCGCGGCCATGACAGCAGCACGCGGAACGTGACCGACCCGAGCACGGTGGCCAGGACCATGGCGCCGAGGTCGCGCAGGCCAAAGTACTCCCACAGGTCGCGGTGCAGGCGGAATCGCCAGAACCAGAAGGTCCGGATCGCGACCAGCGCCGGGAGCAACCGCAGGACGCGCCGCGCCACGTCCGGCGGCGGGACCCCGTCGAAGCGGATGAGGAGCGCAGCGACGTTCGCGAGCGCCGCCAGGCCCGCCTGCGACACGATCGCGAGCAGGCCGTGACGCCGGCCGAGCAGCGCGAGGAACCGGTCGATCGCCGCCGCGGGGTACGCGAGCGAGAACTGCGTCTCGAAGACGAGCCGCAGGTCGGACCACAGCGATGCGCGCTGCACGTAGAGCCGCGCCAGCCGGATCTTGGCGGGCAGCACGGAGCGCACGTAGTCCTGCTCCGGGTTCGGGCCGTCGAGCAGCACGGACTCGTTGCGGTAGGCGATCGAGGCGAAATCCGTGATCCCGGGGCGCACCTTGAGGATCTCCCGGTACTCCTCGGGATAGAGCTGCACGAAGCGCGGCAGCTCGGGCCTCGGTCCCACCAGGCTCATGTCGCCGACCAGCACGTTCCAGAGCTCAGGCAACTCGTCGAGCTTGGTGTCGCGCAGGAAGCGCCCGATCCGGGTCACGCGCGGATCCTGCTCGGGTGTCACGCCCGGCCCGGCCCCCTCTGCGCCCGCGCGCATGGTGCGGAATTTGAGGATGCGGAAGCGCGTGAAGTTGCGCCCCACCCGCTCCTGCCGGAAGAGCGCGGGGCCGCGGCTGTCGAGCCGGATCGCGAGTGCCACGAGCAGGAACAAAGGCCACAGGAGGGCGAGCCCGGCCGCGGCGAGCGCGACGTCCACCAGCCGCTTCATCGCCCGAAGTCCTCGACGATGAACACCGACTCTTCCTCCGATGCGAGCAGCGGGCTGCGGCGCTCGCGCTGGCGCGTGAGCACGACGCCCAGCACCTTCCCTCCCGCCCGGCGCAGCTCCTCGACGGTGCGCCGGACGCGCGGCACGTCGGCGTCCGCGTCGTTCACCACCAGCAGCACGCCGTCCACCAGGCGGGTGAGGGGGTATCCGTGGCCCACCCGCGACACCGGAGGCGCATCCACCAGTACCAGCTCGAAGACCGCGGACAGACGGTCGAGCAGGAGGCCGAAGGGAGTGAAGAGCTCGGGCGTCTGCAGATCGCGCGGCCTGCGCCCGGCCGCCATCAGCTTGAGATTGGGGAGCTCCAGGTCCGCGAGGTAGGTCGAGACCTGGCTCGAGAGGAACGGATGCCGCAGGTAGAGCTTGACCCGCTCGTGCACCAGGCGCTGGATCACGTCGTGCTCGGGCTTCTCGGCGAGGCGCTCGCCGGCCGCCGGCAGATAGGGCTCGGGCGCTTCGGCGAAGCGGCAACGCGGCTGCTTCATGCCGATGATCTTGGCCAGCCGGTGGCTGAGCTGGACCTGCAAGGCTGCTGCGACGTCGGCGGGCTCGACGCACGCCAGCGTGCGCAGCACCTCGCCGATCGGCCGGCCGATCTCCTCCTGGACCAGGAGCGCGTCTTCCTTCTGGGTTGGAGTGATGCGACCGCCCTTGACCAGCACGTCGCACAGCCGGGAGCCGTTGGGATGCTCGAGGCATGAAATGCTGGCCGGCGTCCCCTTGGTGATCCGGATCGCGTAGGCCGAGCCCTGATCGTCCACCGTGAGCTCGCCCGAGCGCCCCTGGGCGCGCAGGATCTCGAGCCAGTCGCCCACGCCGAAGTGGTGCGTGGCCTCGCTCGACGGGTCGCACAGGTAGACCTCCTCGAGCAGCTCGACGACGCCGCGGCGCGCCGGCAGATGGAACAGCCCGTGGAGCGTGGGATGGAGGGCGTCGGCGTCGACCAGCGCAACGCTCTTCCGCGGTCCGGTGCGCGCGAGCGCGAGCCCCGACTCGGCCGTCACCAGCGACTTGCCCTCGCCGGCGGCGAGACTCGTCATCAGGACCTTGCGAATCCCCTGCTCCCCGAAGTCGTCCATCGCGGCCGCGAGTGGGTGACGTTCGATCATCGAATCCTTTCCTTCCGTTTGGCGCTCATCCTTGCTGCTCCAGGGACTTCCGGGGAACCACCGCGACCACGGGCAGGCCGAGCTCCTCTTCCAGCCGCCGCGGGTCCTGGATCGCGACCGGACCGGGCGGGCCGAGCAGAACCACGCCGCCGCCGACCAGCAGGCCCGCCAGCAGGCAGACCGCGAGGTTGAGCGCCTTGCGCGGGCGCACCGGATCGGCATCGCATGTGGCTGCGTCCACGATCCGCGCCGGCGGCGTTCGCAGGCGGAACTCGATCTGCCGGTCCGCGACCGCGGTCAGGAGCCGCGCCTGGAGATCCTGGTCCGCCTTGCGCTCGGCCTCGCGCACGGCATCGCGCTCGACCTCCTGGTCGGCCGCTCCCAGGTCGTGCTCGTTGTGGCTCAACACGTCGCGCAGATCGGCCTCGCGCGCGGCCAGCACCGAGCGCTCGCCCTCGAGCGCCGCGATCGCGCGCGGCAGCTCCTCGCGCATCTTCGCTTCGAGGGCTTCGCGCTCGGCTTCGAGCGCGAGCCGCTTGGGGTGCCGGTCGCGATAAATCGCGCGCGCCGCCGCGATCCGGGTCTTCACGTCCACCAGCGCGTGGCGCAGCGCCTCCATCACTTCGCCTTCGATCGGCTCGTGGATCCAGGTCGCGGCATCACGCCCTGCGAGCGCCCGAAGCCGCGCGATCCGCGCCCCGGCCGCGATGCGGTCGGTCTCGATCGATGCGAGCGCGGTGCCGAAGCCGGTGCCGGCCTCCTCGAGCCGGGCGACGTGCGCCCGCGCCGCAGCTCCGACGGCGCCGGCCCGGTTGGAATCGTTTTCCGCGTGGGCGAGCCGGCGCTCCACCTGGACCAGCTGATGCGTGAGGAACGCGAGCCCGATCGTGTCCTGCGCCGCGACCTGATCGGCCGCGTAGCGGACGAAGAGACCCGCGAGCCGGTCGGCCACGTCGAGGGCGCCGTCGCGCGTCGGGAACTCGACCTTGAGGTCGACCAGCCGGGTGTCCCGCAGCGGCTCGACGCTGACCATCATGCGTAGCCCCAAGGTCGCGAGGTCCTCACGATCGGAGAGCGTGGCGTTCCCGGCGGCCGCTGGGGCGACGATCATCTCGTCGCCGTGCAGCAGGCCGGAGATCAAGGCGGCGGGGCCGCCGGCGGCTGCCCGTTGGACGGCCTGGTCGACCTCGTCCGGTGGCAGGGTGCGCGCGAGGCGATCGAGCAGCGCGTGGCTGGTGAGGAGCTCGGCGGTGGTGTAGAAGGACTGGTTGTCGCTCTGGTAGCCGCCGCTCTCCCCGAGCTGTCCGGTCCATGGTGTGCGGTCCGCGGGGCGCGCGAACTCGATGCGCACCGCGGCGCGATACACCGGGTCGGTGAAGGCGTTGAGGCAGAGCCCGAGTCCCACGAACACCGCGACCGCGAGCGCAACCGTCAGGATTCGGTGCCGGACGATACGTTGCAGCATGTGTACACCCTCTTCCCCCGTCTAGAACCAGGCCTTCGAGGACGTCTCCGCGGCCAGGGCGACCACCTAGAAGCGACGTCGCGGCACTTCGACCCGGTCGCCGGCCAGCAGGGGGAGATCTGCACGTCTGCCCTGCCTGACCTTGACCAGATCGATCTCGATGACCCTCGGCTTCCCCTCTTCAAGCCGAGTGATTCTCCCGTGGCGAGGTGCCGCGAAGTCCGTGAATCCTCCTGCAAGGACGCACGCGCTCAACGCGGTGGGTGCCACTTCTAGGGAGTAAACACCGGCATTCTTTACTTCGCCGAGGACATAGATCCGTCCTCCGGATTCCTTCACGCTGACGACCACTTCGGGATCCACGTAGAAATCGCGCGCCAGGATCCCGCGAACCTTCTCCGCGACCTGCGTCACCGACAGCCCCTCGACCGCGAGCACGCCCGCCATCGGGCACGTGATGGCGCCCGCGGCCTGGACCTCGAGCTCGAACTCGTCCTGCTTGTCGCCGCCGGCGTAGACCGTGATCAGCAGCACGTCGCCGGGTGCGACGTGGTGCGCCGCGTCCTCCGCGCCCGCGAAGCGGGGCACTCCGGAGAGCGCCGTCACGGCCAGCGCGATCGCGATCCACTTGCGCACGTTCATCTCCTCAGGTGCCGAGGTCATGGCCACAGTGCGGTCAGCGACAGATCGATCCGGGCCACGCGCTGCGGCGTGACGCCCGGGCCTTCGCGACCTAGGAGCCGCAGGTACGACCATTCGCCGCGGCCCATGAGCCACGGCGCGATGCGGCGGGCCAGCCACGCCGATCCGCGCACCGCCTGGGTCCGCACGCCCGCGAAATGAAGGGGCGCGGCACGAGTGCAGATGGCCTGGCAACCGAGCACCATGCTGCGAGCCAGGGTGTCCTGCGCCCCGATCGTCAGACGGCGGGTCACCGTCGGGTAGCGGTAGATCCCGCCTTCCATGTCCACCAGTGATTCGCCGCTCACCCACAGTCGGCCGCCACCCAGGTCGCGGCCGAGCTCGGCCGAGACCGCGGTCGCGAGATCGCGCTGCACCGTCCAGCGGGTCGCGAGGTCCTGGTCGCCCGCGGCGCCCCGGAGGCCGAAAGTCAGCGCGGGACTCAAGCGGCGCTCGCCGTCGCCATAGCGCATCTGGGCGCCGCCCACGCCGAGCTCGCCGGTGAGCAGCGGCGTGAGCCGGCGACGCACGCCGACCGTCGCGCTCTGCGAGCGCAGCATCCGGCGCCGGCCGAGGTCGAGCCGTCGCTCGTCCCAGCCGATGTACCACGCGCCCTCAGGCGCCAGGATCGGAAGGAAGCGCGCGCTCCACGCCGCCGATGCCGCGTCGTCCGCGGCGCGCTCGGAGTAGGACCAGCCGCGGCTCCGCGCTTCCGCTTCGACGCGCCCCAGACTCGCGAAAGCTGCGCCGTCCCAGTAGGCCGCTGCGCCCGTGACGTACGCGGTGCGCTCCGGCACATCGAGCAGCTCGGTGGTCCGGCCGTAGCGCGCGTCGATCGCGGCGCGCGAGGTCTCGGACCACTCCCGCCCGAGATGGAGATCGGCGCGGTCGACCGGGCGATCGCCGGGAACGGAGGTCGAAGCGCCGAGCGGCGTGTAGAGCTCGAAGCGGCGCTGGGCGTCGAGCTGCACGTCCCATCCGCCTGCCGTGTTCCGGAAGCCGAGCTGGGGCGTGACGGTGCGGACGAGAAAGTCGCGGCTCGCGAAGGGTCCGGTGCGGGAACGATCGACGCGCAGGCCCACTCCCAAGCCGGGCGTCCAGATGCCGGCGAGCGCCGCGCCGCCGGCGAGCGCCGACGCCGCGAGGATCGCCAGCGCCACACCCGTCCTCCGCTTCACATCGATTCCCTCCTGCTCGCTCGCATGTGCGCTAGGCCGCGTGGAAGAGCCCGACCGCCTGCTCTTCGCCGATCGCGCTGCCCCTCTCGTCCATGAACCGCATGGAGACCCACGGGTCGCCCGGCAACCCGCTCTCCACGGTCCTCTCGTAAAAGAAGAAATTCGTTCCCGGAGCGACGAGCGGCAGCTCGGGCGCGGGCCGGTCGCGCCGCTCCGCTTCGGGGCCGGGATCGATCCGCGCGGTCACGCCGCGTGGAAAGACCAGCTTGCCGTTCACCCGGAGCCGCGCTCCGTTCGCGCCGGGAACCTGGGCCGCGAGCCACACGATCGCGCTGGCCTCGAGGAGGATCGGGAACTCGAGCAGCCGGCTTCCGCTCACGCACTCGATTTCGTGCGCGGGCACCAGCGGCTGGCGGTTGCTGTCGCCGAGACGGAGCGTGAGCCGGGCGGGCGCGGGAGCGCCGCGCGCCGTCAGCAGCGGGCGCTCCAGCCGTTCTCCCGGCAACACCAGCGGGACCGTCGACGACACTTCCTGATACGGCACGTCCTCGCGGTTGGGCCGGTCGCGGAAGGTGACCCGAGCCTGGAGACCCGGCAGCGCCAGGGATGCCTGGAGCGAGACCAGAGGCCCGAAGTGGTTGGCGCACTCCGCGAGCCGCATGTTGACGCGGAGCCGCGCCGGCAGCACGCAGTTGGTGACGATGCGCGGCTCCGCGTGCACCGTTGCCGCCGCGCTCGAGCCGCGCGAGGCCGGGAACCGGGATCCGCGGGACGCGTCGCTCATGCCCGGTTCACCTGGGTCACGGCGTGGGCGGAAGCTGCGGTCATCGGTGGTGGTGTCTTTCCCGTTCGGCCTCGGTGGCGGCACGCATCCTCATCTGCCGGAAAGGCTAGCCATCGGGCATCCGCCTTACTATTGGGAGAAGTGCGCGAAATGGATCGGGGGATTGCCCGAAGGCGGCCCGGCGCGCGGGTGCGGCTGCAGCTTGCGCGAATCCGCGGCCTGCGCTCAGGATCCGGCCCGGAAATGACTCGAACTCCGGGAAGACGCGCGCTGTATTTCGTCGCGGCCACGGTGCTGCTCGACTCCGTGGGCTTCGGCCTCATCATGCCCGTGCTGCCCGCGCTGCTGGTCCAGCTCACCCACCTCGAGGTCAACCGTGCCGCGGTCTACGGCGGATGGCTGTCGTTCGTCTACGCTTCGATCCAGTTCGTGTGCGCGCCAGTGCTCGGCAACCTTTCCGATCGCTACGGGCGCCGTCCGGTGCTGCTGTTCGCGATCGCTGCACTCGGGCTCGACTACGTCGTCATGGGGCTCGCCCCCACGCTCGGCTGGCTGTTCCTCGGTCGCACCATCGCCGGGATCGCCGGAGCTTCGTTCACACCGGCATACGCCTACATCGCAGACGTCAGCCCGCCCGAGCGACGGGCGCAGAGCTTCGGCTTCGTCAGCGCCTGCTTCGGCCTCGGCTTCATCATCGGGCCCGCGCTCGGCGGCCTCCTGGGCGGGCTCGGACCGCGCGCGCCGTTCTTCGCGGCCGCGGGCCTCAGCCTCACGAACTTCGCTTACGGCTCGCTCGTCCTGCCCGAGTCGCTGCCGCCGGAAAAACGGCGCGCGTTCGACTGGAAGCGCGCCAACCCGCTCGGGACGCTGCTCCAGATCCGCGCCCACCGCGCGCTCCTCGGCCCGCTGGCCGCGCTCTTCCTCTGGATGATCGCGCACCAGGCGATGCCGGCGACCTGGACCTTCTACACCAAGTACCGCTTCGGCTGGACCGAGGCCACGATCGGGATGTCGCTGGCGCTGGCCGGCGTGCTGATGGCGTCGAGCCAGGCGGTGCTGCTTCGCGTGATGGTCCCGCGGGTCGGAGAGCGGTGCGCGGCGCTCTGGGGCATCGCGATCGCCGGGATGGGCTACCTGGGGTACGCGACCG
>Ga0075423_10005572_pt1 | contig 11781 bp, 8 predicted proteins | sample SoiMethybrSBSTD2_FD_80114 | JGI IMG/M metagenome (GOLD analysis project Ga0075423, IMG submission 80114) | Bulk soil microbial communities from a Populus tree surrounding site in Tennessee, USA - Soil MetaG P. TD hybrid SBSTD2 | ecosystem: Environmental > Terrestrial > Soil > Tree plantation...
ACGCCCTGCGCTGCGACCTCGCGCCGCAGCCCGATCGCGAAGCCGCGCAGCCCGAACTTGGTGCCACCATAGAGCGCCGCAGTCGGCAGGCCGATGTGGCCGATGACCGAGGCGACGAAGATGATCGTGCCGTGCCGACGCGCGAGCATGTCGGGCAGCAGCAAGCGCGTGAGCGTGATCGGCGCGAGCAGGTTGGTGGCGATCTGCGCATCGACCATGGCATCGGTCACCTTTGCGACGACACCGCCGCCACCGATGCCGGCGTTGTTGATCAGCGCGTCGATCTGGCCGTAGTGCTCGACGGCGAGCTGTGCCAGCCGCCGCACCTGCGCGGGCTGGCAGAGGTCGGTCGGGATGGGCAGGGCCGGGCAGCCAGAGCGGGATAGCTCGCCGGCCAGCCGTATGAGCGCGTCGGCGGAGCGCGCCGCCAGGACCAGGGCATAGCCACGCCGACCTAGCTCGCGCGCGGTGGCCTCGCCGATCCCGCGTGATGCACCGGTGATCAGGGCAACGGGTCGCCCGTGCATTTATTCGCCTTTCGCAAAGGTCGTGCCTTCTAGATGCGCGGCATCGTTCAGTCTGACCAGACGCCAGCCGTGCGTGTCGTGTCGCAGCTCGGTTAACGAGCCGTTGTCGAGCCAGATCCGCCCGAAGTTAGCCAGATCGAGGCCGATGATATGGCAGAGCAGCGCGCGAATGGTGCCGCCGTGCGAAGCGGCCGCCACGATCTCGTTGTGCGCGTGCGCGGCGTGAATCGTGTTGAGGGCGACCAGCGCGCGCTGCTGGAGCTGGGCATACGACTCGCCGCCGAGCCGCACGGTGCGCGCGGGGTCGCGGTCAAACGCTTGCATATGATCGGGATAGCGGCGGTACAGCTCCTCGGGTGTCAGCCCTTCCCACTGGCCGACGTTGATCTCGCGCAGCTCGGGCATCGGCTGCGGCGTCTGCCCGATCGTCGCGCCGATGATCGCGGCGGTTTCGGCGGCGCGCACAATGTCGCTCGTGTAGAGCGCCGATACGTTGTAGCGTGCCAGCCGCGCGCCGGCCCTGCGCGCCTGCTCGCGCCCGTTCTCGTTCAAAGGGACGCCGCCGTGCCCCTGGTAGCGCAGCGTCACGTTCCAATCGGTCTCGCCGTGCCGGATCATGATCAGACGCATCGTTTGATTGTTCCTTGTGTAGAGCAGTTGTCAGAAGATCCATAGTATAGCATATCGAGGTGACTGGGCTTTTGCAACGTCGTCTTCGGTGGGGTTCGGGGGCGGCGTAGCCGCCCTCGAATACTATTTTGGTCGGTTCTTGGCGGCTACGCCGCCAAGAACCGACCAAACGTAGGGTGTGGGGCACGGCCCCACAGACGTTGCAAAAGCCCTAGGAGTGAGCGTCATGCTACTTGAAAAATCAACACATCTGTGCTATACTTAAGCGGCATTTCTCCTACTCCTGCGGCGCTGAAGGGTTGGAGCGACGAGAAGGTACGGACACGACGAGACGATTCGATAAGCACGAGTAACAGCCCGGTCGCGTATACAACCCATGCCGGCCGGACAGGAGGACAGGACCATGGCATCTCCCCGCAAAGGCGGCGACGAGCGAAATGTATCGCGCACGTATCGCGCCGCCATCCGCATTGGCGAAGATTTCATCACTCTGGAAGAGACGATCGCCCTGCCGCTAGACGCTTCCGACGAAGAGGTCGCGCAGGCGGTCGAACTCGGCTGGCGCATCTACCGCGCCCAGCGCGAGGCGGCCGAGGCGCAGATCGCCAGCGTTCGCGAGAGCGCCGGCCCAGCGACCCCGATCGTCGTGCGCGACCCCGACGCTCCCGCCAGCGAGAAGCAGCGGAACTACGTCTCCGTGCTGCAAGACGACCTGACCTGGACCAACGAACAGCTGCTGACCTACGCCGATGAGCAGCGCGTTGACCTCGTCACAATGACCAAAGGCCAGGCTAGCACCTTCATCGACGGCTTGAAGAAGCTTGCCGAAGAGCGTGCCCAGTATGGCGACGGCGCGCGGGCCAAGGCGACGGCCGCGCGCACCGAGGAGCCCGCCGGCAACAACGACGCCGCGCAGAGCCGCCAGCCCGACGGCACCCCAATCAACGAGAAGCAGATCCACGCGCTGGAGCGGCTGGCCCAGCAGCACGGGCTCGACCTCGACGCCGAGTCGCGCAAGCGCTATAGCGTCGTCGCGCACGGCCTGACGTTCGAGCAAGCCTCGGCGCTGCTGCGCGAGTGGCAGCGACCAGCCCAGCCGCGCCGCGCAGTCGGCGAGACGGCGCTCTAATTCCGTGAAGCGTGAAACGTGAGATCTGAGACGTGAAACGTGAAGCGTGAACAGCATCTCGATCACGTTTCACGCTTCACGTTTCGGCAGTTAACGGATTTAAGAATCTACTACACCACCCCGTAACCTTTGCGATTCGCCTGCGGTATAGAACCAAAGCCAGTCGTTGTGGCTGGCGTGTACGAGGTAGCGCAAAAGGGATAAGTCATGACACAGATCAAGGGAACGGTCAACACAGTGGAATTGATCGGTTGGGTCGGGGCCGACCCCGAGCAGCGGTTCATACCAGCGGGTACGGCAGTCTGTAGCTTTCGTGTTGCGACCAATCGGCTGAGTGGGCGGAATGAGGCGGGCGAATGGCTTGTGGAAGCGGAATGGACGACGGTTGAGGCCTGGGGGCACTTGGGCGAGCGGTGCGGGCGGTTCCTGCATAAAGGCAGCCGTGTGCGCGTAATCGGCAGCCTCCAAACCCAATCGTGGGAAGACCGCGAGAGCGGCCAGAAGCGCTACAAGACGCTGGTGCGCGCCGAGGATGTCTTGTTCCTGAACCCACGCGAGCGGACGCAGGATGAGTCGGCGACAGAGGAAGAGCCAGTCGAGGAGTTGCCCTTCTAGGCGAGCGGCAAGTATTGATCACGGCGATGAGCGACGCCCCGGCGAGAAGCTGGGGCGTTGCTCGTTGGGACTGCTGAGGCTCTGAGGGAGCTGAGGAGTCGTTGAGTATCGACCCTACGCTTATTGCTTCAGTGTCGCGAGAACACTTACGATCTGCTGCTTCAGGGCAGGAATATCGTGCTCAACCACTCTCCAGACGGCATCGCGATTGATTCTGAAGTATGTATGGATCAAGATATTGCGCATCCCGATGATCCCTGACCAGGGTACTTGCGGATGTTCAGCAGTAAGCTGCGTCGAAAGGCCATGTACCGCTTCGCCGATGAGCTGGATGTGATAGATGACCCAAGTCTGGACAAGTTCGTTCTGATCGAATGTAGCACGCCCACCGGCAGTATACTGCTCGATGCGATCAATGGCTTCCAGAATATCTTGCAGCCGGTCGCGATCTCCTCTCATAGCGGCACCCCCTCGCGCAAGGCGTGCTCCCGCACCTGATCGCGCAAGATCTCTTCGGTCATCACATCGACAGACACGCCGAGCAGGGTGTTCAGGTCCATCAGCAAACCGCCGAGATCGAGGAGCGTGCGATCAGGGTCTAGATCCACCAGCAGATCGACATCGCTCTCCTGATCGGCCTCGCGGCGGGCGACAGAGCCGAACACACGAACGTTGGATGCTCCGTGGTGGGCAGCAAGCCGGAGGATCTCACTTCGCCGTCGGCGCAGCTCGTTTAGGTCCATAAGCCCCTCCTCTAGTGTCCTTACTATTCTCATTATAACAACTCTGTGAATTTCGGCATCTCGTCTACAGACCGCTTCCAAGCCGCCTGGTGATCACCTTCTACACCTGGACGAATCTTAACCTCTCGTCCGTTATATAATGTAGGCGCTTCATTCTCCACATCCTGACGCCGAGGAGCATCGTATGGCTGCATCGCCGATCTACGACCTCTTCATCTCCTACGCCGACGCCGATCGCGCCTGGGTCGAGGGCTATCTGCTCGACGCGCTGAAGCAGGCAGGCGTGCGCTGCCACTCCGAGGCCGCCTTCGCGCTGGGCGTGCCCCGGCTGCTGGAGTTCGAGCGGGCAATTCAGGGTAGCCAGCGCACAGTGCTGGTGCTTTCTCCTGCCTACCTTGCCGACGGCTTTACGCAATTCGTTGACCTGCTTGCAGAGAGCTATGGCCTGGAAACCGCCACTTGGCCGGTCATCCCGCTTATCTTGCATCCTGTGGCCCTCCCGCCGCGTCTGACGATGCTCACGCGGCTGGATGCGACTGATCCTGCCAATTGGCCAGCGGTTGTCGAGCGGCTGTGTAAAGAAGTACATCGTCCTGTGCCCGGCCCCGCGCCCCGACCACCCTGCCCCTACCCTGGCATGGTGCCCTTTCGCGCTGAGGATGCGCGCTTCTTCTATGGGCGAGAAGATGAGATCGCGGAACTGCGGCGTCGCCTGCGCCACCAGAACTATCTGTTCGTCATCGGCCCCTCTGGCTCCGGCAAGTCCTCGCTGGTCTTCGCTGGGCTCATTCCGGAGTTGCATCGCCAGCAGCCAGGTGAGTGGCTGGTAAAGACGATACGGCCAGGGCATACGCCATTAGAAAGACTCGTCCAGGTCTTCGACGGCGTGGTAGAGCCCGAAACCGGGTATGCTGAACGTGTCGCGGCTCTGCTCGCACAAGCTCCGGGCACCCAACGCTTGATGATCGTTATAGATCAATTCGAGGAACTGTTCGCCCAGACGCCAAAACCGGATCGGACAGCCTTTGTCGCTGTGATAACCGCGCTTCGTCAAGTGCCGAACTGTGTGCTCGTGCTGACGATGCGCGCCGACTTCTACGAAGATCTCATGAGCAGCGACCTCTGGCCCATCGACACGAGCCAGCGGCTGGAGATAGCCTCGCTACGCGGCACGACACTGCGCGATGCCATCGCTAAACCGGCGGAATCGCTCGGTATCTACCTGGAGGCTGGATTGCTGGAGCGCCTGCTAGCGGATGCTGCCGACGAGCCCGGCGTGCTGCCGCTGGTGCAGGAGACGATGGTGCTGCTCTGGGAACGCATGGAGCGTCGCTTATTAGCCCTCAGCACCTATGAACACCTGGGGAGTGATGGACGCAGTGGCCTGGCGGTGGCCATAGCGACCAAGGCTGACGCTGCGCTAGCGGCGCTCTCTTCCGAGCAGCAGGGGATCGCACGTCGGATCTTCCTGCGGTTGGTGCAATTCGGCGAGGGGCGGCCCGATACTCGTCGGCAGCAATCCATGGCCGCGCTGCACTCGGTTGGAGATGATCCGCTTCTATTTGAGCAGACATTGCGCTACTTGACAGACAATCGTCTGTTGACGCTCAGTGGCGAGGAAGGAGATCCGAATCGAAGAGCGGACATCGCGCACGAAGTGCTTATCAGTGGTTGGCCTCAACTGCAACAATGGCTCACTCAGCGGCGTGAGGCAGAGCAGACCCGACGACGATTGGAGGCCAGGGCGGAGGAATGGACACGATTAGGTCGGAGCACTGGCGGCTTGTTGGATAAAGTCGAGCTACGTGAGGCTGAACAATGGTTGAAGAAAACTGAAGTGATTGCCCTTGGTTACAGCAAGAACTTAGCTGCACTGATACATAAGAGTCGGACAGTGCAGCAGCAGAGTGTGCGTGTTCGACTTCTTGCTGTTAGCATAATTTTCCTTTCCGTGATTGTCATCCTAGCATCGATCGCGATAGGTCAAACCCGCGTTGCGAACGAACGTCAGAATAGCTTGAATCTGCAATCTACGGTTCTCGCTCAGAACGACAAGGAGAGTAGACTTACTAACTCACGTCGATTGGCGGCACAAGCACTCTATCGTTTGAGTAAAAATCAGCTTGATCTGGCCTTGCTATTAAGCATCGAAGGCCTTCAGACTAATACTATTGAAGCTCAAAACAGTTTGGTCACTGCACTGGAATCGAACTCATATCTTAAAACGTTTCTTCGGCAACATAAGGCAGCTGTGAATAGTGTAGCCTTCAGTCTGGATGGAAAAACTATGGTATCAGGCGATGATGATGGAACTATCATAGTGTGGGATGCTATTTCATGGAAGCCGCTAATCGTATCATCCAAAGTGTTTTCAGATAAAGTATCTACAGTTTCGTATAGTTCTGATAACAAGACGATTATAATAGTTGGTTGTAATCGTTCTAGCCAAGGATATTGTACAGATGGTGTTATTAGATTGTGGGATACTACCACAAGTCGATTTATAGGCCCTATTCTTATTAATAGCACAGATTACGTACCAAATATAGCTTTAAGCCCTGATCGAAGTATATTTGCTTCGATCTATGACGGTAATATACAAATATGGCATATCGAAGATGCTCTTATCAACCACAGCGAAGCAAAGATCACACCTATTACATTGGGAGACCGATATCTAGGTGTTAGCTCAGTCGCTTTCAGTCCTGATGGCAAGATTATAGCATCAGGTGTTTGTACACAGGTGTTAACATATGTAGGCTGTGCCAAGAGTGAAATCCTGTTATGGGATGTTAGCACACATCAGCTGCGTAGCTCATTTGTTGGTATGCATGACACAGTCACAAGTTTAGCCTTCAGTCCGGATGGTAAATTCTTAAAATCTGGTAGCTGCGGTGATCACCTAGTGTTACCTACTCCAGGGCCACACGCCTGCGAGATAGGTGAAATCCAAGTGTGGGATATTATTAAGCAAAAGTCGCTAGGCTCGCCTTTCACGAGCCATACAGGTTATGTGACCAACTTGTCATTCAGTACTGATGGAGGGCTACTGGTATCAGTCAGTGGCAGGGATAGCACTACTAGAACCGGAGACAACATTATTATACTATGGGATTTTCCAAAAATCTTAAGCGAATCTGAACGCGAAGACGAATTTAATATATCAAAACTACCTACTGATCAGTTCGTCGTATCACGATTCTCCAACCATACAAGATCAGTAAATGATGTAGCCTTTAGCCCAGATGGCAAGATTTTAGTGTCCGGTAGTGATGATACCACTATCATTGTGTGGGATGTCATCAACGGACAGCCACTTGGAAGATCTCTTACAATTCAATCTAACTTGCATGATGAAGCGGTTTCGAATGTGGCATTCAGTAAAGGTGGTAAAGTGCTGTTATCTGGATATAAGACGAGAGGAATTATCACTTGGGACCTTGCCTCTTACCAACCTGTTACCCTATCACTTGGTCATGATCTTGGACTGAGCCTAGTGGTCTTTAGCTCGGATGGCGGATTAGCAGCAGCTAGTGGGAACGAAGGCATCATTCTTTGGAACGTCAATACACATCAACCCCTTGGTCCTCCCTTTGGCCATGACAAGAAGGATATACAGAGTATGACATTCAGTCCAAACGATAAGATCCTAGCAGTAAGCTATAGTGATAGCAGCATTCTCCTATGGGACATTACTAGTCGTAAGCCTCTTAGAGAGGCTCTCCTTAATCAGTATGGCATTGTAACCAGCCTTGTCTTCAATCCAAACAGTCAAATTATTGCATCAAGTAGTTGTGAAAAAGGCGACTATATGAATCCCCTCTGTATTCGGAGCGAAGTTCGATTGTGGGATGTTTCTATACATCAAATGCTTAGATCGATCCTTGTCAAGCAGACAAGTGTTGATTTGACCACTATGTTTAGCCCTGATGGCAAAACCTTGGCAATAGGCGGTTGTGAGGAAATTGAAAACAACCATTGCACTGAAGGTGAGATTGGATTATGGGATATGACTAAATATCAACTAATAGAGCAGTTTTCAACAGGACAAATAGGCTCCGTTACTAGCTTAGCGTTTAGCCCTGATAAGGCAGTATTAGCAATAGGTGGTGGCGATGGTAGTATTATTCTATGGAGCATTGTTGCTCATCAACCAATCAGTCCTCCTCTTATCAATTTTAGGTCGGCTTATCAGAGTCAATACGTAAGCAGCTTAACTTTCAGTCCAGATGGTAAGATCTTGGCTGCCAGCAATAGTAGTTGGTCAGATAGTAGTCTCGTGGTGTGGGATATTGATCCGAATTCTTGGCGCACTCGTGCTTGTCATATCGCTAATCGTAATCTTACTAAAGCTGAATGGAATGAATTCATCGGTATTAGTATTCCATACCGGCCCAGTTGTCCTAACTTATAGTGATCGGAAACTGATTTGTCCCGTTTTGGCGCGTAGCGCCTTGATCTGGTATGATGGTCCTGAGTCGTCTATGAGCGAAATAGGCCATGCGTGAGAAGCTGTTTACCCTGAGTCGCACCCAACGCGAGGACATGTGGCGGCGCTTCAAATCCACCGCCCGACTCGAATTAACACACCAGTTCTGTGGAACTAATCAGTCGGGCAGGTTCCGAGCAGCGGCTCATTCCATCGGGTATTGTGGTCTGCACCTTCCGCGTTGCGACGAATCGGCTGGGCGGATGGAACGAGGCGGTCGCGCACCTCTAACCGATCACCGGCCACCGCAAAACAAGCGCCCCAGCCACTACGCTGGGGCGCTCGTTGTTGGGAGCGCCGTCGCTATTTGACAATCGCGGCAGATTGGCGTTAAATAGCAGCACAATAAGGACATCCGATCAGGTCTGCGCTCTTGATTAGGTTATAAAGGAGTTCGACCTCTATGCGACGGTACCGATCGAACGTGATCCTCGCCATCAGCGGCCTGCTGCTGCTCTTGTATGGGCTCAGCACCCTGCCCACGTACCCAGTCGCGCTTGCACAGCCGGCGCGACCAACGCTCACCCCGACGCTGGCACCCTCGCCGACCGCAAAGCCACAGCCTGAACCCGCAGCCACCGCCACGCCGGAGCCGACCGCCACGCCTGAGCCGACCGCTACGCCGGAGCCAATTGCTCAGCCGACTGCCGCGCAGCCCACACCGATCACGCCACCGCAGCTGCCGCGAACCGGCGATCCCTCGGGCACGCCGTGGCTGGCGCTGGCGCTGGGTCTGGGAGTAATAGCCGCAGGTGCCGGTTTATGGCGCGCAGGTCGTCGGGCCGAGTAAGATCAGCGCAGCCGCTCGCGCAAAGCCGCGCGAGCCGCGAAGTACCCGCACATCCCATGCACGCCCCCGCCGGGTGGCGTCGAGGACGAGCAGATGTAGAGTCCCGGCACCGGCGTCGCGTAGGGCACCAGCCGGGCCACTGGTCGCGTGAAAAGCTGCCGAATATCCTGAACGCCGCCGTTGATATCGCCGCCAATGTAATTAGCGTTATAGCGCTCAAGATCAGCGGGCGTCTTAACGCTGCGCCCCAGCACACGGTCGCGGAAGCCAGGCGCATAGCGTTCGATCTGCGCTTCGATCATCCCGGTCATGTCGAATGTCGAGCCATGCGGGACATGACAGTACGCCCAGGCGGTATGCCGCCCAGCCGGCGCGCGCGTCGGGTCGAACAGACTTTGCTGCGCGACCAGCACGAACGGCCGGTCGGGATGCGCGCCTTGCCACACCGCACGCTCCGCAGCGGCGATCTCGTCGAGCGTGCCGCCCAGGTGGACCGTGCCGGCCCGCGCGCACTCGGCCGCCTTCCAAGGGATCGGCCCGTCGAGCGCCCAATCGACTTTGAACACGCCTGGACCATAGCGATACCGTTCGAGGCGGCGTCGGTACGTCGTCGGCAGGCGCTGGCCGGCGATGCGCAACAGCTGACGCGGCGTGACATCCAACAACACCGCGCGAGCCGGCGGCAGCGTATCGAGCGCATCGACGCGCACCCCAGCGACGATATCGCCGCCGAGCGTGCGGAGATAACGCGCCAGCGCGGCGGCGATCTGCTGCGCGCCGCCGCGCGGAAACGGCCAGCCGACGCTGTGAGCCAAAATGCCTAAGACGAGCCCAAACGCGGCACTGGGCGGCTGCTCAAGCGGCAGCACCGAATGAGCAGCCAGCCCTGCGAAGAGCGCACGGGCGCGCCGATCCACAAAGTGACACTCGGCCAGGCCACGCGCCGACCGAATCGCACGCAGGCCGAAGCGCGCGAGCGCAAGCGGGTGGCGCGGCAATCGCAAGGGGCCAAGTATTTCTGCCGCGAGTTCGTCCCAGGTCACGACGAGCGGCTCGATCAAGCTGCGATAGGCGGCAGCATCGCGGCCAAGCAGCGCGCTCGTCGCCGTGATCGAGCGCTCTAATACCACGGCCGTGCCGTCGTCGAAGGGATGCGCGAGCGGTGCCGGCGGGTGGATCCACTCCAGGCCGTGCGCGGCGAGCGGCAGCATGCGCAAGAACGGCGAGCCGACGCCGAGCGGGTAGATCGCCGAGCAGACATCGTGAACGAAGCCCGGCAGCGTCAGTTCGGCTGAACGAACGCCGCCGCCGACGGTTGCGCCCGCTTCGAGCACCAAGACTGATCGGCCTGCGCGCGCGAGCGTGATCGCGGCGGCGAGCCCATTCGGTCCCGCGCCGACGATGATCGCGTCGTAGCTGTAGCGTTTTGCCATTGAGCCATTATAACGCTATTGGAGTAGCCAATGATGCGAGAAGAGCAGCGCCAGCGCGCGCTTATGGCGTTCGAGACGTTCCTGACGACACCGCTGGCAACGACGCTCGACCGGCAGAGCGCGGATGATCCGCAGCAGGCAGCGCTGGCCTTGTTCCACAAGGTCGCCGCCACGGTTCCGGCCTATCGAGATTTTCTGGCCGAGCAGGGCGTGGACCCGACGACAGTGCAGACCTTCGCGGATTTCCAGCAGTTGCCGCAGGTAACCAAGAAAAACTACCTGCAACGGCATCCGCTGGCCAGCCTCTGTCGTGCGGGCCGGCTGGAAAGCTGCGACATGATCGCCGTCTCCTCGGGCTCGACCGGCCAGCCGACCTTCTGGCCGCGCTTTGTGTCCGACGAGCTGCGGATCGCCACCCGCTTTGAGCAGGTGTTCCACGATAGTTTCTATGCCGACACGCGCCGCACACTGGCCGTGGTCTGTTTCACGCTGGGCACCTGGGTCGGCGGTATGTACACCGCGAGCTGCTGCCGCTACCTCGCCAGCAAAGGCTACCCGATCACGGTTATCACACCCGGCAACAATAAAGCCGAGATCTTCCGCGTCGTGCAGGAGCTTGGCGGCGCGTTCGACCAGGTGGTGTTGCTGGGCTACCCACCGTTTCTCAAAGATATTATTGACGACGGAATTGCGCACGGCATCGACTGGCCGCGCTACGCCGTCAAGCTGGTGATGGCCGGCGAGGTTTTTAGCGAAGCGTGGCGCAGTCTGGTCGGCGAACGGCTTGGCTCGCGCACGCCCTGCTTCGACTCGGCTGCGCTCTATGGCACCGCTGACGCGGGCATCCTCGCGAACGAAACGCCGCTCTCGGTCTGCATCCGCCGCTTCCTGGCCGAGCAGCCGGCGGCAGCACGCGCGCTGTTCGGCGAGTCGCGCCTGCCGACTCTGGGGCAGTACGATCCGCTCAGCCGCTTCTTCGAGAGCCAGGAGCGCAACTTGCTTTTTTCCGGCGACAACGGTATTCCGCTGGTGCGCTACAACATTCTGGACACCGGCGGGGTAATAGCCTACGAGGCCATGCTGGCGTTTCTGGCGGAGTGGAGCTTCGATCCGCTGGCGATGCTACGGCAGCAGGGTGATCGCGGCGCGCGCCCGCTGCCGTTCGTCTACGTCTTCGGGCGCTCCGATTTCACCGTCTCATACTTCGGTGCCAACATCTACCCCGAAAATGTGATCGTCGGCCTTGAGCAGCCCGGCATCAGCGAATGGGTTACTGGCAAGTTTGTGCTGGAGGTCAAAGAGGATACCGATCAGAATCGCCGCCTGCATGTCACCGTGGAGTTGGCGACGGGAGTAGTTGGGGACGAGCAGCGGCAGCAGGCTATCGCCGATGCCATCCTAGCGCACCTGCTGCGGCTCAACAGC
>Ga0075423_10005574_pt1 | contig 11779 bp, 7 predicted proteins | sample SoiMethybrSBSTD2_FD_80114 | JGI IMG/M metagenome (GOLD analysis project Ga0075423, IMG submission 80114) | Bulk soil microbial communities from a Populus tree surrounding site in Tennessee, USA - Soil MetaG P. TD hybrid SBSTD2 | ecosystem: Environmental > Terrestrial > Soil > Tree plantation...
GTTCGCCTACTTGCCTTGGCGCATGAGACTCAGCGGGCTCCCCTCCGCGTCGTTGCAGTCGATCCACTCGAAGCCCGCCGGATCGCAATCGTACTCGTGCAGCGCCGGCTCGCTTCGATAAACGCGATTGAGATCCGAGACCCAGCGCTTGACGCCTTCGTGCGGCGCGTATTGCAGCAGGTGCCATTCGAGGCTGGCGTCGTGCGACCATTCGCTCCACTGGCCGATCTCGCCGCCCATGAAAAGGAGCTTTTTCGCCGGCTGCGCGAACATGTAGCCGAACAAGAGCCGCAGGTTGGCGAATTTCTGCCAGTCATCACCCGGCATCTTGCCCATGAGGGAGCCCTTGCCGTAAACGACCTCGTCGTGCGAGAGCGGCAGCACGAAATTCTCGTGAAACGCGTAAAGCATGCGAAACGTCAGCTTGTTGTGGTGATATTTTCGGTGAATCGGATCTTTCGACATGTAATCGAGCGTGTCGTGCATCCATCCCATGTCCCACTTGAGTCCGAACCCTAGGCCGCCGACGTAGTTCGGGCGGGAGACCATCGGCCACGCCGTCGATTCCTCTGCGATCGTCTGCGTGTCGGGATGCGTTTTATAGATCTCCTCGTTGAAGCGGCGGAGAAAGTCGATGGCCGCGAGATTTTCGCGCCCGCCGAACTGGTTCGGAATCCACTCGCCGTCCTTCCGCGCGTAGTCGAGGTAGAGCATCGATGCGACCGCGTCGACCCGGAGCCCGTCGGTGTGATAGCGGCCGAGCCAGAACAGAGCGTTGCTGATAAGAAAGCTGCGCACTTCGTGCCGGCCATAGTTGAAAGCGTAGCTGCCCCACTCGCGATGAATGCCCTGGCGCGGGTCGGCATGCTCGAAAAGATGCGTGCCGTCGAAGTAGCCGAGCCCGTGCTCGTCGGTGGGAAAATGCGACGGCACCCAGTCGAGAATGACGCCGATCCCGTTCTGGTGCAGCACGTCGACGAGATACATAAAGTCCTGCGGCGTGCCGTAGTTCGCGGACGGCGCGAAGTAGCCCGTGATCTGATAGCCCCATGAGCCGAAAAACGGATGATCCATGATGGGCAGAAACTCGACGTGCGTGAAGCCCGTCTCGCGCACGTATTCCGCGAGCGAGTGCGCGAGCTCGCGGTACGATAGCGAGCGGTTGCCTTCATCTGGCACGCGCCGCCAGGAGCCCAGGTGCACTTCATAAATCGACATCGGCTTGTCGAGCGCGTTGTGCTCGCGCCGGCGCGCCATCCATTCGCCGTCGCCCCATGCGTAGTCGAGGTCCCAAACGATGGAAGCCGTGCGCGGCGGAATCTCATTGAAGATCGAGAACGGATCGCTCTTATCGACCTGGTATCCGTAGGTCCGCGAGACGATATGATACTTGTACAGGCTCCCCTTTTTCACATCCGGGAAAAAGCCTTCCCAGATCCCAGAGTTGCCGCGCGGGCGGAGCGGATGCGTCTGCTTTTGCCAGTTGTTGAAACTCCCGATGACATACACCGCGTAGGCATCGGGCGCCCAGACGGCGAAGTACGTCCCTTCTATTCCATCGGAATTGATGTAGTGCGCGCCGAGCTTTTCATGCAGGCGAAAATGGCTGCCTTCGTTGAACAGATATAGATCCTGTTCCGTCAGCAGGCTGAATTCGCGGAGCGCGCTTTGTCGTTGCGGCATGCTCATTCGCTATTCCACCTTCTCACTATTTTACCCGGTCGGCTGAATGATCTCCAGTACCCCCCGAATCGGCACGCGCACCCACTCGGGGCGGTTGTTGAGCTCGTAGCCGATTTCGTAGATCGCCTTCTCGAGGATCAGGAGATCGAGCAGGACCTTCGTCTCGTCGCGGGAACCCGGTAAAAAGGTCGATTGACCGGCGGCGCCGAGGTACGACTTCAAAAACGCGGTTGTGACCCAGAGATTCCAAAACCGCGCCCACGGCTCCAGAGCCGCCGCGTCCTCGGAGCGAATCGCACCGCTCCTTAAACCAGTGACGGCGGCGTAATTGAACGAGCGGATCATGCCGGCGACGTCTTTCAGCGGCGAGCGCTTGCCGCGCCTCTCGCTCAAAGCCCGCGCCGGCTCTCCCTCGAAGTCGGTGATGACGAAATCTTTTCCGGTATAAAGGATTTGTCCGAGGTGGTAGTCGCCGTGATTGCGCGTGCGCTGCCCGGTGATCTTCAGATCGAGTATGGCGCGGAGCCGGCGTGAAACCTCCTTCTCCTGATCTATCAGGCGGCGCGCTTCCGCTTGTACGTCCTCCGGCAGCTGCTTGAGCCTTTTGGCGAGCAAGCCGAACGTGTGCTTGGCCAAAGTCCGCATGCCTTCGTACATCGAGCGACGGTAAAACGAGCTGAAGCCCTCCGGGGCGAACGCCGGATCGGTGCCGTCCGACGCGAGCGCGACGTGCATCTCTCCCGTCCGTCGACCGATCAGCTCCGCCGACGCGAGATACGAGCCGACCATCTCGTGCACGAGCGGCGGAAAAGGCTTGTCGACGAGGTCGACGAGATGGTCGCTCGCCAGCGGCAGATACGCGCCGTCGGCGCGGCGCGCGAGACAGCTCTCGAAGTAGCGATGCAGGCTGTCGAGCGTATAGCTCCACGCGTCGCCTTGATTTTGCACATAGCCTTGCAGGGTGCCGAGCGTCATCGGCTCGCTGCGCTCCCGGCGAAATTCGACCGCGCCGGCAAACGCCGGCGCGTGCGTAAACCCCATTTTTTCCGTCAGGAAGCGTCCGATTTCCAGATCGGGATTGACGCCCTCCACGAGGCGCCGGAAAACCTTCAAAATGAGCCGCTCGCCGAAGACGATCGAGCTGTTCGACTGCTCGCGTTTCACCGGCACCGGCTCGAGCGGCGCTTCGGACGAGCCTGCGATCTGAGGTAACAGCGTAGAAGTTGACCCGGCGATCTCTCCTCGCTCGGCGCGGACGCTTTCGCCGCGCGCGATGAGCTGCAGCAGCGATTTGCAGAACCGGCTGTCGGCGAGCGCGTCGAAAAGAATCCCTTCGCTCGTGTCGCCGCCGCGAATCTTTACCTGCGCCACGGGCGCAGCGGCGTTTACCAAGGTGATCTCCTGAGCGCGCTCCGCGGGGGCGAATGCGAGCGGTAGGAGATAGGTTTCCGGCAGACCGCCGGCGTACTGCACTTCGGTGAACAGCAGGTACGCCGCCGTTGTGTCGTAGCTCATGCGTGCCGCCTCCACGATTTTCGCGGCCCGCACTTGTTTCGCCTTGCCGCCGAACCAGCGGCACTTTTGCAGATATTCCGGCAGGAGCCGCTCGAGCGTGTTGCGGGTTCTGCCCTGCACGACGGCTTCCCACGAGCCCGAGACTTCGAGCCGCGGCAGCTCAGCGGGTGAAGCCGGCGCGGCGACCTCGGCGCCGCGCGGCGGCTCGAGCTTGAACCAGTAAAACGCGTGCGGCCCGAGCGTGAGGAAGTAAGGCAGCTCGCCGATCGAAGGAAACGGGTTCCGACCGAAGAGCTCCACCGGCACCATGCCTTTGAAAGCAGATAGATCGAGCTCCGCGTACTGCACGAAACGCGAAAGGTTGGCGACGACGAGAATCATTTCGTCGCCGAGTCGCCGGAGAAAAACCAGCACCTTGCGATTGTCGGGGTTGAGAAATTGAATCGTGCCGCGGCCGAAGGCGTGAAAGCTCTTTCTCAGCTGCAGCAGTCGCTTCATCCACCAAAGAAGCGAGTGAAGATTCTGCTGCTGCGCCTCCACATTGATTGCCTCGTAGTGGTACTCGGGATCGATGATGACGGGCAGGAAGAGCCGCTGCGGGTTGGCGCGGGAGAAGCCGGCGTTGCGGTCGGCGCTCCACTGCATCGGCGTGCGCACGCCGTTGCGGTCGCCGAGATAGATGTTGTCGCCCATCCCGATATCATCGCCGTAATAGATGATCGGCGTGCCGGGCAGGGATGCGAGTAGACAATTCAGCAGCTCGATTTTCCGCCGGTTGTTCCAGAGCAGCGGCGCGAGCCGGCGGCGGATGCCGAGGTTGATGCGCGCCTGCGGGTCGGTCGCGTATACCTTATACATATAGTCGCGGTCTTCGTCGGTCACCATTTCCAGCGTGAGCTCGTCGTGGTTGCGCAGAAAAATCGCCCACTGGCTGTTCTCGGGAATCGGCGGCGTTTGATCGAGGATGTCGATGATGGGGTAGTTGTCTTCCATGTGCACCGCCATGAAGATGCGCGGCATGACCGGGAAGTGAAACGCCATGTTGCATTCGTCGCCGTTGCCGAAATAAGCCGCGGCGTCCTCCGGCCACTGGTTCGCCTCGGCAAGCAGCATCCGGCCCGGATATTTTTTATCGACGTAGGCGCGGAGCTTTTTCAAAAACGCGTGCGTCTCGGGAAGATTCTCGCAGTTGGTGCCCTCGCGCTCGAAGAGATACGGCACCGCGTCGAGCCGCAGCCCGTCGATGCCCATCGCGAGCCAGAAGTCGAGCACCTGAAAGATCGCCTTGACGACGTCCGGATTATCGAAGTTGAGATCCGGCTGGTGCGAATAGAAGCGGTGCCAGTAGTACGCCTTGGCGAGCGGGTCCCACGACCAATTGGAAACCTCGTAGTCTTTGAAGATGATCCGCGCGTCCTGGTACTTTTCCGGAGTCTGGCTCCAGACGTAAAAGTCGCGCTCGCTCGTGCCGGGCCCCGCGCGGCGCGCGCGCTGAAACCAGGCGTGCTGATCCGATGTGTGATTGATGACCAGCTCCGTGATAACTCGGAGCCCCCGCTTGTGCGCCTCGTCCAGGAAAGTCTTGAAATCGGCGAGCGTGCCGTAGTTCGGATGCACGGCGGTGTAGTCGGCGATGTCGTAACCGTCGTCGCGGAGCGGCGAGGCGTAGAACGGCAGGAGCCACAGCGCGGTTACGCCGAGATCCTGAAGGTAGTCGAGTTTTTCCGTAAGGCCGCGAAAATCGCCGATGCCGTCCTCGTTGCTATCGCGAAACGCACGGACGTGCAGCTGGTAGATAACCGCGTCTTTGTACCAGAGCGGGTCGTCGCCTAACAGATTGTCTTCGCCGGGTCGCGTTCGTTCTGCCATGGTGTCGCCGCGGGTTGTAGTTATCGGACCTTAGGAGACGCCGAAGCCTCCGGCTCGACGCGTAAGATGTGCGCCGGGACGGCGTTCGGCCGGAGCTCGACGTAGTTGTGCGCGCCGCGCCAAGCATAGCGGGCGCCTGTGAGCAGATCGTGAACCTGATATGGGGCCTCCGGCTTTACGCCGAGCTCTTCGAGCGCGAGATCGACCCAACCCGACTGCACGTACTTCCAATCGAGATTGACGATGGTGAGGATCACGTTCGAGCGGTCCGGCGTCCGCTTGCTGTAACAAACCATCTCGGGGTTATCGAGAGCGTGAAAGCGCAGCCGCCGGTCGCTTTGCAGCGCGGGGTTGTCCTTCCGAATGCGGTTCACGGCGGCGATGAAGTCTTTCAAGCTGTCGGGCTTTTCGAGATCCCAGCGCTTGATCTCGTATTTTTCCGAATTGAGATATTCCTCGCTGCCGGGCTCCTTCGGGCGATTTTCCATCAGCTCGAACGCGGGACCGTAGATGCCGCAATTCGAGCCCAGCGTCGCCGCGAGCACGTAGCGCGCCATGAACGCGGGGCGGCCGCCGTGCTGCAGATAATCCATCAGAATGTCCGGCGTGTTCGGCCACAAATTGGGACGGAAATATTCTTTGAGCTCGGTCTCCGTAAGCTCTCTGAAATATTCAACCAGCTCGGCTTTCGTGCGCCGCCAGGTGAAATAAGTGTACGACTGCGTCAACCCTGCCTTGGTGAGCCGCTGCATGATCTTGGGACGCGTGAACGCCTCGGAGAGAAAGATTACGTCGGGGGATTCTTCTTTGACTTCGCGCACGAGCCAATCCCAGAAGCGGAACGGCTTGGTGTGCGGATTGTCGAGACGGAAAATGCGCACGCCCTGCTCGGCCCAGTAGACGATCACGCTCTTGAGTTCTTCCCATAGCTCGCGCCACGCGCGCGTCTCAAAGTCGAGCGGCACGATGTCCTCGTATTTCTTCGGCGGATTCTCCGCGTACTGAACCGAGCCGTCCGGCCGCTTGCGAAACCACTCCGGGTGCTCCTTCACGTACGGATGATCGGGAGCGCATTGGAAGGCGATATCGAGAGCGATCTCCAGGTTGTGTTCTTTCGCTTTCGCGACGAGCCGCTTGAAGTCCGCCAGCGTGCCGAGCTGCGGATCGATTGACTTGTGCCCGCCCTCCTCCGAGCCGATCGCCCACGGGCTCCCAGGATCGCGCTGGCCCGGTGCGAGCGCGTTGTTCTTGCCCTTTCGGTGCGCGCGGCCGATCGGATGGATCGGCGGCAGGTAGAGCACATCGAATCCCATTGATGCGACGTACGGCAGGCTCCGCTCCAGATCGCGGAAGGTGCCGTGTGCGTCGGGACGGTTCGCGAACGAGCGGGGGAAAAGCTCGTACCAGGTGCTGAAGCCCGCCCGCTCCCGATCGACCGTCACCGCGAGCTTCTTCTCGTAGCGCGTGGGGAAGCGGCGGTCGGGATATTTTTCTACGAGGCGGCTGAGCTCCGGATCGACGGGTGCCCCGTTTTTTTTCTCGGCCTGTGTACTAAGCAGCGCCGCGCCCGCTTTGAGCCTGTCCCTATCCGCGCCTTTCGCCCGGCGGGCCGCCTGCCCTATGAGCGCGGCTCCAGCCAAGAGATCTGACGACACGTCCTGGCCCACCGCGATTTTCTTTTCCAGCCCCTGGCGCCAGGTACCGAAGCGGTCGATCCACGCCTCGATCGTATAGTGATAGCGCCCCATATGCTCGACCGTGAAAGCGCCGCGCCAGCGGTCGTTGTCGAGCGGCTCCATCGCGGTTTCGATCCAGTCGTCTTTTTTACGGCCGCGGTACTTTAGCACGGCACGGAGCAGATCGTGGCCGTCAGCGAAAATATCCGCCTCGACCACGACCGTCTCGCCCACTACGCGCTTGATGGCGAACAGTCCGCCGTCGATCTCCGGCGTCACGTGCTCGATGACGGCGCGCTGCCGCCCGTCCGCTGGATATCGGCCCATCGAGTTCTATCCTCCGGTCACGCGGTCGTCGGCCGCAGGCTTGTCCTCTGCGGCGACGCGTCGCAGAGTGAGTCTGAGCGTCGCGGGCTTAACGTCTTCGACCTTGATCTCGTTCGGATGGCGGATGCTTTGTGGTCCGATCGTGAACGTGCGGCGCCCGGAATCGGCGGTCGAAGCGTCCACCGTCACCTTGAGCCGCTTCGGATGGAAAAAATAAAAAGCCCGCCGCGGACCCGAAAAAGTGGCTTCGACCTCGGTCGGCTGAAACGACTCCAACTCGTAATCGGGCGGGACATTCTGGACCTGGACCGGAATTCGGTAGGTCACTTCCATGACCTTGGACCCGGGGACGAAGACGTACCAGAAGCCCGCGGCCATGGCGAGGGCGATCGCCTTCGCCTGCCAATTTTCGCGCAGGTGCTGGACAGGTATCCATTTCCAGATGCGCCGCTCTTTCGGTTCCTCCTTATGAAGAAATCTTTCCAGCAGCGCGACCAGCTCCTGGGGATTTTCCAAGCGCTGAAGCCGCCCGTCGCGCGCGGCGGAGATCGTTCCGCGCTGCTCCGACACCACGATCGCCAGCGTATCGGTGAGCTCGGCGACCCCGAGCGCCGCGCTGTGGCGCGTCCCCAGGCCGGCGAGCTGTCGGAGGTCCTTCGAGAGCGGCAGATGTGCGGCGAAGCGCGTCACGCGGTCGCGCTCGATGATGACCGCGCCGTCGTGCCCTGGCGAGTGCGGGTCGAAGATGCTCCTCAGCAGCGGCTCGCTGATTTTTCCGTCGAGCGGGATACCGCCGACGATGTGACGTGCCAGGGGATCGTTGCCCGAGACGACGATAAGCGCGCCGATACGGTCCTTGGCGAGATCGGCGGCCGTGCGCACCAGCGTATTCGCCGTTTCCGGTTGCAGCTCGGGATTGCCGCTCGACCGCCAGCTCCATACCGCCACGCGCTCGAAGATCTGCCTGAGCTCTTCCTGGAAGATCACGACGATCATGATCAGGAAGATCGCGAAAAAGCCCTGGAATATCCACGCCGTCAGTTGCAGCTCGAACTGCCGCGCGATGAGATAAACGATGGCCAGGACGAAAATGCCTCGCAGCACGAACGCGGCCCGCGTCGTGCGCAGCCACACCATCGCGGTGTATAGCAGAATGCCGACGAACAGGATATCGATAATATCGGAGATCGTTGCAAACGTTCCGATCATCGGCCCTCCGGAGTTCTCTTAGCGTATCAGTTTGTCTAGATGGTTCAATGCGGGAAAACCCGCGCGGCGTCGGGCGCAAAAAACAAACGGGCCCCCTTTCGGGAGCCCGTCAGGACGCCAACGCGCCCATACAAACGTACAATTTTTATTTATTCGGCTTGCCCGCGATTCCGGCCTCAGGTACGCCGCATGGCGGTCGTTGAGTAGTAAGCCTTCCTGCTATCTTCTCGATCGGAGCACCGATCTTGTGCCTTCAGGCACGATAGTTGAGGCTACCTTATACCGGCCGCTGCCGTGATACCATGGCTGGAGGCCGCGGGCGTTTTTGGCCCGGCGGAATTTCCTCTTCCATGATGACCTCTCAACTCCACATTAACGTCCGCAACAAACTTGTCAAGACAAAAAATTATTTTTTTTGCCCGCTAACGATTCTGAAAAATGCCCTCGCGCTCGAGCTCCGCGACGAAAACTGTTGTCAATGAAACGCTCCGGATCGTCTGCGCGCGCATCGCGCGCTCGCGCCCCTACGACGGAATCAACGACGGTGAACAAGCTTCGTCAGTTTCTCGGCGATGATTTGCTCGGCCTCCGACACCATGCTCTCGACAATTTCGGCCGCCGGCTTGATCGCGTCGATGAGGCCGGCATCCTGACCGATGAAAAGCGGCGCGTTGTCCGCGTCGCCCCGCTTCCGCGCCTCGGCCACCGCTTGCGCGATCGCGCGCTGGTCGCGGCGGACGGCCCATTCGCGTCCGGCCCAGCGCTCGATGAAATCATTCCGCAGCGCACGCGACATGGCCCCCGGCCACACCCGGCCGGAGGCGAGGTCGGGAATTTCCGTCAATACTGTGTCGTGACCGTCGCTGCGGACGATCGCCTGCTTGAAGTTGGGATGCAGAGGGGACTCGTGCGTCGCCAAAAGTCGTGTGCCGACGAGAATGCCGTCGGCGCCGAGGGCCAGCGCAGCGGCGAGCCCGCGGCCGTCGGCAAAGCCGCCCGCTGCGAGCACCGGCAGCGGCGCGACGGCGTCGACGACCATGGGGATGAGCGGCATCGACGCCATCCAGACAACATGACCACCCGCCTCGGTGCCTTGGGCCACAATGATATCGGCGCCGGCTTCGGCCGCGCGCACCGTCTCGGGCACTTCGCCGCCCATGTACATGACTTTGCAGCCGGCCTGGTGCGCGCGGTCGAAATATCCGCGCAGGTCCTGCTCGGCGCGCGCCCACGCGAACGACGCCACCGCGGGCTTGGTCTCCAGGGTTACGGAAAAGCGTTCCTCGTCGACTTCGAAAAGCAGGTGGTTAATGCCGAAGGGCTTATCGGTCGCGCGGCGGATCGCCTCGACCTCCGACTTGAGCTTGGCGCGGTCCATTCCCGACGTGCCGAGAATCCCGAGACCCCCGCTGTTCGAAACGGCGGCAACCAGCGGCGCGCCGGTCGCGCCGCCGCCCATGCCGCCGAGCGCGATCGGATGGCGGATTTCCAAAAGAGAGCAAAAGCGTGTGTTAATCATCGCTTCGTTTCAGGCTTTTTGTCGGCTTCGCCGGCTTTAACCGGCTTTTCCATTTGGCGCGCGAGGCGGGATGCGGCGATGTAAATCGGCGCATCCGGATTGGCCTTGCAGAACTCGTCGACCCAGGAGAGCAGCGCCGTGCTGTCGGGCGGAACGATTTGCTTCGAGGAGTCGCGCCAGTTGTAGCCGGAGATGAAGCCGAAGATCCATTGTCGGTACTGATAGCGAGCGCTCGGCTCTTTGATCGCCTGCGTCCACTGTTTGCACGTGTCGCCGCCGGCTCCCACGGTCGTGATCTCCGGCAAAGTAGCCGCTTCGGAAACGCCGGCCGGAGCACCGAGCAACAGCAAGGTGAATCGGGTCGCGCGGAGAATACGGCCGACGGAGTGCATCTAGCGCTCCGCGGCGACTTGGAGCTCCATCGAGCCGATCTTGTCGATCGTGCCTTTCAGACGGTCGCCGTCGGCTAATTTTTTCACCCCGGCCGGCGTGCCCGTGGTGATCAAGTCGCCCGGGCGCAGCGTCAGGCAGCTCGTCAGGAAGCGGATGTGCTCGCGGATGCCGCAGATCATGTCGCTCGTGTGCGCCGTCATCGCCGGCTTGCCGTTTTGCTCGACGTTGATCGAAAGATCCTGCGGCTCCTCGATCTCGTCCCTGGTCACGATCCAGGGGCCGAGCGCGGTAAACGTATCGAAGCCCTTGCGGATATTGCGCGTGTTGTGCCGGCCGCGGCCCCAGGGGTCGCGCTGGCTCAAGTCCCAGCAGATCGTGTAGCCGAAGACGTAGTCGAGGGCGCGGTCTTCGCTCACCTTCCGCGCTTTTTTGCCGATGACGGCGCAAAGCTCGCATTCGAAGTCGACGTCCTTGGAGATCTTCGGCAGGATGACCGTATCGCCGGGGCCGATGATCGACGAGGTCGGCTTCAAGAAAAATTCGGCCATGAGCTCGTCTTTGCTCAGCTCCGCGCGATCGGCGCTGCCCATTTTGATCTTCATTTCTGCCTGATGCGCGCGATAATTCGCCGCCGCGGCCCAGAGAGAGGGCGGGTTCAAGATCGGGGCCAGCAGCTTGACCGAGGCGAGCGGCAGCGGCGAGGCGTTCTTCAACGCACCGCGCGCGGCGTCTATCGCGCCGGGCTCGTTCGCGAGCGCCGTGATCACGCCGAGCATCGTATAACGGTCGCGCACGTAGCCGGCCTTGACCAGCGCGTCGCCGATCGGATAGACCCTGTCGCCCTGAACGATGCCGGCCTCGTTTTGGTTGTAATGACAGATTTTCATTTTTCCTCCACGAATACTTTCGCCTAAGGCAGGCGTCCCTCGCGCCGCAGCTCCTGCTGCGCGACCTTCAAGAGGCGCGTGTCCACCGCCTTGTCGACGGTCATCGACTTGTCCACGACGCCGTTCCGGACGTCCTCGTCGAGGATCTGTTGCAGCCCCTCGGTGCCGACCGAGAGATCGGGCGTGAAGGCAGGGGCGAAAAGGTCGTACGCCTTGTTCACGATGTCCGGCTCGCCCTTCATGCCGGACTCGTAGCCCATCTTAATCGATTCGGCTTTGTTTGTCTTCGCGAAGCGAATGCCCAGAACGAGCGCCTTCAAAAAACGCTTGGCGGTCTCGGGATACTTGGCCAGGAGCTCGCTGCGCGCGACGAGGATCGTCTCCGGAATCGGCAGTGCCTCGCCGAGATTGACGATCATCGGATACCCCTTGGCGACGAGCCGCACCGCGTCGTCCGGCGAGAACGGCGCCGCCGCGATCAGCCCGTTTTCCAGCGCGATGGCGCGCATCGTCGTGTTGCCGACCGCACGCAGCGTCACGTCCCTTCCCGGCTCCATGTTGTTTCGCTTGAAATAGCTCTGCATCGCGAATTCCGAGAAGGCGCCCGCGCCGGTCACGCCGACGATCTTGCCCTTTAAGTCGGCGAGAGTTTTCACCCCTTTGGCGCCGATGACGACGTAATTGACGGCGTTCGAGATCGA
>Ga0075423_10005575_pt1 | contig 11776 bp, 12 predicted proteins | sample SoiMethybrSBSTD2_FD_80114 | JGI IMG/M metagenome (GOLD analysis project Ga0075423, IMG submission 80114) | Bulk soil microbial communities from a Populus tree surrounding site in Tennessee, USA - Soil MetaG P. TD hybrid SBSTD2 | ecosystem: Environmental > Terrestrial > Soil > Tree plantation...
AGATACTGCATCAGTGGGGTCCTCCTTTGAACACCCATGAGAACAGGAATCCTCGTGCGATCCATTTCGTCATGTGTCCGCCGAACTTCGACGCATGTCCTGTCGGCCGACCTGATGGGCGTATTGTACGGGTGCCGTACGGGTCACGTGCGAGTGCTGTCGGTGGCTGTCGATTCATGACTACCGCAGACTTGGCTCATGACCGACGGCGCGGCAGCCACAACCTTTATTACTGGTGGTGACGGATTCATCGGCACCGCCCTCGTCAAGCTCCTGACACTCCGCGGTCATCGCGTGTCTGCTCTCGCGGATTCCGCGGAAGCCGCCGAGCGGTTGCGTGCGAGCGGCGCATTCCCCGTGCTCGGCAGCCTGCTCGACGCGGGTGCATGGCAGGACGAAGCAGGTGCGGAGTGGGTCTTCCACGTACGGCCGTACCTCGATCGCCGTCCGCATGACGGTTCGCCCCGGACGGCATTCGCCGCGAGGACGCGGGTGACCACCGATGCGCTCCTTCTCGACACCTTAGCCGCGGGCGCGACACGGCGCATTGTTTACGTCGCCGACGCGTGCTGTTACGGGTCAACCAGCGAACGTCCAATCACAGAGGACGCACCGCTGCATCCGTCGGCTTGCGGCCGCCGCTATGGGCCGGCGCTCGATCGTCTCGAGGGATACATCATCGCCGGGCTTCCGATCGTCACGGCAATGCCGGGGCTGGTCTACGGCAACGGATCCTGGTTTCGAAAGCGGATCATCGATCCGGTTCTTGCCGGCCGGCGGGTCATCCAATTTGGGCGATCCGATCGCTGGGTTTCACCGATCCACGTTGACGACTGCGCGCGCGCACTCGTGCACCTCGCCGAGCACGGCCATGCCGGACGCCGCTATTTTGTGGTCAACAGCCATCCGACCACACTGCGCGACTTCGCCGCCGTGTTCGCGCGCACGGTGAACCATCCCCTTCGCGTGCGGCCCGTGCCCAGTGCCCTCGCGCGATTCGTTGCCAGTCCTGTTCTTTCCGAATACCTGCGTCGCAACGCCGTCTATTCGAACATTCGACTGCGAGGAACCGGTTTTCATTTCGAGTATCCGACGCTCGAGCAGGGTGTGCGGCAGGTCGTGGAGTCGCTGGATGGGTAAGCCTCTTCGGCGGCCCTTCCCGCTTGCCCCGGACGCGAGTTTCGACGAGGTCGTGGTCCCGCACCTCGACGCGGCCTTTCGCCTCGCTTGCTATCTGACTCGGAATGAACAGGACGCGAAAGACGTTGTCCAGGAAGCCTCACTGCGCGCTTTTCGCTATTTCCGTACTTTCCGGGGCGGCGATGGCCGTGCGTGGTTCCTGCGCATCGTCCGCAACGCCTCCGCGAGCTGGCGTCGCCGCCGCCTGGATGCTCTTACGGACGCCTTCGACGAGCGAGAACATCAGAGTGCGACGCTAGAGCACGCGGATCCGGAGACACTCCTCAGTCGGGCGGATGAGGCGACGCGAGTCGTTCGTGCGCTGGACTCGTTGCCCGACAAGCTGCATCAGCTCCTCGTGCTTCGTGAATTCGAAGGGCTCTCGTACCGTCAGCTGGCCGACGAAATCGGCGCACCGATTGGAACCGTGATGTCGCGCCTGTCGCGCGGCCGCGAGGCGTTGCGCGAAGCATTCAAGAACGATGGAACCAGCATTCAATGATCGGCATTCTCAGATCGAAATGGAGGCGTTGTGAACCTTGCAAGTGACTGTCTGCCTCTCTCGGCAATTGCCGGACCGGTGATTCAGTCGCACGGCATTGTCGGGCAGAGCCGTGCCGTAATGGACCTGATTCGACGCATCGAGCTTGTCGCGGCGACGCGAAGTACGGTGCTGATCACCGGCGAAACGGGTACCGGCAAAGAGCTCGTGGCACACGCGATTCATGAGTGCGCCGGGCACGGATCGTTGCCCTTCGTCAAAGTGAACTGCGCGGCGATTCCCGAGACGCTCCTCGAGTCCGAACTGTTCGGTCACGTCAGAGGGGCGTTCACTCACGCCACCGGCACACGGAAGGGGAAGTTTGCGCTGGCGCACCGGGGCTCGATCTTTCTCGACGAGATCGGCACCCTGGGTGGGACGCTGCAGGCCAAGTTGTTGCGGGTCCTGCAGGAACGCGAAATCGAGCCGCTCGGAGCCGAGCGGAGCGAGCGTATCGATGTCCGGGTGATTGCCGCGACCAATCGCGATCTTCGCCAACTCGTGGAGGAGGGACGGTTTCAGGACGATTTGTTTTATCGACTGCACGTCATTCCGATCGCGGTGCCACCGCTGCGCGAACGGATCCAGGACATCCCGATGCTGGCCGTGCACTTCATCCGCAAGCATGGCACACGATGCGGCAAGTCGATTGAGTCAATCCAGGACGGTGTCATCGCCTCGCTGATGAACCATGCCTGGCCCGGCAACGTGCGCGAACTCGAAAACACCATCGAGCGGGCCGTGGTGTTAACGACCGGCTCGACGCTTGCGTGTAGTGCCGTGACGTTCGAATCGATGAGCGTTCGCGGCAACGGGATGCCATCGCTGAACATTCGAGAGAACGTCGAATGGGCCGAACGCGAGACGATCCGTCGCGCCCTCGCCATGTCGACGGCCAAGCAGGACGCGGCGAAACTGATGGGCATCAGTCCTCGCGCCCTGTCGTACTATCTCGACAAATATCGCGGTGTTGATGAATCGCGCGTGCTCGTCTGAACCGAGCGGCCGGGACGCTACATCGCGGTTGGTGATCGCGCGGTTTTGACGAACGCGATCGCAAAGAGGATTCCGAGGACCATATCCGCTGCGCCAACCGGCAGGGCGTTGGCGGCGACGCGGCCTTGCGCGTAGAGCACCGTCACCGTGACGACCCAACCGGCCTTTTCGAGAATGGCCACCGGCATCAGCGGGCGATAGCGAAGCGGATCGGATGCCATGACCAGGAACGCGAGCTGCCACGCCAACGTGATGGCGGCGAACCCGTAGTAGTACTCGGGATGGGTAATCGCCGGTGGGCTCATCCGGCCGACGGTGTCGTATAAGAAGAACAACGGGGGCACGACCAGCAGCCCCCAGATTCCGGCGCCGATGAAGACGCGTCTCGCAAACGTCATCCCACTGCCTCCTGGAAACATAGTGTGGCACTGAGACACGTATTTCATCGCCGCCTTGCCAACCACGAAATCTGCCGGCGCCCGGCGAATGGGCCGCGACGCGTGCACGCTCGCGGTAAGATGTAAGGATCATGAAATCCGGCGCTCCGGGGTCGTTTGGGGCGCATCTGAAAGCGCTTCGCGAAACAGCGGGCTTCACCCAGGAAGAGCTCGCCACGATCGCCGGCCTCTCCGTCCACGCGGTCAGTGCGCTCGAGCGGGGGGAGCGGCGGCGCCCCCACATCGACACCGTCCGCGCCCTCTCCGCGGCGCTCGATTTGTCTGGTCCAGCGCGCGACGCGCTGCTGGCAAGCGCACGTGCACCCGCTCACCAAACCGCAGTTGACGAACTGAGTTGCACGGCGCTGCCGCTGCCATTGACGACGCTGCTGGGTCGTGAAGTGGAACTTCGAACCGTGCGCGCGTGGCTCGCTGATTCCATGGCGCGACTGATCACGCTCGTCGGTCCGGGCGGGGTCGGCAAGACGCGGCTTGCACTCGAGATTGCACGCAGCGTCGCTGACGAGGGGACGACTCGTGTCGTGTTCGTTCCGCTCGCCGGGATCAGCGAGGCGTCGTTTGTCGGGCCGTCCATCGCCGACGCGTTCGGATTCTCGAATGTCAGCGGCGCCGACCTCACGGTGCGCTTGCGCGCGGCGTGCGCAGATCAACCGACGCTGATGATCGTCGACAACTGTGAACACGTCCTCGAGGCGGCTCCGCTGCTGGCCGATCTGCTGACGTCGGCGGAGTCGCTTCGCCTGCTCGCCACCAGTCGTGCGCCGCTGCGCCTCCGGGGGGAGCGCGAGTACGCCATTGGTCCGCTTGCGCTGGAACTCGGATCGGAGCCTCTGGCGCCGGCAGACCTCGCGCGCATCCCCGCGGTGCAATTGTTCGTCGAGCGAATCCGTGATGTTCAACCGGAATTTCGCCTGAACGCTGCCAACGCCGGCACCGTCACGGCGATTTGCCGCCGCCTCGACGCGCTTCCGCTGGCGCTCGAACTCGCGGCTCCGTGGATGAAAGTGCTGCCAGCCGACGATCTCTATCGCCGGCTCGAGCATGACGTCCTGCTCTCGACCGCCGCTCCGCGCGACCTTCCCGAACGGCAGCAGACGATGAGCGCCACGATTGCGTGGAGTTATCAACTTCTCGGTCCGGATGACCAGCGCGCGTTTCGCCGGATCGGCGCCTTGCCGGGCCGCTTTCCGATTGAAGCGGCTGGTGCCGTTCTCGCGGGAATCGACGCGGAGCGGGACTCGCGGGCAACCGCCAACGCCATTGCGGCCGTTGCCGGTCTCATCGATAAGAGCCTGCTCTCGCGCGCGGACACCTCCGTGCCCAACCGTCCCCTCTATCAAATGCTTGAAACCGTTCGCGCCTACGCCTCACTCGAACTGGCGGCCGCACACGAACGCGACGAGGCGATGGATGGGCTCGTGCGGTATTGCAAGGGTGAAGCGGCGCGCGCGGCGACTGGCCTGGTTGGCTCGTCACAGGCCGAGTGGCTGGATCGCGTGCGCGATGATCTCGAGACCTACCGCGCGGTGCTGGCGTGGCTCATCGATCGCGGCCGCGCTGGTGACGCCTGTGACATCACGTGGCAACTCCACTTCTTCTGGCTCATCAGAGGACGTGCCGCCGAAGGCATCCGGTGGTTCGAGCGGTGCTTGAACCTGACCCCGCTGCCGCCTGCTGTTGAATCGAGAGCGCTCGTCGGCACTGCGACGATGTTGTTCACACAGGGGGAACTCGCGCGCGCGCGCGACTGGTCGGCGCGGGCGCTCGATCTCGATGCCGTTGACCTCGATGTCGCAGTCATGGCCGGTCATTTGCTCGGACACGTCGAGCGGGCGCGCGGCAACCTCGACGCGGCGCGCGAACGTTTTCTGTCGAGCACAGAAGGCTTCCGCTCCCTGTCGAGTGACTGGGGCGTCGGCAACGCCTTGCTCGCACAGGCATCCGTCGCGCTGGCGCGCAACGACCTCGAACAATCGGAGCGGCTACTCGATGATGCAACAGCGGTGCTGCGCCACTCAGGTCCCTGGTTCCTGAACCTGCCGCTGTACGTTCGCGCGCTGCACGCCGTTCGTCGGGGGAAAGCTGACGAAGCGATCGCGCTGGTGCGCGAAACCCTGCTCTGCAGCAGGAAGCTCCACGACACCTTCGCGTTCATTTACGCCCTCACCCCCCTGGCCGTGGCCGCGGTGATCAAGGGAGATCATGCCTGGGCAGGCCGGATCCTTGGCGCCCGCGATGCCGTGACCGAGCGGACCGGCGTCTCTTTGATTGACAAGTCCGTGACGGAGCTGCGCGAAACGACTGAACGCGAAGTCCGCGACCGTCTTGGTCCCGATCGCTGGGACCGCGCCTACAGCGCCGGCCGCAGCGCCTCGATCGATTCTTTGCTGAAGGACATCGATCGTGCCGCCGGGTGATTAGCGATTCATGCTGAAATTGCTGAATGCTGAATTCTGATTGCTGATTGAAAAACTCGAACGCGAAGCGTTCGGGCAATTCAGCATGTTCAGAAATCAGCATTCAGAAGTTTCAGCGAACAGGTTTTGAAACCACGTTTTGAACACTATGACCCGAGTGCCCGTGTGAAGTCCCTCAGTTCTCCATCATTCAAGTCCGACACGGCCCAGAACGACATGCCGGCGCGAGTCCAGTGATGGATGTGGAATCCGCGTACTGTTCGCGTCTCAATTGAACGGGACGCGTCGACCGCCGGCGCCACGAAGACGTTGATCGTGTGCTGGCGCCGTTGATACACGAGCGCGGCGGCGGGCCGGCCGTCGAGATAATCAAGACGACCACCTACCAGTGGAAATCCGCTCGAGGCAAGATCGGCAACCGGTGGCGAGAAGTCAAGCTTGCCAAGGAACCATGGCTTCACCGTGTGTTGATCCGTCGAACGCACATCGAGGAGATGATCGCCCATCAAGGATCGCACATGGCCATCAACCACTTGCTCGACAATGCTGTCGGTGCGGACGGTGGCCATCTGCAGGAGCGCGACGCCGCCTCCGGCGACGATGATCACCGCGGCTGCGGCCGCCCAGGTGAGAAGCCGATGCCGTGCGTTGGTCTTCGTCGTCTGCTGCGACACATGGTCGCGAACACGGTCCGGCGCTGAATGATAGGGAAGCGCCCGAAGCAGTCGGCTCAACGCCTGCCGTTCGGCGACTCGGCTGCGGCACAGGGCGCATCCAGGCAGATGATCGCGAATGTCCCCATCGCTCGCGGCATCGAGTTCGCGATCGACGTAAGCGTCGACGTCGCGTTCGACAGTTTCGCAGGTCACAGCACCCCCTCCAGCGCTGGCTCGGATTTCAGCAGCGCGAGCAGCCGCTCGCGTCCGCGTGCCAGGCGCGACATCACCGTCCCGATCGGCACTTGCACGACTGACGCGATCTCCTTGTACGACATACCTTCGATCTCTCGCAGGACGATGACTTCGCGAAAATCGACAGGTAGTTGAGCGAGCGCTTCACGTACGTGTGCGACAGTGGTCTGCTGCAGCAACCGTGCCTCGGGATCGAGCGCATCATCAGCGGCTGAGTCACCGGTCTCATTCAAGGGTGTCATGCTCGTGACCTTCGCGTGACGCGCGATGCGGCTGTACCACGCGTTCCGCACAATCGCAAAAAACCATGCACGCGCATCATCGCCGCGCAGCGACGAAAAATAACGGAGCGCTCGCACGCAAGCATCCTGCACGACGTCCTCTGCCTCGGCATCGTTTCGTGTCAGCCAACGTGCGTAGTTGAATGCCGCATCGAGGTGGGGAAGGACGGTCGCGTCGAACAAGCGTGAAACCATTACTCCTTCAGAAGACACGGAAACCTGATTCTTTATTCCCTGCGGAATAACGGCGCGGTTGCGTGTGTATGTAAAGCAGAACTATCGAAAGGCGACTCGAGAGAGTGCCGGAGATCCTGCGAGTCTGAGGAGGCATGCGTGGCAAGACGAAAAGAGACGATCGATCCCGACAGGCGCCATTTTCTGCAATGCATGGCGTGGGTGGGCACTGGGGCGGTTTGGACCCTTTCAAGTGGCGTCCTCAAGGGTTCGCCGCTTGGTCAGGTTTCCGGCGGAGCCATGACGGCGCACGGAGCGGGCGGGCTCCGCTTCGTGCAGATCAGCGACAGCCACATCGGCTTTGACAAACCAGCCAACACGGACGTGACCGCCACACTTCGGGAGGCAATCGCGAAGATCAAGGCGGAACCCGAGCCTCCGGCATTCGTTCTTCACACCGGCGATCTTACGCACCTGTCGCGCCCATCAGAGTTCGACACCTTGCAGCAAGTGTTGTCAGAGCTGTCGCTCCCGGTGTTCTATGTCCCCGGCGAGCACGATGTGCTCGAGGATGACGGCAAAAGTTATCTGGAGCGGTTCGGCAAGGGCACATTCGGCTCGGGTTGGCAGAGCTTCGATCAGAACGGGGTGCACTTCATCGGGCTGGTCAACGTCGTAAATCTCAAGGCCGGTGGGCTCGGCACGCTTGGCGACGAGCAACTCGAATGGCTCGAGCGCGACGTCAAGCGACTCTCGAGCAGCACACCGATCGTGGTCTTTGCACACATTCCGCTCTGGTCTGTGTATCCCGAGTGGGGCTGGGGCACCGACGATAGCGAGCGTGCGCTGTCGTACCTGAGGCGATTTGGTTCAGTCTCGGTCCTCAACGGCCACATTCATCAAGTCATGCAGAAGGTCGAAGGACACGTCACGTTTCACACGGCAATGTCCACGGCGTTTCCGCAGCCCGCGCCCGGAACTGCTGCGTCTCCGGGGCCAATGAAAGTGGCCGACGATCGGTTGCGGAAGGTGCTCGGCCTGTCGCGCATGTCATTTCACGCGGTGAATCATCCGATTGCGATCACCGATCTGCCACTCGCAGCGGATGGTCCACCGTCTGGCACCAAGGACGTGGTCATCGACAACTTCAGCTTCGCGCCGGCGGCGGCAACGGTGCCGGTCGGGGCGACCATCACCTGGGTCAATCACGACGACGTGCCCCATGTGGTGATGAGCACGGAGAAGACGTTCAAATCGCCAGTGCTCGACACTGACGAAAAGTTTTCCCACTCGTTCGATGCGCCAGGTACCTACGAGTACTTCTGCTCGCTACATCCGCGAATGACGGGCCGGATCGTGGTCTCGTAACCGGGACACGCCTCCACTTCGGTAGTCCACCAGCGGTCGTTTCCTTTCGAAAGAGTTCGATCGGCGCGCGCCTACGACGGTAGCGGCGACGTTACCCCGTGAACGCGCAATCAGGCGCATTCCGAACGGCCGCCGATTGCGACGCGGAGTGATTCGTGCCGCGTCAGGAGGTTCTTGATGCATATGGGATCAATCACCCGGTCGATGGCGCATTCGCTCGTTGCGGCCGTCGTCGTGTCGGCGTCGGCTGGGCCGGTGCTGGCGCAATCTCACGACCACCCGGGGATCGTCGCGGCGCATAAGCCGACCGCCCAGGAAAACGAGCTCGTGCAAACGGTCCGCGACGCGACAGAGAAATTCAAGAACGTCACCAACATTGCCGGCCCCGGCGAAGGCTATGAATTGAACTTCGGCTGCGTCAGCGGCGGCGATTTCGGCGCGATGGGTCTGCACTACATCAACATGCCGCTCGTTGCCGACGGCGAGATCAAGGCGGAGCAGCCCGAAATCATTCTGTTCGAGCCGACGCCGGGCGGCGGCATCCACATCACCGGAGTGGACTACATCGTGGACGCGGCGGCCTGGGATGCAAACCCCGAGCACACCGGTCCGCCACAGCTGAAGGGCCAGCTATTCCATTTCTTCGATAAGCCAAATCGTTTTGGTCTCAATCCTTTCTACACGCTGCACGTGTGGGCGTGGAAGGACAACCCCAACGGCACGTTTACCAACTGGAACCCGAATGTGTCGTGCGATGCATTCAACCCACCGATGCAAACTCAACGCTAATCGTCTCGCCCCTCATCCACAGTCTTCATTCCTTCATGTCGGCCGGAGCTCCGTTGGGTTCCGGCCGATCCTTTCCCTCGGCAGGCAAGCTAAAATTAACAAGCCGGAGGGTCCGATGATCACGCTCGTTCCTCTGATTTTCGCGACGGCGTTTCTTCAGCAGTCGCCGGCAAACCAGGCCCCTACGCCATCGGAGACGTATCGTCCTGGGCAGGGCGTCACGGCGCCCGTGCTTTTGCGCGAGACGAAGCCGAACTACACGGCGGAGGCGATGCGAGCTCGCATTCAGGGGATCGTTACTCTCGAATGCGTGGTGATGCCGGATGGATCGGTCGGGGACGTGCGGGTTGCGCGCTCACTTGATCTCCAGTTCGGCCTTGACCAACAAGCCGTGAACACGCTCAAGCAGTGGCTCTTCCGGCCGGGAATGAAAGACGGCGTGCCAGTTCCGGTTCTTGTCAGGGTGGAGATGGCCTTCACGCTCAGAGATCGGCCGGAGGACGCGAAACCTGCGACAGCTCCCGGAGCACCATTGCCATCGGGCCGCGATGCGCCAGCGCCGCTCGCCTGGCCCGACGGGTTTGGAGGTGGTTCCATTGCTGCCTCCATCGGTTTCAGCAATGGCGTACTCCATCAGCCGACACTTGATGTCGCGTTCGCGTACCCCGTGACCTGGTCAATGGTGGAATCGAGTGCCGGTATCACGCTCCACGCAGAGGACGCGAGCGGCACTCGTGCCGTGACGATTTCATCGCCGCAGCCGGCGCCATTCTCGCTGACCGAACCGGTCAGTCAATCAATGCTGGATTCGTTCACGGTCGCGGCGCGAGCCGGTGCCGCGTTCATTACCAATCCGCGCATTATCAAGTCTGGCCAGGTCCAGCGCTATGGCGGACTGTGGATCTGGTTCGAAATGGCCGCGCCAAGCTTCGAAGGCTGGAACGCACCGGCTGCGCTGGCGGATCGCCTTCGCACCGGATACGGCGGCATTCACGTCTGGAGTTTCGCGACCACGGCGGCCGGACAAAGCATCAGCGTTTTCTGCACCGTTGTCCATCGGGCCGGTCTATCGGAGGCCGATCAGCAGGAGCAGATTCGGCGCGCAGGAGCGGAGTTCGCGGAGATCCTCAAACGGATCACGATTCAGGCACGCTGACAAGAGCAAGCGGACGCGATTGTCTGTGGCCGCGATCACTGCACTACTGCCGCGCCTGGTCTTTGACACATCAGCAGCACCTGCTTTCGCGTCAGTCGCAGATGGGCCGGATCGGGCTGCTCCATTTCCCGCGTGGCCAGCGTCGGCCGCAGGAGGCCCCCCGCTGAATGGTCGGCACTGTCGAGCAGGTAGTGGCCGAGTTCGTGCGCGAGCGCGACGCCCAGCATCCGCAGCAGAATCGCATCGCGTTCCATTGGCGGTTTCATCGTGAACGACTGGCCGTCGCTCCCCGAGTTCCGCGCGAGCGATTCCGCGCCTCCGAGCCACAAATGAATGTAGGGCGTGGCATGTCCCTGGGTGAAAAGCGTGTCGCCGACCGCGATCGGAGAGCCGTCGATCGCGCCGCGCATCGTCCCTCCCGAGACGACGACCGTGATCGCGTCGCTGTCGGTCCCGGGTTCGATGCTGATGCCGTAGGGTGCCCAGATCCGGTTGCTGACCTCGAGAATGTTGGCGAAGACGGACTCACGCAGGCGCGTCTGGTTATACATCCGGACATGAACGATTCGCGGGCCGGAATCATCACTGCAGTCGGAGCACGGGCGACACAGGATCGATCCCTGGTTAGGGACACGTGCGACCGCGACCGCTGGAAGTGTTGTCGCCATGACGAACGGAAGTGCCACGATCCGAGCTTTGAAAGTCACAACTGCCTCACGAGATCCGTGCTGGAAACGGGATCCGATTGCTGCCGGATTGCTTGTTCGCGAATCGCGCCGGATCGCCGAAGAGGCCGGCGACGCGATTGCGGCCCGCTCGTTTTGCCCGATACAGCGCCGCGTCGGCTTCGGCGAGCCAGTCGTCGACCGATTGCTCCTTCGCCAGTTCGACGACGCCGACACTGATCGAAACGGGCTGGCCTGGGACCAGACCTGCGTCCTGGACGACGCGCCGGATGTCCTCGGCGACGCATAGGGCGTCTGGAAACCTTGCACCGGTGAGCAACAGCGCGAATTCCTCGCCACCGGCACGAAACAGCGCATCGACTGCACGCATGCGCTGACCGATCAAGGCTACGAGCGTCTTCAGCACCCGATCCCCTTCGGGATGACCGAGCGCGTCGTTGATGCGCTTGAATCGATCGATGTCGAACAGCAGCAATGACGCACGCTCACCACTGCGACGGCGTCGCTCGACCGCGGTCGCCAGCGTGTCTTGCATATGACGCCGGTTGAAGGCGCCGGTTAATGGGTCGGTGATCGCTTGTTCCTCGAGCACGCGCACGCGGCTCTGTAGCGTCACCATCCGGATCCCCGCGGCGACGAGCGCCGCCAGGAGAACGAGGTCCGACGTCATTTCCGTTCCCGCCCGTTCGTGACCGCCCGCTGCGCGGAGGATGTCGCGTGGCGTGAACAAAACACGATCGCCGCGAGGACGCGAACTGAAACGGTCATCGAACCTCCTACGAAAGTAGGAGGCGGGTGGAGAAATCTTTCAGTGAAGCGG
>Ga0075423_10005576_pt1 | contig 11776 bp, 13 predicted proteins | sample SoiMethybrSBSTD2_FD_80114 | JGI IMG/M metagenome (GOLD analysis project Ga0075423, IMG submission 80114) | Bulk soil microbial communities from a Populus tree surrounding site in Tennessee, USA - Soil MetaG P. TD hybrid SBSTD2 | ecosystem: Environmental > Terrestrial > Soil > Tree plantation...
CGCCGCCGGCCGTGACGGCGGCGCGAACGAAGCGGACGTGCGCTTCGTACTCTGGTCGCTCACCGGCGAGGAACAGCATCGCGCGGCCGCCGCATCGTTCTACCGAGATGCCCACGTGAAGGCGCCGCTCGCTGTGTACCGGCAGCGTTATCGCCTCCTGACGGGGGAGTCACTCGACCCCCCGCCCGCTCTCCCGCCGCTGCTGACCGAGCCGATCGCCGAGGTCGACGTGGACGCGCTCATGGGGCGGGTCGAGATGCTCGCCGCGGCAAGGCGAACGGCCACGCCGGCGTAATCGCCGCGGCAAGAGTGGGGGGCGCGCGACGCAAAGCGTCGCGCGCCCTATGCCGCCTGTTTTCGACTCAGCCCGCGGCGGCCCGATAGGCCTGCGCGTAGAACTGGTAGGCCTTCTCGTAGTTTCCGGCTGCCTGCTGTGCCACTGCCTGCGCGAAGGCCGACTCGGCCGACCCGACGCTCTGTCCAGCGGCCTTCAGCTTCTGGATCGAGTCCAACACGATGTCGTGCACGAGCCCGAGATGACCGTTGGGCTCCGGAAGCATGAACGCGATGATCGGCCCCTGGCCGTTGGGCTGCGCCAGGTTCTCCTCGATCTTCAGCCGGAGGTCGCCGGCGGCGTTGGCGTTGATCGTCGACTGGATCGTGTCGAGCTTCGTCAGCGCCGAGTCCAGCTTCGTGTTCGCCGTGTTCACGGAGGTCTGGAGGCCGTCGAGCTTGTTGTTGACGACCGTCGCGTTGTTCGTGAACGCGGTTTGGAACGCGTCCAGGCTGGCCTGCGTCGCCCTCGTCGACACCTTCGCGTCGAGGTTGGTGTTGACCAGCGTGCTGAGGCTGTTGAAGTTGGTCGTCAGCGTGTTGACGTTGGTCCCGATGGTGTCCACGGACGTCTGCGTCGCGCGTGTCGACACCTTGACGTCGAGGTTCTGTTGCACGAGTGCCTGGTGATCTTCGTCATCGCACGCCGAGGCGATGTTGTAGAGGTGCTCGAAGCCACGGAGGACGCCCTGCGGAATCGCCCAAAGCGCAACGGCGACGAGCCGGACCGGGAGCGAAAGTACGTCGTCCGGGACTGCCTCGAGTACCACATCCGCCGCCAGTGCCGCGTCGGCCGCGATCTCCACGTCAGTTTGCGTATAGCCCGCCGCCCGCGCCGTGGCGCAGTCGTTAGGCGTGATCGCGACTGAACGACCCGACGCCTTGCCCTTCCGCATACGGTCGACGAGCATCTGCAGCTTCGCGGGTATCGTGCGCCACTTCGGATAGGCCGAGAACGCTCGCTGCAGCACCGCAAGCTGTGCCGGTGTCATCCGCTGCACGGCCACACGCGCCCTGGCCAGGTTCGCCGACGGATCGACCTTAACCTGCGCCATGGCCAGTCGGCCCTGCGGCGTCGCTTGCAGCCCCTTCGCGACGTGCTGCATCTGCTGTAGGTAGGTCATGAACTGCTGCCGGAAAGCCGCCTGGCTGGCGGTTGTCTGCGACGTGCTCGTCGCCGACACCCCGGCGACCGATACCACTGCGGCGACGACGAGGCCCAGCACGAGGACGCCGACGACGCGTTGGACCGGACGGCCGGTCGAAAAACGACTTCTCATTTCTTCCCCTCCCTCTTCTCCCCCCGAATTCGTTGGCTATGTCCCTGGCACGCTCCCGAGACGAGCAGGGGCCTGTGGGGCCCGGCGCCGAGTGACTCTCCTCACGACGCTGTGGTCACGGCGGCTGGTGACCACTTCACCGGAGGAGGCTGCCGCTCGGCGTGACGCCGAGGCCGTGCCAGGCATGCGCGGAGTCTCACGTAGTCGCCGGGAAAGTCAAGTCACGAACGCAGGTTCGCTCGGAATAGGAAAGCGTCCACCTGCACGAGCACCGCCGCGTCGGTCAAGGTGCAGTCGACCTTGCTTCGCTTTCTGACGGCTGAAGAAGCGTCGATCGACGCGTTCATGTCGGTGTCGGCGGCGTCGCCGTACCAGGACCGGCTCCGGGAGTACGCCGAGTCGCTCCTTCGCGAGCGCTTCACGCGGCTCGGCTGGTGTGTTCTCGCGCTGGATTCGGACGTGCCGGTCGCCCGCGCCGCCTTCTGGGCGATCCCGGACGCTGCCGTGCCCATGGACCTCGTGCTGATCGAGACCGACTGGAGCGACCCGGACCTCACCGGCGGGCGCGCGTTGCTCGCACACATGCACGACCGCGCGGCGGCGCTCGGCGCCGCGACGCTACGCCACCACGTGGACAGCCCATCGACGGCGCCGCAGTACCAGGAGCACGAGTCCGCGCGCGCTCGTCTTCTCACCGGATCCGGCTACCAGCTCCTGCGCGACGGGCTCCGCTGGCGGTATGCGATTTCCGCGCCCGCCGAACCGGTGCCGCGGACGTCGTTGGCCTTCCGGAGCCTGGCCGAGGTCGGCGAAGACGCCTTCGTCGATGCCATCGCTGCGACCTACGAGGGGACACGCGACTCCTGGATGACGCGAGAGATTCAGGAGCGCGGAGTGGTGGGCGCGGCGCGCTCCGACTTCGCGGATTACCAGGAACTGGACTACCTGCCCGACTGGTGGGAGCTCGCTTATACCGAGGGAGGCAAGCTCGCCGGCGTGATCATGGCGGCGCGGATCCCGGGCGCCGCCGTCATCGCCTACGTCGGCGTCGCCCCCGACCAGCGCGGGCGCGGCCCTTGCGGCACAGCTCGTCGGTCGCGGCACGCGGCAGCTGGGGGCGAGCGGAGCCACGGAGATCCGCGGCGACTGCGATCGTGACAACATCGCGATGGTGAAGGCCTTTCGGCGGGCGGGTTACGAGCGGCTTGCCCGGCGTCGCAGCTTCGAACGCAGCTTGCCCGCCTGACGAACGTACCGCCGGGTGCGTGTTCAGGTTCCTTCAGGTGTAGGGGCCCTTGCCGCTCGCTCCTTGATCGCCTCGAGGCGTCGCATGCGCTCTTCCTGATAGGCGATGCTCCCACGGAGGAAGGCGATCAGGAACTCGAGCTGCGCGTCGGAGTAGATGGAGAGCGCTTCCGCCCCCTCCTCGGGCGTCCCGTACAGCTCCACCGCCCGTTGCCGGAGCTCGGGCGCGACCTCGACCAGGACGCGGCGGCGGTCTTCCGTGTCGCGGGTGCGCCGCGCGTAACCCTTGGCCTCCAGGCGGTCGATCAGGGCGGTCGTCGCGCCCGGGCTCAGTCGCGCGCGCTCGGCAAGCCGGCCAGCAGTCATCGGGCCTTCCTGGTCGAGGATGTCGAGGCAGCGGAAGGCGGTGGCGTCGAGACCGAGGTATTCGGCGGACGCGTGGTCGAGTGTCTGGGTTGCCGTCTGGGAGGCGCGCACGGCGGCGATGAACTCCTCAATCAGTTCGTCTCTCGAAAATTTTGACACTGGAATAGTCTATGTGGTAAAACGTTTCTACGATCGAAATTATAGCGGAATGGAGGAGAGCATGAGGGCAATCGAAGCATCGGACCTCCGCAAGGCGTACAAGGGCGGTGTCGTCGCCCTCGACGGGCTGAGCTTCGAGGTCGAAGCGGGCACGATCTTCGGTCTGCTGGGCCCGAACGGTGCGGGGAAGTCCACGACGGTGAAGATCCTGACGACGCTCTCGCGTGCCGACAGCGGCGAGGCGCGCGTCGCCGGTCTCGACGTCGTCCGCGACGCCGACCGCGTCCGACGGGCGATCGGCGTCGTCGGCCAGCGGCCGGGCCTCGATCCCGAGGCCACCGGCCGGGAGAACCTCGAGATGCAGGCCGAGTTCTACGGGCTCGTCGGCTCCGAGCGGCGCGAGCGGGTGACCGAGCTCCTCGACCGCCTCGGCCTCGCAGACGCCGGCGGACGGCTCGCCAAGACGTACTCCGGCGGCATGCAGCGGCGGCTCGACGTCGCGCTCGGTCTCGTCCACCGACCGAAAGTGCTCTTCCTCGACGAGCCGACCACCGGTCTGGATCCCGAGGTTCGCGGCGACCTGTGGCGCGAGATCGAACGGCTGGCACGGGACGACGAGATGACGATCCTGCTGACGACGCACTACCTGGAGGAAGCCGACCGGCTCGCGTCAGCGCTGGCGATCGTCGACCGCGGCCGAATCGTCGCCGAGGGCACGCCGGACGAGCTGAAGAGCGAGCTGCGAGGAGACACGGTCCAGGTCGAGCTGTCGGAGTCCGCAAACGGGGATGCCTCCATGGCAGTGCGACGGCTTGCAGGGGTCAGCGAGCTCAGCGTCGACGGAAAGCTGCTCCGCGCACGCGTGGACAACGGCGCCGCGGCTGTTCCGTCGATCGTGACCGCGCTCGAGCGAGACGGCCTCAGCGTCGCCTCGGCGACGATCGCCCGGCCCTCGCTCGACGACGTCTATCTGCGCCATGCCGGACGTTCGTTCGAGGAGGCGGACGCCGAAACCGACAACGCGAGGAAGGAGGCAGCATGACCGTCGTCCGACATACCAAGCAGGTCGCCCTTCGTTACATCCGGGCCCTCCTGCGCCAGCCGGCGTGGGTCGCCATCTCGCTCGTCCAGCCCGTCATCTGGCTGCTGCTCTTCGGAGGCGTGTTCAAGCGCGCCGCGGACATCCCGGGCTTCACCGGCGGCTCGTACATCGAGTTCCTCACGCCGGGCATCGTCGTCATGCTCGCCGTCTCCGCGGCGGGTTGGGTCGGGATGGGATTCATCGAGGACATCAACCGCGGCACGATGGACCGGCTCCTCGTCTCGCCGATCTGGCGCGGCGCACTCAACCTCGGGAGCGTCGCGCAGTCCGTGCTCAGCATCGTCATCCAGAGCGCGATCGTGATCGGGTTGGCGCTCGCCGTCGGCGCCCGATTCGACGGGGGCGCCGCCGGCGTGGCCGTGCTCGTCGCCGTCGCCGGAATGCTCGGGGCCGTCTTCGCGTCGCTATCGAACGGCGTCGCCGTCCTGACGCGGCAGCGCGAGACGCTGATCGGCGTCGTCACGATGGTGACGCTGCCGCTGACGTTCCTCTCGTCGGCGCTGATGCAGCAGAGCCTGCTGCCGGGCTGGATCCGCTGGATCGCCAAGTTCAACCCGGTGAATTGGGCGGCCGACGCGGGTCGCTCGGCCGTGGGAGCGCACGCGGACTGGGGGTTGATCGCAACCCGCACCGGCTTTCTCGCCCTGGTGCTGCTCGCCGGCGCCGCCTTCGCGACCCGGGCGTTCAACAGCTACCAGCGCTCGATCTGACCCCCCACCTGCGAAGGGAGGTACAGCGATGATCGCAGCCCTCAGCTGGCCGGCAGCCTCGGTCTACATCGCCCTGATCATTTCCGTCGCATTCGTCGTGGCGGTGCTGACCTGGTCGATCTTCAGGACCGGGCAGGCGGCCATCCGAAGCGAGGGTCGCGAGCGGCGAGCTCACGAACCGCTCCGGCAGTGAGGCTCACTTTCGCGGCACCTCGAAGACCTCGATCGTGTGCTCGCGGCCGCCGACCAGAAACGGGTGGTCTCGGAGCAGGCGGAGGACCTCGTCCCGGTCCTCCGCCTGGATGACGCTGTAACCGCGGAGCGGTGCCGGAGCGTCCGACGAGGTCGCATCCGCGTGCGCCACGAAGCCGTTCAGCATCGGCGAGCCGAGGTCGACGAGCCTGTGGCCGAGGCCCTCGAACCATTCCGGCCAGCCCTCGTGCGAGGCGTCCGGCGGGGTCGTGGGTCCGCTGTAGAGGACGATGAAGCTCTTCATTTCCGCTCTCCTTTCCCGTCGCGCACGAGTCGCGGCGTCCGGCTTCTCGCGCATGAGACGAATGGGCGGCGCGCGAAAGGACAGCTCAGCCGCAGGTCTTGCGGTACGCCGCGACGGAGCCTGAGGCAAGAGCACCGCGGGGGGGTCTAGCGGGGACGACGAGCGGGACTGCCCCCACCGCCGCGGTGGAATCAGTCGCCGAGGGGAGGGGACAACCAGGGCGACCTCGAAATGAGACGTCAGAGCGGCGTAGAAGTCAGCAGCCATGAGAAGCTTCACCATCGCCGATCGCCGAGATGCCCGCAGAAAGGAGCCCGATGCTCGCTGACTACACGTTCCTCGATGTCCTCTGGACGCTGATCATCTTCTTCGCGTGGGTGATCTGGTTCTGGCTGTTGATCACCGTCTTCGCCGACCTGTTCCGCCGGCGTGACATCTCCGGATGGAGCAAGGCCCTCTGGATCATCTTCGTGATCGTCCTTCCGTACCTCGGCGTCTTCATCTACCTGATCGCGCAGCACGACGGGATGGCGGAGCGGAGCGCCCAGGACGTCCGGACGGCGCAGGTGCAGACGGACGACTACATCCGGTCCGTCGCCGGAAGCGGCGGCCCCGCCGCGGAGATCGAGCGCGCGAAGCAGCTGCTCGACAGCGGGGCGATCACGCAGGCCGAGTTCGACAGCATCAAGGCCAAGGCGCTCGCATCGAGCTAGGAAGGCGGAGCGTTCTCCTCCGGAGCGCCGAGCTCTTCGTCTACGAGTGGGGTGAGGACGAGGCGCCGGCGCTCCTCTATTGGGACGGCCTGGGCGGGACCGGCCTGCATGCCAACGAGATCGCGCCGGTGCTCGTTCGGGAGTTCGGATTCCGCGTCATCGCGCCTGATCCACCCGGCCACGGGCGCTCGCCGCCGCTCGCTCAGGAGGCGTACCTGCCGTCGCGACTGGCACGCGTAGCGGACGAGCTCCTCGACGCGCTCGGCGTGTCAGAGGCGGTCTCCGTCGGCTTCTCCGTCGGCGCCGAGGTCGCCTGCGCGTTCGGAGCCCGCTACTCGGCCCGAACGGCGGCGCTCGTGCTCGTCGACGGCGGCTACTCGGACTTCGCCGACCTGCCGGATTTCGACGTCGACGCTGGCCTCGCGACCCGGGTGGCCAGGGCGCGGGAGCGGGCCAGCGACGAGGTCTATCCCGGCTGGGATGCGTACTTCGACTACGAACGCTCGGCGATCGGCCGCTGGAGCCCCGAGCTCGAGGCCGCGCACCGCGCGACGATGCGCGAGCGGGACGGAAAAGTCGAGCCGATCATCACCCCGGAGACTGTCGGCGGGATCCGGCACGGCAACTGCGTCGAGCCCACGGTCTCGACGCAGGCGGCGCTGCGCGCTGCGCGGATGCCCGTGCTGCTCGTGACTCCCGCGCGACACGGCCGGCGCGAGGCGCTCGCCCGCGCTGGGATCGAGCGATTCCGTGCCAACGTGCCGCAACTCGAGGTCGAGGAGCTGCCAACGGGCGTCCACGACCTCGTCTCCTACGCCGGGCCAGACCTCGCCGTGCGCATCGGCTCCTGGCTCATCCGCCGAGGATAGGGACGCTGTCGCCGAAGGCCGTATGATCGCCGCGTGACCGACGCCACGACTTCCGAGGTCCTCACCGAGCGCCCGAAGCCAGAGCGGTTTTCACGCAAGCGCGCGCTCCTCGTCTGGTCGCTCGTCGCCGTTGCGACGATCCTGCTGTTCCTCTCGTCGCTCACGCTCTGGCTGAAGCGCCAGGTGATCGACAGCAAGGGGTACGCGGACACGTCCGCGCAATTGCTCCAGAACGAGGAGATCCGCACGTCGGTGGCCACGTACATCACGGACACCGTTTTCCAGAAGGTCGACGTCAACGCCATCCTGCAGCAACAGCTGCCGCCGCGGCTGCAGCCGCTCGCGCCGGTCGCCGCGGCCGCGCTACCGCAGCTCACGGACCGCACCGTGAACCGCCTGCTCGCAAGCCCGCGAGTCCAGGACCTCTGGGTCGAGGCGAACCGCCGCGCGCACGATCGCTTCATCGACATCCTGAACGGCAAGAAGACCGGGCGGTTCGCCACGGCGGGCGGGGCGGTCGTGCTCGACCTCAATCCGCTCATCAGGGAGGTCGAAGGCAGCGGCGGCCTCGGCAAGAGGATCACGGCAGAGCTTCCCCCGGATGCCGGGCGGATCGTCATCCTGAAGTCCGACCAGCTCGATCAGCTGCAGAAGGCGTTCAAGTTCCTGAAGGCGCTCACCGTCTTCCTGCTGGTCGCTGCCCTCGGTCTCTTCGCGATCGCGATCTACCTCGGCTACCCCAGGCGTCGCAACGTTCTGCGCGCCTCGGCGGTGATCTTCATCTTTGCCGGGCTCCTGCTCCTGATCGTTCGCAACCAGCTCGGCCCCGCGATCGTCGAATCGCTCGTGAAGACGGACTCCTTCAAGCCGGCCGGCCGAGCGGCGGTCGCGATCACGACCGGGATGCTCCATGAGATCGCCGTCGCGCTGATCGTCTACGGGGCGGTCGGCCTCGTGGGCGCCTGGCTCGCCGGCCCGACGCGGTGGGCGACGGGGATCCGGCGCCGGCTCGCGCCGCCGTTTCGCGACCGCCCCGGGATCGTGTTCGGCGTCGTCGCCTTCGTGTACCTGCTCCTGGTCCTCTGGGGCCCGACGCCGGCTCTCCATCGCTGGTGGGGGATCCTCCTGCTCGCCGCCCTCGTCTTCCTGGGGGTCTGGGCGCTGCGGCGGGAGACGCTCCGCGAGTTTCCCGAGGCCGCGCCTCCACCCCCTGTAACGGCGGCGTAGCGGCTACTCGAGCCCCGCGAAGGCGAGCGTCTCGCGGAGGCCGAGCAGGCCCTCGGTCGCGCCGACCGCGGTCGTCGCAAGCGCGCCGAGCGCGTTTGCAAGCCGGGCCGAGCGCTCCAGCGGCCAGCCTGCGAGGGCGCCGTAGAGCAGGCCGGCGGCGAACGCGTCGCCGGCGCCGGTGCCGTCTACGACGCGAACCGAGAATGCCTCGACGTGTGCCTCGAAGCCTAGGCCCGAGACGAAGCAGCCCTCGGCGCCCGTCTTCAACGCCACGGTGCCGACGCCGCGTCCGCGGAGCCACGCAGCGACGTCGGCGGGGTCGCGCTCGCCGGAGATCGCCTGACCCTCGGCGAGGCTAGGGGTGAAGACGTCGAGGTGGGGGAGCGCCGGCAGGATCCGCTCCCAGCGTCCGGTCGGATCCCAGACCGGATCGAGACTCGTGTGCAGGTCGCGCGACCGCGCCTGCGCGAGCAGCGCCGCCGACGGCGGTCCGTCGAGCTCCGGCATCACGAGCGCACCGCCGAGATGCAGGGCGCGCCCGGCGAAGAGGAGCTCCAGGTCGAGGTCGTCCGAGCGGACGCGCCCATTGGCCCCCGGGAGGTGCAGGAAGGTGCGCTCGCCCTCGGTGTCGACGAGGACGACGGTTGCCGAAGTGGACACCGCCGGGTCGACGACGACCCCGCGCCGGTCGATGCCGCGCTCGTCGAGCAGGCCGCGGAGGAAGTCGCCGAACGGGTCGGCGCCGACCTTTCCGGCGACGCCGCTCGCCACCCCGAGCCGGACGAGCGCCGTCGCGGTGTTGAGCGCACAGCCGCCGCCCCGCAGCGCGACGCCGTCGACGAAACCAAGGGTCCCGCGCGGCGGCAGCTCGTCGACGGGCGACGCGATCACGTCGGCGACGAGGATGCCGAGGCATGTGACTTCCTGCGCAGGCGTCATGGCTATCGCGCCGGATCGGGCGCGAGGCAGCGGAGCAGCCGCAGGTTCCCCGACGCTTCGAGCGACTCCGCCGCCGCGGGGACGGCGAACCCGTCTCCGGCCCGCGCCGGGACGCCTCCTAACGATCCTTCGCCGTCGAGGACGAGGAGGATCGCGAACCGCCCTGCCGGCTCCGCGCGCCGATCGGCCCAGAAGAACGCCTGGGCATCGTCCGGAAGCGTTCGCACCGGCTCGTGTGGCGAGAGGTCGAGGGCGCCGAGCGCTCGCTCCCACCCGAGACCGAGGTGGCTGTCCTCGGGGCGGATCGGGTAGCCCTTCCACTCGCAGACGAGCGAGAAGTCGGTCGGCTCCTGAAGCTCCGCGATCAGCACGCCGGCTCCGATCGCGTGCGGCACACCGGCCGGCACGTAGACGACGTCACCGGCGCGAATCTCGACCCGGTTCAGAGACCCGAGCAGCTCGTCGCGCGCCTGCGCTTCGATCCAGCCGCGATAGCGCTCGAGTGTGACCGGCTCCCGCAAGCCGACCCACACCTCGGCCGCCTCGCCGCGGGTCGCGACGACGATCCACGCCTCAGCCTTGCCGAACGGCGATCCGAGGTTCGCGCGGGCGAAGTCTCGGCTGGGGTGGGCGTGGACGGGCAGGCGCTCAGCCGCGTCGAGGAGCTTGACGAGCAGACCGGTGGACGTGCCGAAGCGGTCCAGATGCTCGCGGCCGAGCCACGGCTTCGCATCCGCCGAGACGACATCGCGGAGGAGTCGGCCGTCCGTGAGCCGCGACAGTCCCGCTTCGGGCTCGTCACGGCCCGGGTTCGACGCTGCCGTTACGGATCCAACCCAGTCCTCGGGGAACGACCCGTCCGGCTCGGGCGCCGCGCGCAGCGTTCCGAGCAGCGCGCCGCCGCGGTAGAAGCGGTAGACGCGGTTCGGCGGTAGAGCTTGCGGCAGCATGGTCCGGTTCCTTCGAGGGGGAGTAGTATTTTCCGCGCCATAGGAGGGGCAAAGCGAGGAGGAGGAAGACAGTGGGAGATCTGCTCAGAGGAAAACGCCGCCGAGGCGTGATTGCGGCTGTTGCGGTCGCCGCGATGGCGGTCCTGGCGGCGAGCATCGGCGCGGCCGCCAGCAAGAGCGCGCCGACGAAGGCGTCCGCGTCACCGCGCGTCGCGTTCCTGTTGCCGGAGAATGTGACCCCGCGGTGGGAGAACTTCGACCGTGGAGCGTTCGTGAACACCCTGAAGAAGCTCTACAAGGGTGTGCAGATCGACGTCGTCAATGCCAAGAACAACCCCGACACACAGACGTCGCAGGCGGAGAACGAGATCACGAAAGGCGCGAAGGTGCTCGTCGTCGCTGCGATCGACGGCAAGGCCTTCGGCAACGTTGCGAAGCGTGCGGCTGCACAGGGCGTGAAGGTGATCGCGTACGACCGGATCATCGCCGGCGCGAAGCTCTCGGCCTACGTTTCGTTCAACAGCGTCACCGTTGGACACTCGATGGGCGTCTGGATGAAGGCGCACACGAAGAAGGGTGCGCGGGTCGCGATCATCAACGGTTCGAACACCGACGCGAACGCCCACTTCGTCAACACCGGCATGCTGCAGGTGTTCAAGCCACTCTTCAAGGCCGGCTCGCGCAAGGTCGTCGGCCCGGCGGCGGGAACGTGGACGCCCGGCTGGGATCCGCCCACTGCCCAGCGTGAGATGGAGCAGCTCCTGACGAAGAACAAGAACAAGATCAACGCCGTCCTGTCCGCGAACGACGGAATGGCCGGCGGCATCATCGCGGCGCTCAAGGCGCAGAAGCTCGCGGGCAAGGTGCCAGTGACCGGCCAGGACGCCTCGCTCGAGGGCATCCAGAACATCATCCGGGGCTATCAGGGGATGACCGTCTTCAAGGACATCCGCAAGCAGGCTCCGGCGGCAGCGAGGATCACGAATGCGCTGCTCCGCGGAAAGAAGAAGCTCCCGGGGATCAACTCGCGGACGGCGAACGCTTCCGGCAGCGCCATCCCGACCGTGCTCCTGCCCGTCAAGGCCGTGGGCTACGCGAACCTCAGCCTGCTCGTCAAGAACGGCTGGGTCAACGTTCCCGGCATCGGCGGTCTCAAGAACGTCTGCAAGGGCGTTCCGAAGAAGTCCATCTGCAAGTAAGGAGGCGGGCGCTGGGCGAGCATTCGCCGGCGGCCAGGGGAGGCGGCGGCTCGCCCGCCGCCTCCCCGCCTCGGCCGAACCGGCGGCCGATCCTCGAGCTGAAGGGGATCGAGAAGCATTTCGGCGCCGTCCAGGCACTCCGTGGCGTCGACTTCGAGGTCTATGCCAGCGAGGTCGTCGCCCTCGTC
>Ga0075423_10005577_pt1 | contig 11776 bp, 8 predicted proteins | sample SoiMethybrSBSTD2_FD_80114 | JGI IMG/M metagenome (GOLD analysis project Ga0075423, IMG submission 80114) | Bulk soil microbial communities from a Populus tree surrounding site in Tennessee, USA - Soil MetaG P. TD hybrid SBSTD2 | ecosystem: Environmental > Terrestrial > Soil > Tree plantation...
AGCACATCGCTCGGCTTGTCGGATCCTGTGTTCCCGCTCGCGTCCGGCAGGTTCGGCCCGAGGACGCCGTGGACGTTCGACTTCGTGACGATGAACCACGGCGTGTACCAGCCCCAGAAGGGGCTGAACTGCGAGGTCAAGCGCTTGTTGTAATCCTCGTAGAGGGTCTTGCGCTGCGCCGGGTCAGCTTGCGCGCGGCCCTGGTCGAGGTCCTGGTTCAGCTGCGGGTCGTTGATGTGGTTGAAGTTCACCGGGTTCGCTGCGCCCTGGCTATTCGGCTGCGTCGTGCCGTAGAACCACACGTACATGCTGTCGCCGACCAGACCGGGGTAGTTGCGCCAGCCGAACGAGTCGACCTGGCCCCCGATGGCCTGGCTGATGATGGTCGGCTGGTCGACCGGTTGCGGCAGATTGACCGTGATCCCGACCTTCTGGAGTTGCGACTTCAAGAAGCGGGCCGAGTCGATCCCGAGCTGATCGGTCGTCGACTGGTACGAGAACTGGAACTGGCCGCCATGCGCGTCCTTGTACTGCTTGACGAGCTTCTTGGCGTCGTTGGGGTTGTACTTCGGGACGCCGGCATTGGGCAGGTACCCCTCGACCTTGCTGTCGAACACCCCGTTCGCCAGCCTGGCCTTGCCGTCATTGACGAGCTGGTTGAAGGCGTTGCGGTCGACGCCCTCCGCCACGGCCTTGCGTGCGTTGGGATCGTCGAACGGCGGCCGGGTGATGTTGATGAGCGTATGGGTGACCTCCATGCGCCCGTTCGGCTGCTGCGTGATGTTCGCCTCGCTGCCGAGCTTCTGGTATTGCGTGAGGTCCCGACCCACGGAGTCGTGGGCGACGTCGAGCGCGCCACCCTTGAACTGCGTCACCCGCTGGGATCCGTCGACGACCGGGACGAACTTGATCCCGTCGAGATACGGGAGACCCGATCGCCAGTAGTTCGTGTTCTTCACCACGTCGACGTTCCCGGTCACCGGGTCGAAGTTCTGGAGCTTGAACGGTCCGGTGCCGATCATGTTGGTCTGGCAGTTCGGGCTGTTGAGCTGCGCCGGCGCGGCCATTCCGAGCCGACCCGTCGCCCACAGGTACTGGTCGAACTCGACCCAAGGCGACTTCATGTTGACCTGGACGGTCATCGGGTCGATGACCTGGGTCGAGTCCACGTTCGAGAAGACGAAGCCGAACAGCGGCGCACTCACCACCGAGCTCTTGCCCGAATAGGCGTCGAGGTTCAGCTTGACGGCATCCGCGTTGAGCGGCTCACCGTCTTGGAACGAGATGTTCGGCCGGAGCTTGATCGTCCAGGACATGTAGTCGGGACTGTGGTCGACCGACTGCGCGAGGTACGGGACGTACTTCCCGTCCTTGTCCGGCACCGTCAACGTGTCGTAGACGGCCGTCGTGACCATGATGCCCGAGATCGCCAGCTGGGCGTTCGGGAGGCAGAAGTTCGTCGTCGGTGCCTCGAGACCGTACGTGATCGTCCCGCCCGACTTCGGCTTCTGCCCGCTGGCTTTCGATGGTGCGCTCGCCCCGGACGCCGTCGCCCCCAATGCGAGGGAGAGCGAAACGGCGGCAATCAGCGCCACCCACCGAAGATGTCGAGACCGGCTCCTGTTCTGGCGTGAGTCGAACACCGGTATTTCCCCCCATTTCCGCCAAGCGAGGTTGATCCCTCGCCGCCACTCACCTTGACCGCCCAGTCGAGTGTGACGGCCGCCACTCTAGGTGCGTTCGGCGCGATGTCAACCGCGGCCCGGGCGGGGGTCGCGAGGCTGACAGGCCGCTGACGTGGGGATTCGGGGGGTGGCGAGGGGTGCGGCGGGTACCGTGCCCGCGGAGACGGCGGCCTTGCCGACCGTCGCCCGCGGGAGCGGCGGCTTCGCCGACCGCTGCCGCAAAGCCCGAGCCTGCGAGGGCGACAGGAGAGACAGCGCCGGAGCTTGCGACGGCGAAGGAGGAGACATGCGGTGGCTCCGGGTGACGGGGACGTGCGCGATCCCGCTCGACGAGCTGGAGTGGCGCTTCTCGGGTCCGGGCGGACCCGGGGGACAGCACGCGAACACCTCCAACACTCGTGTCGAGGTGCGCTTCGATGTCGAGGCGTCGCCGTCGCTCACGCCGTCGCAGCGCGTCCGCCTGCTCGACCGCTTCGGGCCGGTGGTGCGGGTGGTCGCGGCCGACACCCGATCCCAGGCCCGCAACCGCGAGCTGGCGTTGTCGCGGCTCCGTGAGCGGCTCGCCGACGCGCTCCGAACCCCGCGGGCCCGCCGGGCGACGGCGCCGACAAGGGCGGCGCGCCGCCGCCGCATCGAGGCGAAGCGGCGGCGAGGCGACCTCAAGCGTCAGCGGCGAATGCGGCCCGGGCCGGAGGACTGACCCCGGTGGAAGCAGTCGTCAAGGTCGTGTGGTTCATTGCCGGGCTCGCACTTGTGGTCGCAGTGATCGACGCCGCGGTCCGGTCCCTCGTGCTCCCGCGGGGCTCGGTGGTCTCGCTCACGCGGATCATCTGGGTGAGCTCGCGGACGGTCTTCAACCTGATCGCGAGCACGAGCAAGACCTACGAGGGCCGCGATCGGATCATGGCCCTGTACGCGCCGCTCACACTGCTGGTGCAGCCGGCGGTCTGGATGGCGATGGTGATTGCCGGCTGCACGATGATGTTCCACGCCCTCGGAGTCTCGAGCTGGCGCTCCGCGTTCAGTGAGAGCGGCTCGTCGGTGTTCACGCTCGGCTTCGTCCACCCGCGAGACCTGCCCACGACCTCGTTGGCGTTCGCGGAGGCGGCTATCGGTCTTGGCGTCCTCGCGCTCTTCATCGCGTACCTGCCGAACATCTACAACGTGTTCTCGCGACGCGAGGTGCTCGTCGCGAAGCTCTCGGCCCGAGCCGGGACACCCCCGTCGTCGATCGACTTCCTCATCCGCGTGAGTCGCATCGACGAGCTCGGCCAGCTCGACGACGTGTGGGGGCAGTGGCAGGACTGGTTCGCCGAGGTGGAGGAGACCCACACGTCGCAGGCGTCGCTGGTCTTCTTTCGCTCGCCGCGCAGTGACCGCTCGTGGGTGACGGCTGCGGGAGTGGTGCTCGACGCGGCGTCGTTCGCGAACTCGACCATCGACATCCCACGATCGCCGTACGCGGCATTATGCGTGCGCGCCGGATACTCGGCACTGCGCGCCATCTCCGACTTCTTCGGCATCCCGTACGACCCGGATCCGCAGCAGACCGACCCGACGAGCATTGCCCAGGAGGAGTTCGACGACGCCTGCCGGCAGCTCGCGGATGCCGGAGTCCCGCTGAAGTCCGACCTCGCTCAGGCGTGGATCGACTTCAACGGGTGGCGCGTGAACTACGACTCGGTACTGGTGGGCCTGGCGGGCTTGACGATGGCGCCGTACGCGATGTGGTCGTCCGACCGGTCGCTCAGGCGCGTGCCGCTACCGCCGATCACGCGCCGCGGCCGCCGCCGCCGACTCGGCCGCTGACTTCGGGTCGACCGGGTCAGCCGGCACGTCGGGACGGCGCGCGCGGTGCGCGCTGTGGAGCCAAGCCAGAAAGCGGTCGACACCGTTCACGACGTTCTCGGTCCGGACCGAATGGAAAACCTCGAACGCGTGGGACGCGCCCGGGATCTCGGCGTACAGCACCGGCTTGCGTGACACCGCGCGGAGGGCGGCGACGAATCGGCGCGCCTGCTCTACCGGGACGAGGTTGTCGCTCTTGCCGTGGACCACGAAGAAGGGAGGAGCGTGCGGGCCGACGTGCGCGGCCGGCGAGTACCTCATGAATCGGTCCCGGTCCTCCTCGACTGTCGCGCCCGCGACCCGGCGCGCGAACCAGTGGCCGATGCGCTCTCCGCGGGGGCCGGCGCGGTCCCGGGGATCGAGCACCTCAGCGAGGTCGTACACCCCGTAGAACGGCACGCACGCCGTGACCGAGGTGTCGGCGTCCTCGAAGCCGGGCTGAAACTCGGGGTCGTCGGGCGTGAGGGCGAGGAGCGCGGCGAGGTGGCCACCGGCCGAGCCGCCTGTGACGACGACGAAGTCGGGATCGCCCCCGTACTCGGCGACGTGCTCACGGATCCAGCGCAGCGCCAGCTTGCAGTCCACGAGCTGATCGGGAATCGCCGCACGCGGGCTGAGCCGGTAGTTGGCTGCTACACACACCCACCCCTCAGCGGCGAGGTGCAGCATGAGCGGGAGAGCTTGCTGACCCTTGTCGCCGACCATCCAGGCGCCGCCGTGCAGCTGGAGGAGGACCGGCGCTCGGTGCGCGCCGCCCTTCGGCCGCCACACGTCGAGGAGGTGACGCCGGCCGCCGCCCGGCGCGTACTGGATGTTCTTGACGCGCTCGACGTGACGGTCGCGCAGATAGAAGGGGAGCAGCAGTTGTCGTCGTGACCCCCGCCGCGCCAGGCGCTCGGCGAGACCGGGCGCGATCTCGGAGCGGTAGTTCGGCCCCAGCCGGTCGCGCAGCGCGTCCTCCATCACCTGCGCCGACCGACCCGACACCAGCTGGAGTCCCAACAGACCGGCCCACGACGCGAGCGTGACGACGAGCCCGACGATCCCCGCCCACGAACCGAGCGCGCCGAGCCAGACGAACAGCACGGTCGCGGCCACCTGCCAGGCGATGTGGAAGACGGCCAGCTCGGACGTGAACCAACCCGCGAAGAAGCTCAGCGTGAGGAGCTGCCAGCGGCGCGACGGCCGGTACGCGTTGAACGTGAACCACGCGCCGACGAGGCTCACGGCGAGATAGGCCCAACCCATCCGTCCATTGTGGCGCAGCGGGGCGGGCCGCCGGCCCTTGAGCACACCGGGCCGCCCTCGTACGCTCCGCGCGCACGGACCTTCGATCGGAGCGCGAATGCAGCGGCTGACCGGCCTCGACGCCGCCTTTCTCGCGCTCGAAACCCCGTCGACGCACATGCACGTCATGGCGACGATGGTCCTCGACCCCTCCGACGTCCCCGGCGGCTTCACCGTCGAGTCGATGCGGAGGCTCATCGCCGAGCGGCTCCCGCGCCTCGAGCCGTTCCGCCGGCGCGTGGTCGAGGTCCCGTTCGGCGTCCATCACCCGGTGTGGATCGAGGATCCCGACTTCGACCTCGACTACCACGTCCGACGGGCTGCGTTGCCGGCCCCCGGCGGCCTCGACGAGCTCGCCGAGCTCACAGCCGAGATCGCCGGGCGTCCGCTCGACCGCCGCCGCCCGCTCTGGGAGCTGTGGGTCGTGGAGGGCCTCGAGCACGGGCACGTGGGTGTCATCGCCAAGATGCACCACGCCGCCATCGACGGCGTGCTCGGAGTCGACCTCATGACCGAGATCTTCGACCTCGAGCGCCATCCGGAGCCCAAGCCTCCACCCGAGCACGAGCCCGCGCCCGAGCGGGTGCCGTCCGACGCCGAGCTGCTCGTGGGCGCGGTGACCTCGATCGCGCGGCAGCCGCTGCGGGCGTACCGCGCCGTGCGCAACCTCACGGGCTCCGCCGTACGCGTGGTGCAACGTCTTCGCTCCGAGCCCGTGAGCGCGGGCGTGCCGCTGACCGCGCCCCCGAGCGCGCTCAACGGGATCCTGACACCGCACCGGCGCGTGGCGTTCGTTTCGGTGCCGCTCGCCGACGTGAAGGAGGTCAAGCAGGCGTTCGGCGTCACGGTGAACGACGTCGTATTGGCCGTGTGCGCGGGAGCGCTGCGCCGCTATCTCGACATGCGCGGACAAGTGCCCGACAAAGCGCTGCTCGCGGCCATCCCGGCGTCGGTCCGCACGCCGGACGAGCGGGGCGTGATGGGCAATCGCGTGTCAGCGATGTTCGCGACGCTCGCCACCCAGCTCGACGACCCGGTCGACCGCCTCTTCGCCGCTCGGGAGGTCATGAGCGGCGCCAAGCAGGTGCACGAGGACATCGGCGGCAACACGCTGCACGAATGGGCCGAGGTGGCGGCGCCGGTGCTGTTCTCACGCGGCATACGTCTGTACGAGCGGCTCCTCGAAGGCCGGCATCGACCGATCATCAACCTGATCGTCTCGAACGTCCCCGGGCCGACGTTCCCTCTCTACTGCGCAGGCGCGCGCCTCGTGAGCCTGTTCCCGCTCGGCCCGCTGCTGGCCGGGACCGGGCTCAACATCACTGTGCTGAGCTACCTCGACTCGGTGGGCTTCGGGCTCATCGGCTGTCGCGAGATCGTCCCGAACATCGGCGCGATCGCGGCCGCGGTGCCCGACGCCCTGGCCGAGCTCCTGAAGGCCGCGCACGACCGGTAACGGGTTCAGCCGAGCGGCGTGAACAGATCCGTGTCGTGAGCGCCGTCGGGCGCGCCGCGGCGGATGAACGACTCATAGCCGAACCCCTCGCGGAACATCTCTGGAGGCATCTTCAAAAAGAAATGCGACTCTGCGATCTGGCTCTCGTGGGCGACCATCGCCGACCGCTTGCGGTCGACGAATTCGCGGACATCCACCACGGTGGTGATGATCGACTCGGGCGAGCCGAAGGTCGTGTCGTCGGGGTCGGGGAGGTCGTCGGGATCCAGGCCTCCCGGCAGTTCGGAGTTGCCGCTGGCAATCGCCTGTTCGAGTAACCGACGAATGTGATCGCGATTGATCGTCGACTCGTACACGATCGGGGTGCCGGCGAGCTCGGCCGCCCGCGCGCCGACGCGATGCACCTGGATGTGATCCGGGTGCCCGTACCCGCCATGGTCGTCGTAGATGGTCAGGACGTCGGCGTGTTCCTCGTCGAGGATCTTCGCCAGGCGCGGCGCGGCTTCGTCGACGTCGGCCGCCCAGAACGAGCCCTGGGCGTCGTTCTCGGGTGTCCCCATCATCCCCGAGTCGACGTATCCGAGGAACTCGACGCGTGACACTCCGAGGATCTCGGCGGCCCGCTGCGTCTCCTGTTCCCGCCGCTCCGACATCTTCTCGCCGGGCTCGAGCATCTCGTGGCCGTAGCCGGCGTGCTCGCCCCGGGTCGCGACGACGAGCACCACGCGGTGTCCTTCTGAGGCCGCCTTCGCCATCACTCCCGCGGTGGCGATGGCCTCGTCGTCGGGGTGGGCGTGGAAGGTCACGAGCGTGTGCGGCACGGGGGAATCCTCGCGCAACCGTCCTGCCCGCCGGAACAGCCTCACGGGTCTCTAGCTGTCGTCGAAGAGCACATTCCATTTGCCGGGTAGCGCCTTCATGGCCCTCAGGACGGCGTTCACGACGTCTGGGTATCCCGCGTTGAGGCCAAGGACGACTGGCTTCCGCGACCAGCCCACTATCGGCCAGTCCAGCGACTTTCGCTTCCACGTCTCGACCCCTCGATCAAAGGCCTTCTGCGAGTCGTAGAAGTCGATGTCGAGCAAGGCCTCGGATTCGATGGATGCTCTCTCCTCGTCAGGGTTGTAGGCGGGGTCCTCTGCGGACCGATGCTGCGGGCACGAGGACCATCGTGAGCTGGCGTACAGGTCCACGGCTTGGTGTGCAGAGCGACCAGTGATGTCCGGTCTGATGCGGACTTCATCTGGGCAGACGGTGACGCCGTTCGCGGCGAACGTGTCGACTATCTGTTGCAGCCGGCTCTGGTCGAACTTCGGCCACTTCGCGGCCGGTGCGGCGTGCGCCATCTTCTGTCCAACCGCCAACGCACTCATCAGAGCCACTGCGGCGCACAGCTTGTTCATCGCGCGCTCCTGTGTGCCTCTGCACCCCCGGAAAGTGCCCTTGCCACAGTCTCACCCCTGCCCGTCGGTCTGTGCGTCCGGCGCGGTCCATCACCTAGGTGCTCGGGGCGACCGTCGACTTCTACCTGCTCTCCGCCCAAGCAGCTGAGAAGAACACATGTTCGATGCGCGACGGAGGAGGGCACTGAGCAGACCGCGAAGCCCGCACGAGACAACGGTGTGGTGGACTGCACGGATTGACCGAGATGCCGAGCTGGAAACCTGACGTTAGAGTTAGCAAACTTTCGATTCGCCTTGGTGTTCTGGGGGGTTGCCGATGCATGGTCGTCGTGCGATGGCGGGGCTCGCGAGTCTCGTAATTGCTGCAGGGTTGCTCGCGGCGGTGGGGCCGGCCTCGGCTGGGGCCGACACGCCCAGCCAGCAGTTCCCACCGGTTGATCAGCCGGGGGTCACCAGCAACCAGATCAACGTGGGCGGCGTGGTCGCGAAGACCAACCCGCTCGGCGGCGACTACGCCGCGGCCTTCGACGGCGTCCAGGCCTACTTCAACATGGTCAACGCCTCGAAGGACAAGGGCATCTACGGGCGCAAGCTGAATCTCTCGTCCAAGCGGGACGACCAGGTCGGCATGAACCGCCAGGAGGTCCAAGGCCTGATCTCCGAGGACAACGTGTTCGCGGTGCTGCCGGTGGCGACGCTGCTGTTCACGGGGGCGGACCTGCTGGGCCAGTCCGGCATCCCGACCTTCGGCTGGAACATCAACGCCGAGTGGGGCTCCGAGCAGGCCCCGGGGCCGCCGAACCTCTTCGGCGAGAAGGGCTCGTATCTGTGCTTCACGTGCGCGTCACAGACGCTCCCGTGGTTGGCGCAGAAGCTGCACAAGAAGAAGATCGGCCTGCTCGCGTACCAGGTACCGCAGTCGGCCGACTGCGCGAAGGGAGTGCAGGCGACGTTCGACAAGTATCCGTCGGCGAAGGTCGAGTTCGTCGACACCAGCCTTGCGTTCGGCGTGACCGACCTGAGCAATGACGTCTCGCAGATGAAGGACAAGGGCGTCGACATGGTGACGACGTGCATGGACAACAACGGGACCCTCACGCTGGCGAAGGAGATGAAGAAGCAGGGCCTGAACGCGCCGCAGTACCTGCCGAACGCGTACAACCAGAAGTTCATCTCGGACAACGCCCCGTTCTTCCAGGGGTCGTACGCGCTCACGTTCTTCACGCCGTTCGAGGTGAAGCAGAAGCCCCAGGGTCTCAAGGACTTCCAGAAGTGGATGAAGAAGGGCGGCTTCGCGCAGAACGAGAACTCGATGGCGGGCTGGATCAACGCCGACCAGTTCGTGACCGGGCTCAAGGAGGCGGGCCCGGACTTCACGCGCCAGAAGGTCGTCGACGCCATCAACGCGGAGAAGAACTTCACCGCGCATGGGCTCCTCGCCGGGATCGACTGGAGCGTCCAGCACATGGCCGACCAAGCGCAGGGGTGCAACGTGTTGTCGAAGGTCGACAACGGCAAGTTCGTGCCGTCGTTCGGTCAGCCGGGCAAGCCGTTCGTCTGCTTCCAGCTGAACCCGTTGCCCGACAAGCTGCAGTCGCAGCCCACCCTCAAGGGCTGAGGGTGGGCTCGGCCCTTCCGAGCCCGAACCGGAGACCGCCCGCGTGAGCGACCTCCTCAACTACATCATCCTCGGGATCCCGTTCGGGTGCGTGTTCGCGCTCGTCGCCGTCGGGCTCGTCCTGACGTACAAGACGTCGGGCGTGTTCAACCTGGCGTTCGGCGCCCAGGCCTTCGTGTCGGCGGCGGTCTTCTACAACACCGTCACCAACCACGACTGGCCGCTGCTCCCTGCGTTCATCCTCTCGGTGCTGATCGTGGCGCCACTGGTGGGCCTGATCCTCGACCGTGCGCTGTACCGCCACCTGCGCACGGCCCCCGCCATCGCCAAGCTGGTGACGTCGATCGGCCTGCTCATCGCGATCCCGGAGATCGTGAAGCTCCTGCCCGACTTCGACTTCCTCCAGAGCTCGGTGTTCAACCCGCCCACGATCTGGCCCAACCCGTTCGCCTACTACCACTTCGGCGACTACGTGCTCGACGGGAACCAGGTGGCGACGCTGGTCTTTACCGGCGCGGCGGTGCTGCTGCTCAGTCTGCTGTTCCGCTACACGACGATCGGCCTCCAGATGCGAGCCGTGGTCGAGAGTCCCCGCATGACCGAGCTCGCCGGCATCAACGCCGACCGCGTCAGCGCGTTCTCGTGGATGCTGTCGAGCGCCTTCGCGGGCCTCGCCGGGGTGCTCCTCGCGCCCCTCTTCGCCCAACTGGCGGCGCCGAACTTCACCATCTTGCTGATCGCCGCGATCGCGGCGGCCGCCTTCGGCCGCCTGACGAGCATCCCGCTCGCGTTCCTCGGCGGGATCCTGCTCGGCGTCGCCCAGGGGGTCCTGGGCGGATACCTCCCGGCCGACAGCGTCCTGTCCAACGGGCTCCGCCCTTCGCTGCCGTTCGTCGTGCTGTTCCTCCTGTTGTTGTTCTGGCCCGGCCTGCGCCAGCGCCGCGAGATCGTCGACCCGCTCTCCGGTGTGGACCCGCCACCGCCCGGGCTCTCGGCCGAGAAACGCATGCGTCTCCTCACGTACACGACCTGGGGGCTGGGCGTCATCGTGATCGCGGCCGGCCTCTATGTCTCGCTGTTCGTCGTGAGCAACTTCTGGCTGCTCATCATCACGAGGGCGGTGATCTTCTCCCTCATCTTCTTGTCGATCACGGTGATCACCGGCATGGCGGGCCAGATCTCGCTGTGCCAGGCGTCGTTCGCAGCCGTGGGCTCGTTCGGCACCGCCCAGCTCGCCCAGCGCTTCGACCTGCCGGTGCTCCTGACCATGGTCATCGGGGCGGCGATGGCGGCGATCGTCGGCGCACTGCTCGCGATCCCCGCCTTACGGCTCGGCGGAATCTTCCTCGCGCTCGCGACGCTCGCCTTCGCGCTCATGTTCGAGAGCATCTTCGTTCCCCTCGACTGGGTGAGCGGCGGTGTGCTCCCGACGAAGGTCCCTCGCCCACCACTGTTCGAGAGTGATCGAGCCTTCCTCTTCCTCGCCCTCGGCCTCCTGGTCGTCGTCTCGATACTGGTCATACTCGTGCGGAAGGGGACCACCGGCAGATATCTCGACGCGCTCCGCGGCAGCGAGACCGCCGCGACCTCGATCGGCATCAACCCCGCCCGGGCGCGCGTCATCGCCTTCGCCTTGTCCGCGGGAATTGCCGGCCTCGGCGGCGGCCTCCTGGCGATCCAGGAGAACCAGGCGAACTACACCGCGAACTACAGCGTGCTCTTCGGGTTGCTCTGGCTCGTGATCGTGGTGACGATCGGTGCCCGTACCGTCGAAGGCGCGGTGCAGGCCGGGCTCGCGATCGCGTTCGTGCCCGAGATCCTCAAGGCGCTGGGGCTGTCGCCGGCCTACCAGTTCATCCTCTTCGGCCTCGGTGCGGTCACGTACGCGAAGCACCCCGAAGGCATCCTCGAGTACAACAAGCGGAAGTCGCTCGAAACCGTGCAGCGCTTCCTCACCCGCGGCCGGCAACCACCCGACGGTGAGAGCGGCGGTGTCGTACGCACGCGGCCGCAGCCGGCGCCGGTTGCGGCCGGCAACCCGGGTGTGAACCGATGAGCCTCCTCGACGCAACCGGGGTCTGCAAGCATTTCTCGGGTATCACCGCGCTCGATGACGTCTCGCTCACGGTCGAGACGGGGGAGCCGGTCGGGCTGATCGGACCGAACGGCGCGGGGAAGACGACGTTCTTCAACTGCCTGCTCGGGATGCTGCGAAGCGACCACGGTCGCGTGATGTTCAACGGGCGCGACATCACGCGCATGTCCGTGTACCGGCGGGCGCGGCTCGGCTTCGGACGGACGTTCCAGCGTATCGAGCTGTTCACAGGCATGACCGTCCGCGATCATCTGTTCGTCGCCGAGCGGGCTCGTCACGGGACGGGCCGGTTCGGGAAGGACGTCCTTAATCTCGCCGGCCCGACGAGGGACGAGCGCGCCCGAACCGACCACACGCTCGAGTTGCTCGGCCTGATGGACGTCG
>Ga0075423_10005581_pt1 | contig 11771 bp, 13 predicted proteins | sample SoiMethybrSBSTD2_FD_80114 | JGI IMG/M metagenome (GOLD analysis project Ga0075423, IMG submission 80114) | Bulk soil microbial communities from a Populus tree surrounding site in Tennessee, USA - Soil MetaG P. TD hybrid SBSTD2 | ecosystem: Environmental > Terrestrial > Soil > Tree plantation...
CCGTCTCGTCTGCCCGCCCGCGCTCGCCTACGGGGACCAGGGCGCGCCGCCCAGGATCAAGCCGGGCGCCACGCTGGTATTCGAGGTCGAGCTGCTCGAGATCGTCAAGTAGCCGCGGGCGGCGGCTCGTGCCCGAGTTGCCCGAGGTCGAGGCGGCGCGTGTCCTCGCCCAGCGCGTCGCGGCGGGCCGCCGCATCGTCCACGTCGCCTGCTCGGCGGATCCCATCGTCTTCGAGGGCGTCAGCCCGGCGCGCATCACCCGTGCGCTCAGGGGCCGCCGCGTCATCGCGGTGCGCCGGCGCGGCAAGCATCTGTGGCTCGCGCTCGACCGGCGGCCGTGGCCCACCTTCCACTTCGGCATGGCCGGCGGCTTTCACTCCACGGCGGGGCGGGGCGTGCGCCTGGTCTCCCACGGTTCGGTGGACCGCTTCAAAGAGTGGCCGCCGCGCTTCGCCAAGCTTCACCTGCGCTTCGACGACGACGGCGAGCTCGTCATGACGGACGGGCGCCGGCTGGGACGCATTCGCCTGCGGCGGGATCCGACCGCGGAGCCGCCCATCAGCCTGCTCGGCTGGGACGCCCTCCACGAGCTGCCGCCGCCCGCGCGCTTCCGCGCCATGCTCCGCGAGCGCAAGGCGCCCATCAAGGCGGTGCTGCTGGACCAGGGCTTCTCCGCCGGGGTGGGCAACTGGATCGCCGACGAGGTGCTCTACCAGGCGAAGATCGCGCCGCGCCGCCGCGCGGACACCCTCACGTCCCAGGAGGCGGGGCGGCTCCGGACGAAGATCCGCTCGGTGATGAAGACGGCGGTGGGGGCCCGGTCGGACAGCGACCGCTACCCGCGCGGCTGGCTCTTCCATCACCGCTGGGGCAGGAACGCCGAGGCGCGCACCGCGCGCGGCGAGCGCATCCGCCACATCACGGTGGGCGGGCGCACCACCGCCTGGGTGCCGGCGGTGCAGCGCTGAAGGGGAAGGGCGAGGCCCTCAGCGCCCCGCGCTTCGCTCGATGACGAGCCGCTCCTCCGCCCCTTTGCGGAGCGTCTCGAGCTGGCCGATAAATCCCGCCGGATCTACGAGCGGATGTGGATCCCCAGGCCCGCGCGTCTTCAATTTCTGAGCGGACTCGGTCAGGCCGTTGCTGAACGGATGCGTGGTCAGGTGAACGGTGATCGGATCCGTCTGCCGCTGGGCGAGCTGAAGGATGCGCGTCACGCTCGCGATGTACGCTTCCACCTGCCTCGAGCCCTCGATGGCGTTCAAGCCCAGTCCACCGACGGTGAATGCCTGATAGGAGCGGGCGCCGTCCCGCACCGGGAACGAGTATGACGCGGTGCCGAACGTGTGCCCCGGCGTTTCGTACACGCCGAACGTCGTGTCGCCGACGGAGATGACATCGCCGTCCTTCACCACCAGGTCCTTCTCGATCATCGTCCACTGGCGGGGAGTTCCCTGCGACGACCGGGCCGCCTGGATCGCCTCGTCCCACCCCTTCTCGGTCATGACGAAGCGGGCCCTGGTCAGCGGCTTGAGCTTGTAGGCGCCTCCGACGTGGTCGAAGTGCCCGTGGGTCATGAGGACGTACTTGATGTCCGCCGGATCCACCCCGACCTTGCGAATGTTCGAGATGAGGAGATCCCCGAAGGGATCGTGCAGGCTATCGAGTAGCACCGCGCCGTCGCTCGTCTTGACGAGCCACGCGGACACCCAGCAGACGCCGACGTAGTAGACGTTGTCGAACGCCCGATAGGGCTCGACCGTCTGCGCCTTGGCATCCAGGAGCCACTGGCGCAGATCCGGCGGCATCTTGCCGGTACGCCCGAAGGCTTCGAAGGCCGCCGAGATCTTCTTCGAGTCGCAGTCGGTCGGGGCCTGGGCTCGCGCCGGCGACACCGCGAGCAGGCCCAGCAGGGTGGCGACCGCCGCCGCGCTCGCCAGACTTCTCATAGGGAGTCCTCGTGAGCTCATGTCGTGCGCTCCTCTCCGCAGAATGGCTACGCCTGATGCACGAGCGGAGCGCCCGGGACAGGGCTCCGCGCGTGGAGCACGTAGTCCTTCCGGACGCTGCCGATATAGAGGTCGCGGAGGTCCGCTCCACCGAACGTGACGTTGGTGGGCCAGTCCATCAGCTCGCCCGTCGGATCCTCGATGATCACCTCGACCGTCCCCGCGGGCGTGATCGCGATGACCTTGTTGGCCCGCACCAGCGTCACCCAGAGATTCCCTTCCTGGTCGAAGCCGCAGCCGTCGGTGGCGCCCTGCGTGACGCGCTCGGCGACGGTGGGGTTCTCGATGGCGGGCCCGCCGAGGAGCGGACCGTAGCGCTCGCGCGGGCCGAGCGTGCCGTCGGGGCGGATGGGCAGGCGCACCACGTCGCAGCCCACCGTCTGGCACACGTAGAGGTGCCGCTCGTCGGCATCCATGGCGAGGCCGTTGGTGAAGTGGAAGCCCTCGGCCATGATCTCGGCCTTGCCGTCGGGCCGCACGCGATAGACGAAGCCGTCGCCCGAGCCCGCGCTCGAGCGCACGCGATCGTAGGTCGAGTGGCTGCACCAGACGTTGCCGGCACGATCAACCAGCGGATAGTTCGAGGCGCGCAGCGTGCGGCCCGCGACCTCCGCGCACAGCACCTCGATGGCGCCCGTCCTCGGGTCGAGGCGCTGGAGACACCCGGGGTCGGGCGTGTCGAGAGCGAAGTTGGCGATGATGATGCGGCCCTCGCGGTCCATGTTGATGCCGTTGGGCTTGCCGCCCGCCTTGCCCACCCTCCGGAGCGTGCCGTCAGTCAGGATCTCGGCGCAGGCGCTCGTCTCGTCCGACGCCCACACGCGCCCCTCGCGCGAGACCACGACGTCCTCGGGGCGCTTGAGGCCCACGCCCTTCTTGGTGAGCGCGCTCAGCGGTATCTTGGGGAGGGGCATCTCAGCGCCCCTCGTAGACTTCACGGCGCGCCATCGTCCGCTGTAGCTCGAGATAGCCCTCGCGCGTGAGGGGGCGCTTGGCGTTGCCGAGCACCTCGCGCGCGCCCGCCGCGCCGTCCGCCAGCATGTCGACCACCATGCTCGCGAGCGCCTTGGCCTGGCCGACATAGGCGAGATCCGGGTCGGCGATGCGATAGTCGGCGGCGTGGCCCGTGCCCGCGGCGCCGCCCATGTAGGGATGGAGGCACGGGATCACCTGGCTCAAGTCGCCCATGTCCGTGGAGCCGGTCCGATGGCCCTGCTGCGTGAAGTGCTCGGCCCCCCAGAGGGCCACCGCGGAGTTCTTGAAGTAGCGCGCCATCGTGCTGTCGCAATCCAGCGGGAGATAGCCGGGGAAGGTCTCGATCTCCACGGTGGCCCCGAGCGCGAGGGCGCCCGCGCGCAGGGCCCGATCCACCTTGGCGTTGGCGTCGAGGATGGCGGGCAGCGTGCGGCCGCGCACGTAGGTCTCGATGCGCGCCTCGGCGGGGATCACGTTCACCTGCGATCCGCCGGCGGTGAGAATCGGGTGCACGCGGATGGTGTCTTCGTCGCGGAACGTCTCGCGGAGGGCGTTGATGGCCATGAGCCCGATGTGGGCCGCGTAGAGTGCGTTGACGCCGAGATGCGGGGCGCCCCCGGCGTGCGCGGCCTTGCCGACGTAGCGCGCGAGCTTGCCCACGCGCCCGTTGTTGGAGAGCGGGATGCTGGCCTTGCCGTCCTCGGGACGCGAGGTGAGGTGGATCATCATGGCGAGGTCCACGTCGTCGAAGTGCCCGAGGCGCAGCAGCTCGGCCTTGCCGCCCAGGAGCTCCAGCTTGCCCGCGCGCACCTGGCTCACCCGCCACTCGAGATCGCCGCCCTCCTCCGCGGGCACCGCGAAGAACACCGCGCGCCCGGTGAGATACTCGAAGGCCTTCGCGTCGAGCAGACCCATGGCCGCGCCGAGCATGCCCGCCACCTGCGCGTTGTGCCCGCACGCGTGCGCCGCGCCCGTCTGCGGATCGGCGTCGGGATGCCCGGTGACGCGGAGGGCGTCCAGCTCGCCGAGGATCGCGAAGGTGGGCCCCGCCCCGGCGCCGCCCGGCACGTCCGCGCGCACCCCGGTGAAGGCGAGGCCCGAGCGCGGTGAGAGCCCGAGCATCTTCATCGTCTCCTCCACGAGCCGCGCGGTCTTGACCTCCTTGAATCCCAGCTCCGGGTGCTTTCGAATCGTTTCGCCGATGCGAATGATGTCCGGCGCACGGCGGTCGATGGCCTCGAGGATGCGGGCCTTGAGCTGATCGCGGGTCATGTCGGTCCTCTCTGGGTGACGGGTCGCCCCGTCCTTATAGCATGCTTGACGCGCGCGCGCGGGCCCGCTACTGTCGCTCCGTCATCGCCTCGTGACCCGTCGCCCACCTTCACCGAGGAGCCGAGCATGGCCGAGATCAAGCTGCCCACCCAGGATCGCGTCGAAGCCTACTTCAAGGAGCTCAACAACTGGGGACGATGGGGTCACGACGACCAGAAGGGCACGTTGAACCTGATCACGCCGGCGAAGCAGGCGCAGGCCCAGTCGCTCATCAGGAAGGGCCGCACCGTCTCCCTCGCGCGGGACATGGGGCCACAGCCCGTGCTCATGTACCACGTGACGTTCCCCGGCAAGCGCGAACGGGTGGACGTGGTGCTGGACCGCTTCGACCTCGTCTATCACGGCTTCACGATCACGCACATCGACGCGCTCTGCCACGTCGCCTGGGACGGTGAGCTCTACAACGGTCGGGCCTTCGCGGATAGCCTGACCACGGCGGGGGCCACGTGGTGTCCCATCGACGCGCTGTTCGACGGCATAACGACTCGTGGTGTGTTCCTTGACGTTGCGGCGGGCCGCAAGGAAGGCTATGTCACGGTCGGGCAGCCGGTGACGCCGAAGGAGCTGGACGAGGTCGCGGCGCGGGCGGGGGTGAAGATTCAGCCTGGCGACGTGGTCGTCGTGCGGAGCGGCAACGAAGCCTTCCTCAAGGCGCATCCGAGCTTCGTGTTCCGCGTGGACCCGCACCCCGGCCTCCACGTTTCGTGCCTGGAGTGGTTCCGCGAGAAGGACATCGCGGCCATCTCCTGGGACATGATGGACGAGCGGCCCAGCGGATATCCCGGCTTCGGCATGAGCGCGCACCTGGCGATCCCGTTCCTGGGCCTCGCGCTGGTCGACAACACCTATCCCGAGCGCCTCGCCAAGGTCTGCGCGGAGGAGGGGCGGAACGAGTTCCTCTTCACCGCCACGCCGCTCCGCATCCTCGGGAGCACGGGCGCGCCCGCGCATCCCATCGCCATCTTCTGAGGGGAGAGGGCCATGGACCGTACCCAGAGCGTGGTGACGCCGGCGCGCTTCGCGTCCGGCATGACGTTTCCGCAGTACCTCGCCTACGTGGGCACACCCGAGAACCTGAAGCGCGAGGGCACGGGCGGCTCGCAGCGCCCGGACAACTCCCCGGCGATTCGCGAGTGGTACGAGGGGAGCCGGTTCAGCGACACGCAGACGGGGGCGTGGACGTGGCTCGCCGCCCAGCCGGGCGGGCCCGCCAAGATCCTCGTCCTGTCGGAGGACTGGTCATCGGATTGTCGCCGCGACGTGCCGATGCTGGCGCGGGTGGCCGAGGCTACCGGCATGGAGCTCCGCATCTTCAACCGCGACGGCCAGACCTTCGGCAAGAGTGCGGATCCGCGGTCGGAGCCGGGCCGGAGCCCGAACGCCGACATCATGGCCGAGTTCATGAACGAGAAGAACGGCCAGCGGTATCAGTCGATCCCGGTGGTCGTGTTCTACGACAAGGGGCTGCGCTACCTCTACCTCTACCACTACATCGAGCTGCCCGCGATCTATCACAAGGACCGCGTGGTGACGGAGAAGATCCGGGCACCGCGGCCCGGCGAGACGCCGCAGCAGACGGCGGAGCGGGCGGGGAAGGAGTTCGCCGCCTTCCAGAAGGCTCCGTTCTTCCGGATGTGGGCGGGCGCGGGTATCGACGAGATGGCGAGCGCACTGCACGAACGGCTGGTCATGGGGAGCCGGTGATGCCCGAGAGCGAGAACTACCGGAAGGGCCGTGAGATGCGGCGGCAGCTGCTGGGCGACGCCTACGTCGAGCGGGTGGCCAAGGGCGCGTACAGCGATCCGATGATGACCAAGTTCATCGACCTCGCCCAGGAGGCCGTGTTCGGGACCATGTGGACGCGGCCGGGGCTGGATCTCAAGACTCGCACGCTGGTCACCGTGGTGTCGGACGCCGCCACCGGCCGCGAGCCGGAGCTCGCCATCCATCTCCGGATGGCGCTCCGGCAGGGGTGGACCGAGGATCAGCTCACCGAAGTGATCCTCCACCTCATGGGCTACGTGGGCGCGCCTCTGGTCCGCGACGCCATGCTCGTGGCCAAGCAGACGTTCGCGGACGTGCGGAAGGAAGCGGCGGGCGGCTAGGGGACAATGGCGCTCACGCGTCTGACCCCGATGCTCCACGTGGCCGACGTGGAGCGGAGCCTGGCGTTCTACCGGGATCATCTCGGCTTCATGCTCGTGTCACCGGAGGCGGCGGTGCGGGAGTACGGCTGGGCGCACATCCGCCGCGACGGCGTGGACCTGATGCTGGCGGGCGGGCTCGAGGGCGGGCCCATCCGCCGGTCCGGCGACACCGGCGCGGACTGGCCCGTGATGTTCTACTTCTATCCCGACGACGTCGAGTCGCTACACCTCGCGCTCGGCTCGCGCGGGGTGGAGGTCGGCGAGCTCTGCGTGACCTTCTATCGTATGAAGGAGTTCTCCTGCCTGGATCCCGACGGCCACATGCTCACCTTCGGCCAGGAGACCGACGAGCCGCCCACGCCGGAGCCGCCCGGCGGCTAGGCGCGGCGGCGAGCCGCCGCCACGCCCAGGCCGAGACCGAGCAGCACGAGTGAGGCCGGCAGGGGCACCGCGCTCGTCGTCGGGCCGCCCCCCGGCACGATGTCGCCCACTGGATCGGGACGATCGGCCAGCGTCAGGGCGAGGGTCGACCACCCGAAGTAGTAGTCCCCGCTCGTGCCATCGACGCCGAGCGAGACGTACAGGTGGTTGTCGTCGAGCAGGCTCAGGCTCAGCGTGAGACCGAGGTCGTGCTGCACGTCCCCGTTCGTCGGCACCAGGTCCCCGTCGAGGTGGAGCGTCAGCTTCTCGCTGCCGTCGGCCTTGCCCTGGTCGTCGAACAGATTGAGCGTGAGCAGGGCGTCGGTAATGATCTGGTCTGCCCCCACGACGCCAGAGATATCGAAGTTGAAGTCGTAGTGGTCGATCGAGGCTACGCCTCCGTTGCAGGCGGTGGGCGCAGTCGCGCTCAAGCACAGGGGCGCGCCCGCCGGGGTATGCGTGAGGGTCACCGCGCCCGCCGCGACAGGAGCCAAGCCGATGATGCTCACGAACCCGACCAACATGAGACGATGCATTTTCTGCACGACGTCCTCCTCTTTGTCTTCCATTCGGTTGTCCAGCTTGATCGGGGAGGAGAGCAAGGGCGGTGCCACATGGTGGGGCGATGGAAAGCGTTCTGGGAATCGCCACTTGCGCATCGCGAAAGCCTTGCGCCGTGCTAATCGTCGGAAACGCCGACAGCCGGCGGCCCTCGGCGCTACGGGGTCCGTAGCCGTGGCGGGCGTGGTCTAGGCGGAGCGGTCGGCCAGGAGCGTTCCCCAGCCGCGCACGGGCTCCGTCACGCGCGACGCGCGGAGCAGCCACCAGAGCGTGGCGCTCTGGCTCGTGACCACGGGCTTGCCGAGCGCATGCTCCAGCGGAGTCACCACGTCCGCGGTGGGCAGCCCGGTGCCGCTGATGAGGACGGCCTCGGCGCCGGGCGTGTCGGCGGCCCGACCGAGCGCGATCACGCGCTCCGTGGTCTCCTCGTAGATGTTGGCGACGCCATCCATCCGGCGGTGCGCCACGATCTCGAGCCCCGCCGCTTGCCAGTAGGCGCGGCCGGCGGCGGCGATGACCTCGGGGTAGGGGGTCGCGAGGGCGACGCGGCGCACACCGAGATGGGCGAGCGCCGCCAGAATGGCGCGCGCCGCGGTGGTGGCGGGCGCGCGGGTCAGATCGTGGAGCTGCCGGAGCAGCGGCTCCTCGCGCGTGTAGCCCGTGAGATAGCTCACGCCGGTGTGGGCGAGCACGAGCGCGGCGAGCCCGACGTCGGCCAGCGTGCGCGCCGCCGCGGGGACCGAGTCGAGATAGCCGAGCGTGCGCCGCTCCATGCCGTCGGGCGCGCCGGGCGCCCCCTCGCCCACGGACGCCATCCGCGCGAAGTGGAGGGTCACCGACGGCGGCGCCATCCGATAGAGCTCGGGCTCCACCGTCGGGTTGCCCGAGGGCACGAGCACGCCGAGGCGCGTGGCCATGTCGCGTCTCAGCCGTTGAACTCGCGGACGAGGCGCTGCATGCGCGGGTCGTCCAGCGAGGGCGCAAAGGACGGATAGAGCTGGGTCCGATCGTAGAGGCCGGCGAAGCGCTCGCGGATGCGGGCGCCGATCTCGGACCATGAGCCGATCACCGCGAAGTCCTCCAGCATGGCGTCGCTGATGAGACTGGCCATGCCCTTCCAATCTCCCTCGAGGGACTTCGCGTGGAGCCGCGGCGAGAGATCCTCGAGCCCGTGCGCGGCCAGCACCGCCGCGTACGTGCGCGTCGAGGCATAGAAGGCGATCTGCTGCTTCACCTGCTGCTTCTGCTCCTCGATTTCCGCGCGGCTGTCGCCGATCACCACCATGGTGGAGGCGCGGAAGCCGAAGTCCAGGCGCGAGCGGTTCGAGATCTTGAGGCCCTCCGACACCGCGGGATGCAGGACGTCGCGCAGGTATTTGGCGGAGTGGAACGAGTGGATGTGAAGCCCGTCCGAGATCTCGCCGGCCAGGCGCGCCATGTAGGGATTCACCCCCGCGAGATAGACGGGGATGCGCGGGTGCTCGATAGGCCCCGGGTCGAAGAACGGCGTCATGAGGTTGATGCGATAGGACTTGCCCTGGAAGTCGAGCGGCGCCTTGTTCTGCCAGGTGTTCCAGATGGCCCGGAGGGCGCCCACGAGGTCGCGCAGCCGCGGTCCCGGCGCCTCCCACTTCACCGCGAAGCGCCGCTCGTTGTGCGCCTTCACCTGGGTGCCGAGCCCCAGGGTGAAGCGGCCGCCCGAGGCCTTCTGGAGATCCCAGGCGATGTTGGCCAGCACCATGGGGCTCCGCGCGAACGCGATCGCGATGGCGGTGCCGAGCCCAAGGCGCGAGGTCGCGGTGGCCGCGACGGCGAGCGGCAGAAACGGATCGTGCTTGGTCTCGGCGGCCCAGAGCGCCCCGAACCCCAGGCTCTCCGCCTTGCGGGCGTAGTCGGGAATGTCGCGCAGGTCGAAGGAGAGGAAGCCGGTGTCGAGACGCATGGGACGGGTCTCCACGGTCAGGCCGCGCGCGTGCGCGGGTCGAGGAGATCGCGCACGGCGTCGCCGACGAGGTTCAAGGCCAGCACGGTGACGAAGATGGCGAGGCCCGGTAGCAGCACCACGTGCGGGCTCAGAATCACGAACTGACGCCCCGTGGCCAGCATGCTGCCCCAGTCCGCCGTCGGCGGCTGGGTGCCGAGCCCGAGGAACGACAGGCCGGCGGTGGTGAGGATCTTGGCTCCGACGTCGAGGCTGAAGGCCACGACCACGGGCGAGAGGAGGTGCGGGGCCACGTGGCGCACGAGGATGAGCCGGTCGGGGCTGCCCAGGGCCCGCGCCGCTTCCACGAACTCGCGCTCGCGCACGGTGAGCACGACGCCGCGCACGAGCCGGGCGTAGATGGGGAAGCCCACGATGGCGATGGCGATCATGGCGTTTCGAAGCCCGGGCCCGAGCCCGGCCACGATGGCGATGGCGAGCAGGATGAAGGGGAACGCCATGAGGATGTCCGTGAAGCGCATGATGAGCGACTCGACCCAGCCGCGATAGTAGCCCGCGAGCAGCCCCAGGCTCACCCCCAGCCCCATGGCCGCGGCGGCGGTGCCCACGCCGGCCAGCAGCGACACGCGCGCGCCCCAGATGAGCCGGCTCAGGAGATCGCGCCCGAACTCGTCGGTGCCGAGCGGATGTCCGGGGCTGCCCGGCGGCTTGAGGCGGCTCGCGGTCTCCACCGTGTCGGGGTCCACGAGCGGCAGCCACGGCGCGGCGAGGGCGCCGATCACGGCGAGGGCGATGACCACGAGAGCGGTGGCGGCAAGGCCGTTGCGGCGGAGATGGCGCATGACGCGGCTAGTTGTACTTGATACGCGGATCGAGCCACGCGTAGAGGGTATCGACGGCCAGGTTCACGAGCACGAAGGACAGCGCGATCACCAAAACACCGCCCTGCACCAGGGGAATATCGCGGGCCAGGATGCCCTGGACCACCAGCGTGCCCACGCCCGGCCAGGCGAAGACGGTCTCGGTGAGCACGGCGCCGCCCAGGAGATAGCCGGCCTGCACCCCGACCACGGTGACGATGGGAATCAGCGCGTTCTTGAGCGCGTGGCGCCACACCACGGGGCGCTCGCCCAAACCCTTGGCGCGTGCGGTCCGCACGTAGTCCTGGCCCAGCATCTCCAGCATGGTGGCGCGCGTGAGCCGGGCGATGATCGTCACGGAGGCGGCAGCGAGCGTCACCGCCGGCAGCACGAGATGGGCGAGCAGATCGGTGAGCCCGCCGCCGCCGTAGGGCGCGTACATGCCGGAGGCGGGGAGCCAGCCGAGCCACAGCGAGAAGATCACCATGAGCAGGATGCCCAGCCAGAACACGGGCATGCTCGCGCCGAACACCGATGCCACCGCGGACAGGCGGTCGAGCAGGGAGTTGGCGCGGGTGGCGGAGGCGATGCCGAGCGCGATCCCACCCACGGTGGAGAGAAACAGCGCGACGCCGGTCAGGAGCAGCGTGGCCTTGAAGCGCTCGAGCACCTCGCCCAGCACCGGCCGCTTCATCCAGAGCGAGCGGCCGAGGTCGCCACGGGCCACGTGGCCGATCCAGTGGAGGTACTGCACGTGCAGCGGCTGATCGAGGCCGAGCTGGGCGCGGAGGCGGTCGAGGTCCTCCTTGTTGGCGTTGGCCCCCAGCATGATCTCGGCGGGATCGCCGGGGGCGAGGTGCAGCACGAGGAAGACGATCACCGACACTCCGAGCAGCACGGGTCCGAGGTGCAGGAGCCGGCGCGCGAGGAAGCGGATCACCGCCGATTATCGGAGGCTGATCGTCTCCACGCGGAGGTCGAAGCTCGGGTGGAGCTTGAAGCCCTGGACGCGCTTGGACGTCGCGGCGATCTGGATCTCGTGGTCCACGAACACCCAGGGCGCGTCCTCGACGAGGATCTTCTGTGCCTCGCGGTAGAGGGCGGCGCGCTTGGCCTGATCGGTCACCTGCCGCGCTTCGTTCAGGAGCGCGTCGAATTTCTCGTTCTTGTACATCGCGCGGTTCGGGCCGTTGGGGGTCCACTGGCTCGAGTGGAACAGGGGATACATGACCATGTCCGGATCCTCGGAGCCCGCCGCCCACGACAGCGCGAACAGCTCCTGCTCCTTGGTGCGGAGCTTGGCGATGTAGGCGCCCCACTCCATGGTCTGCAGCGTCACGTTCACGCCGACCGCCCGGAAGTTCGACTGCATGACGATGGCCATCGCCACCGGCGCCTGCATGCCGGATCCCGACTCCGGCACCCACATGGTGGTGGAGAAGCCGTTCGGGTAGCCGGCCTCGGCCAGGAGCTTCTTCGCGTGCTCCGGGTCGTACGGGTAGGCCTTGATGGCGGCGTCGGCGCCCCA
>Ga0075423_10005582_pt1 | contig 11770 bp, 7 predicted proteins | sample SoiMethybrSBSTD2_FD_80114 | JGI IMG/M metagenome (GOLD analysis project Ga0075423, IMG submission 80114) | Bulk soil microbial communities from a Populus tree surrounding site in Tennessee, USA - Soil MetaG P. TD hybrid SBSTD2 | ecosystem: Environmental > Terrestrial > Soil > Tree plantation...
AGGTCCGCCTCGGGAATGCCGGGACCTGAATCGGCGACGGTCAGCACGATGCGATTGTCCTTGCGCGACGACGTCAGCGCGATCTCACTGCCTTCCGGGGCGTAGCTCGTCGCGTTGTGGAGCAGATTCCGGAGCGCATCGTGCAGCTTGGCGGGATCGCCAGAAACGACGGCGGCATCGGGATCGACGCGCTCGACGACGCGTTGCGAGCGGGCTTCGAGTTCCGAGCTGACATCGGCAACGACGCCATGAAAGAGGGAATCGATCGCGCACTCCGCCCGGTCGAGCGGCTCCTGACCGGCATCGAGCCTCGCCAGCCGCAGCAGATCGCGAACGAGGCGTTCCATACGAAACGTGTGGCGCGCGATCGTCTCGAGGAACCGACGTACGTCCGATGGATCGGAGACGCCGTCGAGCAGCGCTTCGACGTAGCCGCGCACAGCGGTCAGGGGTGTTCGGAGTTCGTGCGAAACGTTGGCGACGAAGTCGCGCCTGATCCGATCGGCTCTCCGTAGCTCGGTGATGTCGTGGAGCACGAGGACGGCACCGCGTCCGGCACCTGAGGCGACCGGAGCGCCGCGGGCGATGAATGTCGTGGTGCTGTCGCCGCCAAGCGTCAGCTCGCGTCCACCGCCCGAGAGCCCGTGAAGCGCGGCATTGATCTCACCGGCAATGTCCGGGTGGCGCGCGAGCTCGAGGTAATGATGTCCTTCCGGTGTGTCTTCGACCTTCAACATGCGGCGCGCCGCACCGTTGACGAATTGCAACCGTCCCTGTGGCGTGACCACGAGCACGCCTTCGCTCATGCCATTCAGAATGGCCTCGAGGCGCGCCCGATCGGTTTCATGCTGAGCCACGCGGTTGGCGATCTCGCGCATGGAATCATCCAGCAGGCGCGCGACGATGCCAATTTCGTCCGTGCCGTAATCGATCTTCGAGGGCGTGAGATCTCCGCCGGCATACCGTTCCGCTGTGTCTGCAATCGCACGGACACGCCGGCTCAGCAGCGACGAGGCCCCCCAGGCGACCGCCAGCGCGGCGAGAAGGCCCACGGCCATCGCGGCAAGCGACGAATGACGAACACTTGCAAGCTGTTCGCGAATCTCGGTCAACGGCAGCGCCAGCCGGACCTCCGCGAGCATCGGTGTGGCCGCCCCCGGGACTTCGACGGCCACGTACAGCATGTCCGTCTTCAAGGTCGCGCTGTACCGACGCGCGATGCCGACGCCTTCGCGGCGCGCCTGTAGAATCTCCGGCCGAGTTCCGTGGTTTTCGAGCGTTGCGAGATCGTCTGTCGTCACTTCCGAATCGCCGATGACGGTGCCGTCCCGCCCGACAAACGTCACACGCGCCGCGATGAGTCGTCCCAGCGCATCCGCTTCCGCGTCAAGCTCCGCTGCGGTCGCGGCCTGGCGATGCGACAGTGTTTCTGCCGCGAGCCGCGCTTCGTCCACGAGATTGCGCTCGATGCGCTGGTCGACAATGCGAAAGATCGACCATGAAACCAGAGCCGCCGCGACCAGCAATGTCATGGTCGAGGCGAGGAGTGAGGCCAAGAACAGGCGCGTCCGGAAGGTCATTTACAGCAACTTGTACCCAAACTGCTTGACCGTTTCGATGGCATCGTTGAGCACTGGCAGTTTTTCGCGCAGCCGTCGAATGTGCACGTCGACGGTCCGTGTGCCGCCAGTGTACTGATACCCCCAGACGTCGGTGAGGAGCACGTCGCGCGACAGCACGCGACCGCGGTGTTGCACGAGGTATTGCAGGAGAAGAAACTCTTTCGCTGTCAGTTTCACTTCGACGCCATCGAGCGTGACGATGTGGCGGTCGGCGTCGATGGCAATGTTCTGATATCGAACGATGCCGGCCGCGGTCGCAGTCGCGGTGCCGTGGCGTCGCAGCCGGGCAGCGACGCGCGCGACCAGCTCCTTCGCACTGAACGGCTTGGTGACGTAATCGTCGGCGCCGAGCTCGAGACCGGCAATGCGATCCGCTTCATCACCGCGCGCGGTCAGCATGATGATTGGAATCGCGGCGGTTGCCGTGTTGGCGCGCATGGCCTGGCACACGAGCAATCCGTCCATGCCCGGCAGCATGAGATCGAGGATGACGAGATCGGGCGGCGCCGTCCGCACGCGCGGCATGACTTCGCTGCCCGACGTGAGTCGCATCACCTCGTGCCCCGCACGTTGCAGATAGTGAGCGATGAGGTCGGAAATATCTGGATCGTCTTCGACGATGAGGATGGAAGCCAATCGTGAATCCTACCAATTGTCGATTGTTGATTGCAGATTGCGGATTTGGTTGATTGCCGATTGCGGATTGTGATTGCCGAGTGTCGATTGTGATTGCGGAGTGTCGATTGTGATTGCGGAGTGTCGATTGTGGGCCGCAATCGGCAATCTCGCTCGACAATCGACAATCTCGCTCGACAATCGACAATCTCAATCGCCAATCGACAATCTCAATCGCAAATCCGCAATCAGAAAATCCGCACTCCCCAATCCGCAATCCGCAATCAGCACCGGTCATGTCCTTTCGGGCTTAACGGTTGAGCCCTTCCGAGGACACCGATTCTGTCATCACCCGGAGATGTCTCAAAAATCTTAGAAAATTGGCCCATTTCCGGCTGCCTCCGACTGGCATCGCGCTTGGAGCAATGAGCGCCGAAGCCACACACGGGAGGTGAGGCATGAGGGGCGGACACAGATTCACGTGGGGAGCACGCATCGCCGCGGCTGCGGGACTTGGCGGGCTCCTGTTTACAGTTGGGTGCGGCACGTCGCAGACCGGTCTGGCGGCAGCGGCCGCGCCGGCGGACGTTTCGCAGCCAGGCACGCCGGTTGTTGTCGGTTGCGAACCGAATCAGCGCACGCTCGTGCGTCCCTCGGTCGTCAACGGCGTCGCCGTGTCGCAGATCGAGTGCGTGTCAATTGGGCAGATTGCGGCCTCGGCGCCGATCGCGCAGCCGTCGGGCTTCGTGCCGGTCAGCTATCAGCCGGCGCCGACGGTCACGACTCGGAGCGCGGATCTTGGCGACACGCGCATCGTTCCCGCGTCGTATCCGGCTCCGGCAACGGTAGCGCAGCCGGTGCGCGCACGGCAGGTCGTGTATGACGATCGCCCCGTGCGCGACGTGAAGCCGCAGCGTTCCGTCAAGAAGAGCGCGATCATCATCGGCTCTTCAGCCGGAGTCGGCGCGGGAGTTGGCGCCGCGGTCGGTGGCAAGAAGGGAGCGCTGATTGGCGCGGTCATCGGCGGCGGCGGCGCGACCCTGTGGGACCAGGTCACGCGTCGACGGTAGCGACGCACTCGCGCGTCAACGACAACGGGGGAGCCGATGGTTCCCCCGTTTTTTGTGTACAATCCCAGGACCAATGACCGAGCGGTTCATCGCCTCGATCGCGTCACTCCCGGCGCTCGTGCTGGCGACGGCGTTCGCGTCGGAGCCGATCACGACACGGCACCTGAGCGTTTCTCCCTCGACGTCCGAGTCGGCCGCTGCGCCCGGCGGGCGCGTGTCGCTCCTGGTCGACATCACACCGAAAGAGAAAATGCACGTCTACGCGCCAGGACAACCCGACGTCATTCCGATTTCGCTGACGCTCATTCCGGGAGATGCCACGGCGTCGCAGCCGGTGCAGTTTCCGCAGCCTGAAAAACGCGAATTCAAAGAGCTCGGTGAAACACATCTCGTTTACAGCCGGCCGTTTCGACTCGTGCAGGACGTGACTATCCCAGCCAGTCGTGCACTGATGAAGCGGGCGGCGTCGCGCGAGGCATCGTTGACCGTGAAAGGGATCCTCAAATACCAGGCCTGCGACGACACGATTTGCTACGCCCCGGTCAGCGTCCCGATCACGTGGACGTTTGCCCTGCACGCGACACGCTCGCAGGATCCGAAAAAGCCGCGGTGATGTCCTGATTCTTCTCTCTACAGCTCTCGCTCTCGGGTTCCTTCACGGACTTGGCCCCGATCACCTGATGGCGATCGCGACGCTGTCGGTGAGCGCCGGCACGGAGGCGCCGGCGGTTCGGCGCGCGCGGGCGTTGGCCGTCGCGGTTCGGTTCGCGCTCGGACACGCCGTGCTCCTCGCGCTCGGCGCCAGCGCCATCATCGTCCTCGGCTGGACGCTGCCGCTCGTGGTTGAACGCGGCGGCGAGATGCTCGGTGGCGGGTTGCTGATCGGGCTCGGCGCCGCCGTGTTGTGGGGGGTCGCGGCCGGCCGTGTGTACGGCCACACGCACGTCCATGGCCAGGAATCCGAGCCACACTGGCATCTGCATATCGGCAGGCGCGATCGTCATCCGATTCCGCGAGCCCATTCGCATATCCCGACGTTCATCGGCGCGGCATTTGCGGTCAGCAGCCTTCGCGCGCTGACCTTGCTGGCGCCTTTCGGCGACGGCGTTGCCGCAGCGCCATTGTCGATGCTGCTCGTCCTGATCGGTGTGTTCGCGGCCGGGATCCTGATCTCGATGTCGCTCTTCGGTGTCGCCTTCGCACGCTTGATGAGTGCACGCGTTGTCGCTCGCCTTGGTCGCGCCGCCGGCGTGGGGATGGCGATTTCGTCGATCGCGCTGGGACTGTATTGGATCCTGAGTTGAATTCTGAAATTGCTGATTGTTGATTGCTGAATTGGCGGGGTCTAAAGACCCCGCCCTACACCGTCGCTAAAAAACCCCCGCCCTACACCGTCGCTAAAAACTTCGGCCTGCACCGTTCGCTGACATTTGTAGGGCGCGATTCAGACCGCGCCAATCAACAATCGACAACCGACAATCAGCCAAATCCGCAATCGACACTCTCAATCGGCAACCGACAATCAGCCAAATCCGCAATCGACACTCTCAATCGGCAACCGACAATCAGCCAAATCAGCAATCAACAATCAACAATCAGCAATTTCAGAGTTCTCTCACTCCATGTCCCCGCATCAGGAAATAGAGCGCCACAACCGAGACGAGCGCGCCGTTGACGGTCAGGACGTACGGGGCTGACGTCAAGCTGGCCGCGTATCCTCCCGCCAGACTGCCGAGCGGCATGCCGCCGCGGAATGCCACCATGTAGATGCTGACGACCCGGCCGCGGAGGTGATCGGGGACGATCAGCTGGACCAGCGATGCGGTCATCGAAAAGACCACGAGCAGCGCCGCTCCCGTAAGGAATAAGAGCGCGCAGCTCCACCACCAGACGCGCGAAAGTGCAAACGCCATGATCAGTGCGCCAAAGAGTGCCTGCACCAGGAGCAGCGTCAGCCCCATGTGCTTGAAGCGGCCAAGCCACGCGACGACCAGGGCTCCGACCACGGCGCCGGCGCCGGAAAACGCCATCATGTGCGTATACACGCTGACGTCGCCGTGAAAGATCTCGCGCGCGAAGACGGGAAGAAACGTGAGCAGGGGCAGTCCGAGAAAGGTCGTGAGAAACGCCAGCACGGTCAGCGCGATGATCGAGGGCTCGCTTCGCGCATAGGCCAGTCCGCCTTTCATTTCCTGCAGCATCGGCTTCCGGTCGGCGGGCCGGATATGTTTGATATGCAGCGACATCAAGGCCACGATCACGACGAGGAACGAGAGACCGTTCAACCCGAAGCAGGCGGCGGTTCCGAAGAATAGTGCGACACCGGCGAGAAGCGGACCGAATACGCGGGCGAGATTGAACTGAATCGAGTTGAGCGCGATCGCGTTGGGCAGGTGCTTTTTGTGTACGAGCGACGGCACCAGTGATTGATACGCCGGACCACCGAATGCCTGCGCGAGCCCGGTGATGAACGACAGCGACAGGATGTACCAGATGCGGACGTGGCCGAACAACACCAGTGCGGCCAGAATGAACGCCGCCGTCATCTGAATGTACTGCGAGCCGAGCAGCAGGCGACGCCGATCGTGCCGATCGGCCACGACGCCGCCCACGAGCGTGAAGAGCAGAATCGGCAGCTGTCCGAGGAAATCATCAAGTCCCAGAAAGAAAGAGGACTTGGTCAGATCGAACACCAGCCAGCTCTGCGCGACTTTCTGCATCCACGTGCCGACGGTGGACGTGAACGCGCCAAACCAGAGCACGCGGAAGTCGCGGTAACTGAAGGCCGCAAGCGTGCGGCGGAGAAATGGCTCGGCAGCCGCCGGAGCGGCGCCTTGATCGTGTGCGGCGTCCCTCCGGACGTTGGATTCGATCGGCGTGGCCAAGAGTTCCTCTATGTTACTCGTACGGCGGGTCTAAAGACCCCACCACACGTGCTCGTAGGGCGCGGTCTTGAGCCCCTGCCAAAAGAGTCTATTCCTCCATCACTTACACGGATAAATCACTTCCACTTGATCGCGGAGAGGGGCGGCACTATACTCGCCGCAGAGAGGCGAAATAAAAGCGAAAGTCTATGCCGTCTGCACTCCGAGGTGAACTCGAATCCCTGCTTCGTGATCGAAAGCTCGATCGGACACTCACGACCAATGCGTGGGCCGACGTCGTGCGCGATGTTGCACCGACGGGCCTCGAGATCCTCGACGAGCAACTGGGCGGCGGCATCGCTCGCGGCCATTTGTCCGAAATTGTCGGACCGCGATCGTCCGGACGAACGACCGTGTTGTGCCGGATGTTTCAGGCAGCCGCCGATCGCGGCGAAGCCATCGCGTTGATCGATAGCTGCGATCGATTCGATCCCGTCTCGGCATCGGCAGGCGGTGTCGATCTGACGAAACTGCTCTGGGTGCGCGAGCGTGGCGACGGGTGTCGCGCGTTAAAAGCCATGAATCTGGTGCTACAGGCTGGTGGGTTTGGCCTGGTTGCATTTGATATCGCCGATGTGTCGCCGATGATGTTGCGGCAGTTTCCGTATACGACCTGGATGCGTATCGCTCGGGTGATCGAAGGAAGTCAGACAGCCGCGGTGGTCATTGCCGCGGAGCGAACGGCCCGTAGTCCTGGCGGCGTCACCATCGCGCTCGAGCCAGCGCTCGATGCGCCCCGGGCACAGTGGTCAGGGGCCGCCGACCGCGCGCGGTTCTTGCGCGGCATCGAATTGCGGACGCGAGTTGTTGGCGGCCGATGACTGAGAGCGATCATGCGAATCCCTACGTACGACGATCTCACGCCCTCCATTCCCGATATCACGCCTCGCGAAACGTTTGACGAGGTCGCGAAGTTTCTGTCGCCCGCGGATCCGCCGCCGAAGGTTCGACCAGCTTCCTTCGTACCCGACTCGCTCGAGTTGTACGCGTGTCTTCGCCACGGTCTGAAGACCGTGGCGCCACCGTCACCGATGGCGGCACCGCACACGTCTCCACATTTCCTGATCGCGCGTGATTTTTCCCCGCGCATCGAACGGCATGGCGACGCGTCCGTGGTGTTAGACGTCAGCGGACTGGGGCGTCTGCTCGGCACTCCGCACACGATCGGCACAGAGCTGGCGCGTGCGGCGGATGGATATGCGGCCACCGTCCGGACTGCGATCGCGCGCTCTCAGACGGCTGCGCGTCTGCTTGCAATTGGCCATCCCGGTCTCACGATTGCCGACGGGGATGCGACGGCGGCGATTGCGTCGTTGCCGATCGACACGCTGCGCGTGTTCATCGAGGACGACGTCGCCGGGGGTGGCGCGGCGATGGCGCGTCTGAAGGCAACGATGGATCGGGTGGACACCTTCCGCCGATGGGGACTCACGACGCTCGGCGAAATCGCCGCGCTGCCGTCGATGGAACTATCCGAGCGAATGGGACAGGACGGCCTCGCACTGCAGCAGCTCGCTCGCGGGATCGATCGCGCGCCGCTCGTGCCGGATCCGGGTGTCCCGAGATTCCTCCAATCGATGGAGTTGGAGTGGCCGATCGACGCGCTCGAACCGCTGTCGTTCGTCTTCGCGCGGCTGCTCGAGCCGTTGTCGTCGGCGCTGGAGCGCGCCGATCGGGGCGCTGCGGCGCTGCGGCTCGACCTGCGTCTCGTCGATCGCACGACCCATACGCGTGTGCTGCAACTGCCCGCGGCGATGCGCGACGCGAAAGTCCTTCGTACACTGCTGCTCCTCGATCTCGAATCGCATCCGCCATCGGCTGCCATCGACGTCGTCGCGATCGAAATCGATCCGGTGCCCGGCCGGATTGTTCAGTATTCGCTGCTCGAGCGAGCGCTCCCATCGCCGGAAACGCTCGCCACGCTCACCGCGCGACTGGGTGCGCTCGTCGGCGACAGTCGCTGCGGCTCGCCGGTGCTGCTCGATACCTGGCGTCCGGATGGATGTGAGATGACGCGCTTCACGCCAGATCACAGCCGGCCTTCGCTGCGAGTTTCACAGAGCGAAGGCCGTCTCGCCGAAGCGGCGGAGCCGCGAAGGCGGACTGGCACTTTGATCCTGCGCCGTTTCCGTCCGCCGATTGCGGTCCGTGTCACGTCCGATCGCGGCCGTCCCGGACAGGTGGCAATCGATCGCCGTGGTATGCCGGGAGGCCGTGTCGAACGCGCCGCCGGACCGTGGCGCACCTCCGGTGCGTGGTGGGATCCTTCGTCGGGCGCATGGGATCGCGACGAGTGGGACGTGGCGCTCAGCGACGGCTCGATCTGCCGTCTTTTTTTCGATCGCATCAACGAGTGCTGGTTCCTCGAAGGCATCCTCGATTGAGGCCGTCATGTACGTCGAGTTGCACGCGGCCTCGGCATTTTCCTTTCTTGATGGCGCCTCGCTCCCGGAAGCGTTAATCGAACGCGCGGCGGCGCTTGGATATCCGGCGCTCGCGCTCCTCGACCGCGACGGCGTCTACGGCGCGCCGCGGTTTCATCTCGCCGCCAAACGCGCCGGCATGAAAGCCATCATCGGTGCCGAACTGACGATGGCGATTGGAACGGCGGCGGCCGTGTTTCGTCTGCCGGTCCTCATCGAATCGCGTGAAGGGTACCGAAACCTGTGCCGCCTCGTGACCCGCATGAAACTGCGCGCGCCAAAAGGTGAAGGCACGTTGACGCTCGACGAGCTGGACGGGCACGTCACCGGGCTCGTTGCCCTGGTCGGCCGTTCGGCGCTGAGCGGTCCGCGTTTCGGCGTCGGTGGTCTCGTCGATCGCATCGTGCACACGTTTGGCGCACAGAACGTGTACATCGAATTACAGCGTCATCTCCTGCGCGACGAGGAAGCCGACAATCAGGCGCTCGTCGATCTCGCCTCGGCGTTTCATCTGCCGGTCATCGCCAGCAATGGCGTCCGATTCGCCGAGCCGGCGAATCGGCCGTTGTACGACGTGCTGACGTGTATCCGCCACAAGACCACGCTCGAGCGTGCCGGCCGGCGTCTCACGTGGAATGCCGAGCGCTATCTGAAATCCCCCGAGGCGATGGCCCGCCTGTTCTCCGATATGCCCGCTGCGATTGCCGCAACCCGCGATCTTGCCGATCGACTCCAGTACACGATGGCCGATCTCGGATACCGGTTTCCTGATTATCCGGTGCCACGCGGAGAAACGATGGCCTCGTTTCTCCGGAAAATCACGCAGGCGGGGGCGCGTGAACGATATCGGCCGTACGACGATCGCGCGCGGCGCCAGGTCGAGCGTGAGCTCGATCTCATCGACAAGCTCGATCTCGCCGGCTACTTCCTCATCGTCTGGGACATCGTCAATTACTGTCGCCAGGAAGACATCCTGGTTCAGGGCCGCGGCTCGGCCGCCAACAGCGCTGTGTGTTACAGCCTCGGGATCACGGCGGTCGATCCAGTCGGAATGGATCTCTTGTTCGAGCGGTTCCTGTCGGAAGAGCGCGGCGAGTGGCCGGACATCGATCTCGATCTTCCGAGCGGCGATCGCCGCGAGCGCGCGATTCAGCATCTGTATGCCAAGTACGGCAACCGTGTGGCCGGCACCACTGGCGACGGTCCGGTCGGACCACGGATTGCGATGACCGCCAACGTCATCACGTATCGAGGCCGCAGCGCGGCGCGCGAAGTCGGCAAGGTGCTGTCGCTCGAGCCGGCGCAGATCGATCGGCTGGCAAAGGTCATCAATCATTTCGAATGGGTGGATCCAAAGGAGACGCTCGATCGCAATCTGCGTGAGGTTGGTCTCGACATTCACCATCCCGTCATCCAGACCTTCGGACGATTGTGGAAAGAAATCCAGGACCTGCCGCGTCATCTCGGCCAGCACTCAGGCGGCATGGTGATGTGCCACGGCCGTCTCGACGATGTTGTGCCGCTCGAGAATGCCAGCATGCCGAATCGCGTGGTCGTGCAGTGGGACAAGGACGATTGCGCCGACATGAAGATCGTCAAGGTAGATCTGCTGGGATTAGGAATGATGTCCGTCCTTCAGGATGCATTGGAGCTGGTGAATACAAACCGTCCCTCGACAGGCTCGGGACGGCCTGAGCTTGTCGAAGGCCGGGAGCCGGGGTCCGGGGTCCGGGATCCGAGGGATGCTGTGTTGAACCAGCCGGGTGAATTGGCCTCCAGTTCTCCCGGACCACGGATCCCGGACCACGGATCCCGGACCGATCTTGATCTCGCCCACCTTCCCCCCAACGATCCCGCCGTGTATCGCATGCTGCAGGAGGCGGACACGATTGGAATCTTTCAGGTGGAATCGCGGGCCCAGATGGCGACCTTGCCGCGGCTTCGGCCGCAGTGTTTCTACGACATCGTCGTCGAAGTTGCGATCATCCGTCCCGGACCAATCGTCGGGCAGATGGTGCATCCATATTTGAAGCGCCGTCAGGGACAGGAGCCGGTCGCCTACCCGCATCCGTCGCTCGAGCCGATTCTCGCGCGCACGCTCGGCGTGCCGCTGTTCCAGGAGCAGCTGCTCCGGATGGCGATGGTGGCGGCGGGATTTTCCGGCGGGGAAGCGGAGGAGCTGCGCCGTGCCTTCGGATTCAAACGTGCCGAACATCGCATGCAGCAGATTGAAACCAAGCTGCGCGCCGGCATGGCGAAACAGGGAATTACCGGCGATGCGGCAGAAGAAATTATTCGATCGATCACCTCGTTCGCGCTGTATGGGTTTCCGGAATCGCACGCCGCCAGCTTCGCGCTGCTCGTGTATGCCAGTGCGTATTTGAAGGTGCACTATCCGGCGGCATTCTACGCGGCGCTCCTGAACAACCAGCCGATGGGGTTTTATCACCCGGCGACGCTGGTGAAAGACGCACAACGTCACGGTGTGCGCTTTGCGCCGATTGATGTGCAGGAATCCGACTGGACGTGCCGCGTCGATCCGGGCGGCCGCGTGCGGCTCGGATTGATGTATGTGAATGGGTTGAGAGAACACATCGGCCGCGCGATCGCTGCGGCCGAACCACCGGGATGCGTTGTCCGGGATCCGGGATCCGGTCAAACCGACACGGTCGATTCATCACGTTGTCCAAAGTGCGGCTGCGATGATCAGTCGATGCTGGAAGAAACACCCACGGGTGCATATTTTTGCAACATCTGTGCATATGAGTGGGGGAAACACACGACAGGCGCAAACAGCGAGAAGTCAGCCGCTGCGAGTGGGCCACGATCCGGATCCCGGATCCCGGATCCCGGATCCCGGCGTTACGCATCGCTCGACGATCTCATCACCCGCACCCACGTCCGTCGCGACGAGGTGGCGACGCTCGCCGAAATCGGCGCGCTCAACGCATTCGGCTACGACCGGCGAACGGCGTTGTGGCAGATCGAAAAAGCCGTCCGGCCGAAAGGTGAACTGTTCGACCAAACCGACGACGAGGGCACATCCCGTCGCGCGCCGGATCCCGGATCCCGCACAACGGATCCCGGATCCCGCACAACGGATCCCGGATCCCGCA
>Ga0075423_10005583_pt1 | contig 11768 bp, 10 predicted proteins | sample SoiMethybrSBSTD2_FD_80114 | JGI IMG/M metagenome (GOLD analysis project Ga0075423, IMG submission 80114) | Bulk soil microbial communities from a Populus tree surrounding site in Tennessee, USA - Soil MetaG P. TD hybrid SBSTD2 | ecosystem: Environmental > Terrestrial > Soil > Tree plantation...
CGGATATTTCTACGGGGGCGGCGGAGCCGTCCGGAACCCGGCGAACACGGTGGTCCTCCCTCCGGGTACGACCGTCGGAACCGACGGCCTCTTGCGCGTTCTCTCGACGACGGACATGGCCGTCAACGCGGCGGCCGCGAGCGCGGCGACCGCGACGGGGTCCGCCCTCATCGCTCCGAACGGATTTCCCGCGACGGCGGGAGTGGCGGTGGTCATCGGCCCGAATGGAACGCCGGTGATGATTCCTCAGAATGGCGTCGCTTCGACGCCGACCGTACTCCCGGACGGGACGATCGTCGGCGCGACCGGAACGTCGGTCATCGGAAGCAGCGGCACGCCTGTCCTCGGAACGGTTCCCGCCGCGCCGGTGATCGGACCCAATGGCACACCGATCCTGGCTCCGCCTGGCCAGCCCGGCTCGACGCCGCCGGCGATCGGTCCCAACGGCACGCCTGTCCTGGCCCCTTCGGGACAGCCCGGATCGTCCGCTCCGGGCACGGCGCCGAGCGGAACTCCGAGCGCGCCGGCCCGGTCGGGTGCGCCTGCCGGATCTTCGGCGGCTTCCTCCGGAGGGAGCGCGTCGCACTGAGCCGGCGGGAGTCATTTCGGATCACGTCGCTTTCCTGGAGTCGACGGCACGCTCTTTGAATCGAACGAGGACGGCGACCGGAGTTCACGCCGGGAACGCGATCTCGGGGATCGCGCCTCGACCGGCGGAGGCTCCGGGGCTCAAGGAGGAATCGTGCCCCGGAAACGCGGCGGAAGAAAGTACGGAAAGAAAGCCCAGAGCAAGGTCAAGCGCGCCATGCACGAACGCAAGCGCGGGACGCTCCGTTCGGGCCGCTCCGGCAAGAAAGTCACGAGCCGGAAGCAGGCGATCGCGATCGGGCTGTCGGAAGCGAGAAAGTCGGGGGCGAAAGTTCCTCGAAAGCGCGGAAGCTCGAAAAAGAAATAGCAGTCGCGGCGATGGCAGACGACGCGGAACCCTCCGGACACGAGGACGTCCCGGCTTTCCGGGAGTTCGTCGCCGAAGCGCGTCGAATCCGCTTTCCGGTGCGCCGCTGTCGCGCCGGCCGCCGGCTCGCGCCGGACGCGCGGGCGGCCGAGCTCTGCACCGACGATCAGCCCTGCGTCTTTCACAGCATTCTCGCGATGGCGCTTTCCCGTTCCTTCAGCGCGGGGCGAAGCGGAGCGGAAACGTCCAAGGCATCCGAAAGTCCGCGGATGGACCCGGTGCCCGCCGTCCCGGTTTCGCCACCCCTCGCCGCGAGCCGCCCCGCGACGTTCGACGCGCAGCCCGCTCGCGATCTCGTTCTCGAGGAGGTCGCGGGCCTCGCCCTCGCGGGAAATGTCCGCGCCTGAACGGGGCGCCGGGCCAGGGCTCGGCGAAGCGAGTCCTCGCCGACTGATGACGGCCTTCGGTCTTCTCGTGGACGCCCATCGAATCCTGTGCGAGAGGGCGGCCGCGGCCGGCCCGGACCGGGATCGCGCGCGCGACTGGATCGCGCGGTACGAAGCGGAGTTCCCGAGCGTTCCCTTCGCCGCGGGCGGCGGTCCTTCCGAGAACTCGAGGCCCACAACCGGCCGCGCGGCGTGACGCCTCATCCGGCGTCTCGGGTGTTCGAGGTTGCGGGGATCGCGGGCAGCCTGCGGCGCGGGTCCTACAACCGAGCTCTCCTGCGGGCGGCCGTGGACCTCGCGCCGCCGGCGCTTCACATCGCGACGCACGACATCGGCGGGCTCCCGTTCTACAACGCGGATCTCGAGACCGGGGTCGCGCCGCCTGCTGTCGCCGAGCTTCGCGACGCGGTCCGGCGAGCCGATGCCGTCCTGATCGCGACCCCGGAGTACAACTACGGCGTTCCGGGAGTGCTCAAGAACGCGATCGACTGGCTCTCCCGTCCTCCCCGGGCGAGCGCGCTCGACGGGAAGGTCGCCGCGGTGATGGGGGCCGCCGTCGGCATGAGCGGGACCGCCCGGGGGCAGCTGCAGCTACGTCAGGCGTTCGTGTTCACCAACACGCTTGCGATGCTGCAGCCGGAGATCCTGATCGCCCGCGCGCACGAGAAGTTCGACGGTGACGGAAACCTGACCGATCTTCCGACGCGCGACCACCTGCGGACCTTCCTCGAACGCTTCGCCGAGCTCATCGCTCGCTTCGTTTCCCATTGACGCCTCGCCCCGCACCTGTCAGCTCCGAACGCGGATTTGATCGGGCCCTCAATTCCCCAGGAGGTCGCCGCGCCTACGATCCGAGACGTCCGATATCGACTTCGGAGCGGAGCGGGCCCCGCGCTCGTCGCTCTGCTCTCCATCCTGCTGGCGTCCCCGGAGGCCGCCGGCGCCAGCGGCCTCCTCGGAAGCGGCGCCGGAGGAGGCTCAAAGCTCTCGATGGGGGAGCTCGAATCCCTGGTCGCGCCAGTCGCCCTCTATCCGGGCCCGATCCTCGCACAGCTCCTCGTCGCGTCGACCTACCCCCTCGACATCATGGAGGCCCAGCAGAGGGTCGGGAAGAGCAGCAGTCTGAAGGGGGACGATCTGACAGAAGCCGCGGAGAAGCACGACCCGAGCATCCAGGCCAGCCCGCGACGTACGAGGTCACGGGCATCCAGACGTTCATCGTGAACCAGGACTGCATCGTCTATCAGAACGATCTGGGCCCGAACACCGCGCAGCTCGCTGCGGCGATCCGAAGCTACAACCCGGACAAGACCTGGATCGAGACCGACGACGCGATGGAGGAAGAGGACTCGTCCGCGGCTCCGAGCCCAACGGCGGCCGGTGCCTACAGCCGCGCGGGGCCGATGTCCACGGCGATCGCCGCCCACTTGCCCTGACGGAATCGGGCGACCGAGAGAGTCGCTCGCGTCAGGTGCCCGAGCACGATCGCGAGCCAGATGTCGGCCGGCTGCAAGCCACGCGTCGCCTGGAAGATCGCGCAGAGTCCTAGCGGCACGACGATCTGGGAGACGATCGAGATGTAGAGCGGGCTCTTCGTGTCGCCGGTGCCCTGGAGCCCTCCGGTGTACGAGAGCGCCACCGTGACGAAGAGACCGGACAGCGAGAGGAACCGCAGGAGCTGCTGGCCGATCGACGTGACGAGCGGCTCGGTCATCCCGAAGAGCCCGAGAAGGATCCCGGGAACCGTCAGGAACATGAGCCCGACGACCGCGGCGACGGCCAGGCCGATGCGGGAAGTCACCGCGACGCCGTGCTTCGCCCTCTCCGGGTTGCCGGCGCCGAGGTTCTGGCCGGCGATCGTCGCCGCCGCGCCCATCAGCCCCACCGACGTCCACGTGATCAGGGAGAAGAGCTCCGTGTACCCGACCGCGTAGGCAGCCTGGGCCGCGGCGCTGTGCTCGAGCGATCCGATGAACCGCAGGAGCAGGACCCCGGCGACGTTCATCGCGATGCCCTGCACGCCGGTCGGGAGACCGAAGCGGAAGAGCGATCGAATGATGCCGAAGTCCGGCTTCATGTCCATCCCGCGGTGGAAGTGGATGACCGATTCCGGAGCGAAGAGGCGCCAGATCCCGTAACCGGCCACGAGCGTGCTGCTCGCGACGGTTCCGAGCGCGGCGCCGAGCGTGCCGAGGCGCGGGATCAGAAGGACGTTGAAGAGCACGGTCAAAGCGGTCATTGCGATACCCAGACGAAGCGGGGTGCGCGGGTCGCCGGCGGCCCGGAATGCGCCGGAAATGAGGAAGAACAGCATCATGCCGAGGATCCCGAGGAACATCGTGCGCAGGAATGGGAGCGCCTCGCGCTGCACTTCCGGAGCGGCGTTGACGACGTCGAGGAGAACCGGCGCCGCGAAGTAGCCGGCGACGGCCATCAGCGCCGCCATCCCCAGGGCGGTCAGGAGGGCCTGGTACACGACGCGGTTGACCTTCTCGGGCTGGTCGGCCCCCGCGAAGCGCGCGACGAGGACGGCCATTCCGGTGAAGAGCGAGCTGATGAAGACGATGACGACGATGATGATCTGCCAGGACACGCCGATGGCGGCATTGGCCGTGTAGCCGATGTAATGGCCGACCATCGCGTGATCCACGATGCCCTGCATCCCCGCGATCACGTTTTGGAGCATCGTCGGCCAGGCGAGCCGCCAGACGGCGGGGCCAAGCGGCCCGTCGACGATCGAGCGGTCGAATCGCTGCGGGCGGGTCGGGGCGGCCTGGGCCGTCGCGTCGGAGGACCCGGTCCCGACCGGCGGCGACTCAAGGGCGGGAGGGGTTTTCACGAAGCGGCTCCCGCGGCGCGGAGTTTCGCGTCGGGTGGGGCGTCGGCCTTTTCGCGCCGCAGCAGGAAGCCGGCCAGGACCGCGAGCGCCGCCGTGACGGCGGCGTTGATCCACGAGGTCAGCCGGAAGCCCTTCGTGAACGCCTCGCGGGAGGCTTCGAGCAGGGCCGGCCCGACCGGGTCGGGCAGCGAGTGAGCGACCGCCGCGGCCCCTCCGAGCGTGCCGCGCGCGGTTTCCCAGGCTTCGGGCGGTACGCCGGGGATCGCGCTCTTCGCCATTCCACTCCGATACACGACCGTGCCCACGGAGCCGAGGATCGCGATGCCGAGCGCGCCTCCGAGCTCGGCGGTCGTCTCCGATATGCCCGCCGCGGCGCCGGCCCGCTCCGGCGGCGCGGCGCCGATGATGATGTCGTTGGCGAGCGTGATCACCGGCGCGAGCCCCAGGGAGAAGACGGTGGATCCCGCGACGATGGCAGCGAGGCCCGAAGTCGCCTCCGCACGGGCGAGCAGGACGAAGCCGAAGGCCGCGACGGCGAGGCCGGCGACCATGACGGTCGCGGGGCGGTAGCGCCGCACGAAGAGCGGAGCGAGTGTCGAGCCGACGACGAAGCCGAGCGACCACGGGAGGGTCCACAGGCCGGCCTGGAACGGCGAGAGCCCCATGACGAGCTGCAGATACTGAGCGATGAAGATGTAGACGCCGAACGCCGTGAAGCAGGAAAGCATGTACGTCACGAGCGAGGCGGAAAACGCGGGCGCCTGGAACAGTCGCAAATCGATCAGCGGGTCTTCGAGATGCGCCTGGCGTCTCAAGAACACGGCTGCCGCCGCGATCCCGGCCAGGATCGAGAACACCGGCACGGCGCCAAACCCGTTCTCGGCGATCTTCTTCAAACCGTAGATCACCGCGAGCACGGCGCAGAGCGAGAGCGCCGCGCTCGTCAGATCGAGGCGCCCGGCCCGCGGGTCCCGGTACTCGGGAAGCAGTCTCGGTCCGAGCGTCAGGAGCAGAGCCATGAACGGCACGGCGAGCAGGAAGACGGCGCTCCAGGGGAAACGCTGCAGGACGAGCCCGCCCAGGAGCGGACCGATCGCCGCCCCAACCGAGTAGCTCGTGACCCAGACCGAAACCGCGACGGTGCGCTCCTTCGGGTCGTGAAACATGTTGCGGATCAGGGAGAGCGTCGAAGGCGCGAACGTCGCCCCGGAGATCCCGAGCAGCGCGCGCGCCGCGATGAGCATCCCGGCGCTTTTCGAGAGGGCCGCCAGGACCGAAGCCGCGCCGAAGGCCGCCGCGCCGATCATCAGCAGCTTCCGCCGGCCGATCCGGTCGCCGAGCGTGCCCATCGTGATGAGCGACCCGGCGATCAAGAACCCGTAGATGTCGATGATCCAGAGCAGCTGCGACGCTCCCGGGCGCAGGTCCGCGCTCAACGCCGGGACGGCGAGATTCAGAACCGTCAGGTCCATCGAATAGAGGAGGCAGGGCAGGGCGATGACCGCGAGGCCGATCCACTCGCGGCGCCCGGCGCGGAGCGTCTCGACCGCGCCCGATCGCATGCTCTCCGACATCCGCACTTCCATTCTGCTCTCTCTATCGAATCGTCGAAGGAAAGGTTTCCGATTCGACACCGCCCGGGCAGCCTCTCGGCCCGGCGCGACGAACCGTTCCCGCGCGTGGCCGGCCGGACCGGTTCAGGCCTGGACGATGACCCGAAATCCGCCGTAGGTCATGCGCTTCGGGTCCATCGGCATGGACGTCATGTCCATGTTCGCGATGCGCGGGTCTTTCATCACCTTCGCGTTCACGCGGTCGCGGTGCGCCCGGGAACGGAAGACGACCCAGGAGAAGACGACGGTCTCGCCCGGCCGCGTCCTTACGCGTTTGGGGAAGGCCACGCCCCACTTGCTCTTAAGGTCATCGCCGACGCACTCAAAGTATTGAAGGGCGCCATGCTCGCGCCAGACGCGTCCGGCCTTTTGCGCGATCCGCCGGTACTGCTCGACGCTCTTCTTCGGAATCGGAAGAACGTAACCGTCGACGTAATTTGCCATAAGAAGTCTCCTCAGGGTCAGCGAACCGCGGCCGCGCGCCCTCCATTCCGGGAATCGCCTCGGGATCCGAGACGATCCGGGGCGCAGGACGGACCGGCGCGCGGCGTTTCCGAAGCCCGCACGATCGTCAGAACTTCCATCCGATCGAGAGCGTCGGCCCCCAGTCGTTCTTCGACTGCCCCGTCGTGGGGTCTCTGCTGTCGAAGCTGTCGTAGATCGAGAGCGAGAGATAGAAGTCGCTGATGATCTCCCTCTTGGCCGATGCCGCGGCTTCGAGACGCACGCGGCCGCCCTCCGTCAAGCTGGGAAAGACTTCGACGGAGGCCGAAACGGTGACTTTCGGGAAGTCGTACATGAAGTAGGAGTACCGGCCTCCCACCCTCGCTTCCGTGTTGTACTTTCCGTTGCCTTCGACCGGCTGTTCGCGGTTGCCGACGAAACCGGCGAAGACGACCAGCTCCTTCTGGTTCGCCTGAACGAGGTAGCGCCCCGCACCGAGTCCGGCGGAAACGCGCATCTTCAGACCGAGCTGGATGTTGCGATCGAGGCCGAAGCCGCCCTCGGCGATCCACCGCTTTCCGAGGAATCGGTCGTAGATGGTCGAAAAGGCGCCCCGCTCGGCGGCGGTCACGTCCTCCTGCTTGCTGAAGAAGGACGAGAGACTCGAGAGGATCTGATGGGTGCGCCTTCGGTACGTGGCGTCGGCGGACACGTTGAACTGGACGAGCTGTGAAGAGTGAGTGTAGTTGAAGCCGACGTCGAGCGAGCCGTCCCAGCGCGACCAGAACCTCTGATAGACGGGCGCGAGATCGAAGACCTCGAAGAATCCGACGGTCAATGTCTGTGGACCGGAGACGATCGTGAGCCGCCCGGGCGGATCGGAGACGGCGAGCGTCCCGTAGTGGTGCACCCCGTCGATCGTCTCGAGGTCGAACATCTTGTCCGACTGGACGGACAGGATGTTGTTCCATTTGATGTTCACCCAGCCGGAGTGGCTCGTGTCGAGCGTGAGCCGACCCTGGCTGTAGGACTTGATCTCGCCGGTCAGACGGTCGCCGTTCAAGAGGACGATCACGTCGGTCTTCTGCGCGAAGGCCGGCGCCGACAGGAGGAGGAAGAACAGCGTCGAGACGGAGGCTCGAAGCGGGCGCTTCAATCGAGCTCCGAGGGCCGGATCGGGTACGTGGCTCTCGTGTTCGTTCCGCGTCGCGTCATCGGGAGCTTCCGGAAGGCATTCTCTCCCAAAGGCGGCGCTCCGCTCGCCCCGCCGGCGTTCGCGCGCCTAGGTTTCGAGTCGCTCGCGCACGAGGGTCACGTGATGCCGCAGCGTGTAGAGCGCGCGGGCATTCCTCGCCGGGACGCGCATCTGCCTCGTTTTGTTTTCCAGCCCCTCGAGAATCGCGGCCACGTCTTCGTGCGATTCGTTCCGATCGATCCGTCCCTCGACGTCGCGCAGCTCCCGGTAGAGTCGGTTCAAGCGCGTGTTCACGACGAGGTCGACGAGGGCCGGGATCGCCCTGGAGAGCGGGTAGACGATGCCCGCGAGCGGGATCAGCAGAAGCAGCAGCCGCGACGTGAATACCCAGAGCCAGAACGGGAGATGTCGCTGAAGGAAGCTTCCTCCCGACTTGTAGAAGGGCCCGGCTTCTTCGGAAAGGGGAACGTCCACGGGCTCCGGTGCAGGGAACTGCCCGGGCCGGTTGAGAACGCCGCCCGGAGAGTGGATCTCGTTGGCCGCCTGCAGCAGGAGGAATTGAATCGCCGGGTGCAGATCCTCCCGTATCAGGAGACTCGCCGTCGAGGCGATGAGCTTGACGTCGCGGGGCGGGAGGTTTTCGGGAAGGCTGCCGACGCCCTCGGGCACCACGACCTTCCGCAGGTGGGGGTAGAGCGCGACGTAGGCATCCGCTCGGTTGAAGCTGACGAGCGAGACTCTTTCGTCCGCGAGGAGCTTTCGGACGACCGGGGCCTCGGCGGTCGTGAGCATGCAGGCACAATCGAGCTTTCCGGCGAGCAGAGCCTCGCCGCTCGGACCGAAAGGGAGCGACTCGAGCGTCATCGCGTTCTCGAGGCGATTGGCCCGAAGCAGGTCGAGGACCACGGGGCGCGTCCCGCTGCCCTCCGGCCCGATCGAAACGCGTTTGCCCGTGAGCTCATTCAAGCGGGAGGCATCGCTGATTCCCCGGCAGAAAACCCAGAGCGGGTAGTACCCGATCGTTCCCAGAGACACGATGCCAGGCGACTCGGTCTCCGACGTCAACCCGCCGGCGACGAACCCGACCGAGACACCCGAACGGCGATCGCGCAGGCGCTTCAGGTTCTCGACGTCGCCGAGAGAGCCCCGAAGCTCGAGGCGAACCCCGGACCGCGCGAGGAGGCTGCGGTACTTTTCGCCCAGAAGACGGTAGGCGCCTCCCTCGGGTCCCGTCGTCATGACGATGCGCCGCGGCGGCAGCGCGTGCCCCAGGACGAAGACCGCCCAGGCGACGGCGCCGAGGAACAGAACCGCCAGCAGCAGCAGAACCAGAGGACGCCGACCGGTCGATTCCCTCATTTCACATTGCGGATTGGCCTGCCGAGGCTACATCGAATCGGACGCGCCTCTCCGGGAAGCGGCTACCGGGCGGGCGCCGCCAGGAAATCTCGGATCGTCTTCGCCAGCGCGTCGGGCTCGTGCACCCCGATCGACATATGCCTCGTGCCCGGGATCTCGACGTTGCGAGCCTGCGGGAGCTCACGCCGAATTCGGGCCCTGCTCGTAGCCCGGAAGGGCACCATCACGTCCCGCTCGAACCCGCGAGCCCTGTCGGCGAGATCCGGATCCTTCGACGACATCGGGAAAAAGGTCGCGGCGTAGAGGGAAAGCGCCGGCGCCCGGACCTTCGAGTAGTCCCGCGGCGGCGCCGCGAGGGAAGCGAAGCAGGCTTCGAACACGCTCTGGCTCGGAATGACTTCGAGCCGCCCGTCGGCGGCGATCCGGACCGTGTTGTGCAGGTACGCCTCCAGGCCATCGCTCCACGGTGCTTCGCCCAGCCAGGACTCCCGGAACCAGGTGCGATAGGCGTCGAGCGACGCGAGAGCGGAGTCATCCGGAGCGACCGCTGCGAGCATTTCGCCGAACGGCTTCAAGAAGACGGGCTCGGACCAGTCATAGCCCGAGTCCATGTAGATGAGCTTCTCGACGCGGTTGGGATACAGGCCGGCGAATCGCGTGATCTCGTTGCCGCCCATGGACCATCCGAGCAGGCTCGCGCGGCGGATGCCCATTCCATCGAGGAGCTGCCGCAGATCCTCGACCAGCGTCGCGAGGCCGTACGGAGCGGCGGGCGCGTCCGAGTCGCCGTGTCCGCGCCGGGCGTAGGCGATCACCCGGAAGTCGCCGCGAAGCCGGCCGGCCAGATCGTCGAAGATGTGCGGGTTGTCCCCGATGCCGTGGATCATCACGAGCGGTGGTCCATCGCCGCTCCAGTCCAGCATGGCGAGGCGGATTCCGTTTGCGGGAACGAGAGTCGAGCGATGGGGCGAAGCGTCCGTGAAGACGGCGGTCGGGGTCGCGCCGGCGGCCCCGGGCTTCGGGCGTTCTTCGGCGCGGCACGCCGCCAGAAGTGCGGCCGCTCCGAGAAACGCTGAGAGTCGGGCGGCGCGGACGTCGCCGACCTTCATCGGCTCCCCCGCCAGAGGCGCGGGCTCCATGATGCCGGCCGGGCCGAGATCGCTCCGGCTCGCTCGTTCAACGAGGTCGTATCGTATCGGACTCTCGATTTCCGGCAGGGGAGGGGTTACTGTGTCCGGAGAGATCAGCCGATGAGGATCGTGGGATTCGGCGCCCTGCTTCTGGCACCGGCGGCGTCGGCCGCTGCCGGAAGCGCCGCCCTCGGCCGGCTCTTCGAGCCCCTGGCGCCGACAGGCCGGTCGAGCGTCTGGGAAAGCCACCCGGCCCTGGCGATCGTCGCGATCGTCCTCTTCGCACTCCTCGTGGCGGCTGTCGCTTCGCTTCTGGTGTTCCGCAGGCTGAGCCGAAAAGCCATGCAGGCTGTCTCGGAACGGCTCGAGTTCGAGCGCCTCGTGTCGGAGCTCTCCGCGGAGTTGATCGAGGTGGACGCGGACCAGATCAACCAGGCCGTCGAGCAGGGGCTGCGCCGGGTGCTCGACACGCTGGCTCTCGATCGCTGCGCGCTCTTCGTCATTCTGTCGGAGAAGGGGGAAGCCCGCCCGACCCACGCGGCAAACTTTCCTGGCGCCCCGCGCCTGGCGGGCCCCGTCTCTTACTCCGAGGCGCCTTACCTCTTCGACCGCCTCTTCGCCGGCCACACGGTCGTGCTGGAGAACGTCCTCCGGGATCTTCCTCCGTGGGCCTCGGCGGATCGCCAGACTCTGGCCGATCGAGGCGTGAAGTCTCTCCTCCTCATCCCCGTCACGGTCTCCGAGCAGCTGGTCCGCGGCATTTCCCTCCAGACGATCCGCTCTCAACGCGACTGGCCGCCGGATCTCGCTCCGCGACTGCGGCTGGTGGGCCAGATCCTGTTTTCCGCGGTCGTCGGCAAGCGCGCGGAGGCTGCCCTGCGCGCGAGCGAGGAGCGCTACCGCGAGGTGGTCGACAGCCAGACCGATCTCATCTGTCGTTACCTTCCGGACACGACGCTCACCTTCGTCAACGAGGCGTACTGCCGGTACTTCGGCCGGTTTCGGGAGGAGCTGATCGGCCGCCAGTTTCTCGAGCTGATCCCCGAGGAAGTCCGGGAGGTCGCGCGCCAGCACGTGAAATCGCTGGTCGACAATCCCCGGATCGAAGCGGACGAGCACGAGGTCGTGCGCGCCGACGGGTCGATCGGCTGGCAGCAGTGGGTGGACTACGCGGTTCGAGGCCGCGACGGCCGCGTGATCGAGTTCCAGGCCATCGGGCGCGACATCACGGACCGCAAGCGCGCCGAGGAGGCGGATCGACGAGCGGCGCAAGTGAGCCGCCTCGCGCTGCTGGGGGAGCTGACGGCCTCGATCGCGCACGAGATCAATCAACCTCTCGGCGCGATCCTCTCGAATGCCGACGCGCTCGAGATGCTGCTCGAGTCCACGAACGGCCGGCCCGAGGAGATCCGGACCATCCTGTCCGACATCCGTCGGGAGGGGCTGCGCGCGAGCGAGGTCGTCAGCCACGTGCGAACTCTCGTCCGCCGGCGCGCGATGGAGATGACTCCCCTCGACGTGAACGAAGTCGCGGAAGAAGTGATGGGGCTGGCGGGCGCGGAAAGCCGCCGCCGCGGCGTCGTGATCGAGACGGAACTCGCGTCCGATCTCCCGGAGGTCCGGGGCGACCGGGTCTGGCTGCATCAGCTCTTTCTCAACCTGATCGTCAACGCGATGGATGCCATGGGCCCGGTCGAGACGGGAAAACGGCGCCTCCTTCTCCGCACCTGCCGCGACGGCGATGGCCGGGTCGAAGTCGCCGTCGCCGACACCGGGCACGGGATCCC